>ERZ777003.318-NODE-318-length-98811-cov-39.706732_pt1 | contig 98811 bp, 91 predicted proteins | sample MGYA00374956_ERZ777003 | MGnify/ENA primary metagenome ERZ777003 (study PRJEB29302, sample SAMN06268252) | bioreactor metagenome | isolation source: Joint BioEnergy Institute, California, USA | place: USA:Joint BioEnergy Institute, California, USA | collected...
CACTGGCTCTACAGCGACGAGGACGGCATCGTAGTGGCCTCCCGCCGCCTCATCTGATCCGCCTTCACAAAGTCAACCCATAACAGCAGATCGCTTACTCCGAGTCTGATGGTGGGCCTTTTTAGGGCGTGGCCTTTATAAACCGGGACGGGTGTCCTGGCGGAGTCCGAAGTCGTGATCTTGTGGGTTGTGACGCTTTTCCTTGATTGTGGCGTTCCTGTCTTGATCTGCGGGAACAGCGGATTAAAGAGCTCAATAGCCTAGGTATTCGCTTGCGTCAGATCAGTTTTGATTGACGTCACTGCACAATTTCCTGTTGCGAAATGCCTCGCAGGCGGCTGTTGCCTTTGAGTATTAAAGTTTTATGGCCTGTCGCTTGAATTGTGGCACGCAGATGCGTCAGAAATTGGCCTCTGAAAGTTCTATTTCTGGGTCTATTTGCACCCATGCGAATATGTTGATTGGGGGTTGCGTCAAGGGATTTGTGAGTCGAGCTTCTGTAGCTGCCTGGTAAGAATCTCGGTGGCCCTCTTGGTTATTGGGGTGCTGGACTCTCCTGGATTCTGTCGCTCCGAGTAATAGGTGCAGACAAGTACGTTGCCTCGCACTGCATAGTCATACACCATGAAGGAAATGTTGTATCGGGTCATCGAACGTGGAAACGTTCGGCGTTCGTGACCACGCAGATGGCGCCACCCTGCAACTATTCCTTCTTCTGTTTTCCAGGTGTCCTTGTGTGGGAGCATAGTCGTGCCCCGACTGGTTCGCTTGGGGGGAACATTTTGCTTAGGCGGACATGACAGGGCCTTATTTTGCACTTTTTGGAATGCGGCTCCAGCCTCTTGGGGATCTTTGTACCGAGCAATGAACTGGATGTAGTGAATCTCTGTGGAAGGGTGGTTGTTTCTGACGAGCTGGCGTGCGATGATCTCCGGATCACCTGGAAGTTCAACTTTTGATAGTGAGCAGGAGGTGGCCTTGCCTTCCTTTGCTCCTTGAAAGGCGACTTCTACTTTACGCAGATTTTTTGCCACTTCCTCCGGAGGTATCAAGTTCTTTTTGATGTGTTCTGATGAGTAAATCGGTGGGGGAGTGGCAGTTTTTGTGGGCGTTTCTGGCGGCGGGGAGGTGGCCGTGCTGGTACTGCCGCTACTGCAGCCGGTTAGCACGATAACGCCTGTACAAATAACAACAAGGGGATTATGGTAAATTATTTTAGGGGATTGTTGTAGAAATTTCTTCATGAGCGGGTATTGGTCTGAATCTCGCTGACTGCAAAGGGATGCGGGACTGATATCATTGACAGATCATCCAGGGTCCCATAATTATCGTCGCAGTCACTGCCCACGCAGTACCACTCGACTCCCCAGACAATTGTTGCTGTGATCTTGTAGACCCCGCCTGGAACGCTCGTCGATGCTCGACGGTAGATATGACTGCATTCCAGGCTAGTTGGGCTTCCAGCCCCGTCGCAAGTGATTGTCTTGTCACCGAGGGACCAGACAACATGTTTGGGAGTCGCGACTGCCCATACACGCTGATCGCCATCCCCGATACGTGGGGTCTCGACGGAGTGGAAATTGTCCACCCAAAGACCGGTGCGGAGACCCACATACGTCTTGTCGTTCGGTGCGGTATGCACCACTGGAACCGGAATATTGGCCCGAGAACGGGCAGCTTCTGCCCAGTAAATTGTTGGCAGTGGTTCCTGCTCGGAACCACCTTCCCCGTCCCTGACTTCGGGAACCCCGCCGCCGTCGATGTCACCGTCGAGGTCGGGAATCTCGTTGCTGCCGCCTCCGCCGGAGCCGCCGCCTCCGCCTCCGCTTCCGCCGCCCGATCGGCCGCCGTCTCTGTAGCCGCAGCCGAAGCCGCCGCTGCCGCCGCTGCAGGGGTCTGCCAGGGCCGGTGATCCTTGCAGGGCGGCCTCGCCGAGGACGGTGAGGGAGCTTGCGAGGATGATGGCGGCTGCGCTGAAGGCCGTGCGTTTCGTGGTGCGGCGGCCGGATGGTGCGGCGGGGGACGCCTTGTCTGTGGCTCGCGCAACGGTGTTGCGGGCTCTTGAGAGCAGTGGGCTGATCAGCATGGTTTGTCTCGCTTTGTGTTGGAGACCTTCCAGGCGCCGGATTCGTATGTGACGGCCGTGCGGTACTGGTAGGTGCCGCCGGGGCCGCCGCCGAGGCGCTTGCCGGTTTTGGCGGAGAAACGGTAGGCGGCCAGGGTGCGCATGCAGTCGACGACGTAGACGGTGTAACCGTCGTCGGAGCGGGCGTACACGCGCGGGTTGGAGATGTTGACGAAGCGCCAGATCACGCCTTTGGCGCGGGTGCGTTCGATGTCCTCGGTGAGAGTGGTGAGCAGGGGGTCGGTGGCCACCTCGGACAGCGGGGAGGGATCGTTGGTCTCGTACGCCTTTTTGTATGCCTTTTGGTAAGCGGCGTAGCTCTGCAGGACCTGGGCGTCGACCTGTTCGGTGGGCAGGGTGTGCGGGGCCGCCTGGGCCGCGTCGGAGGCGGCCGGGCGGGCGAGGCTGCCGGAGGGGCGGAACGTTCCCTTCCCGGAGGAGCCGGAGGCACAGGCCGCGGTCAGGCCGGTCAGCGTCAGGAGGCCGAGAGGCCGAACGAGCCGGGCGAGCATGCCTATCCCTGGTCGAGTGCGTGCCTGCGGAGCGCGGGGTACGCAGCGGAAGCTTACAGAAGCTTACAGAGACGCCTGTGACGGGAAAAGAGGATCGTTGCGTCCAGGCCCTTCCGGCGGTGAAGGGTTAGGTGGTTGTGACCTGCCGGGTCTTGGCGGGCGCGGCGGCGTCCGGGGTGTTACGGGCGTGATGCGAAGAATAGGGGAAGCCGGGGCCGGTGGTTTCCCGGCGTGGGGGAGAAAACCCGGGTGGAAACCGGTTCATCGGCCGGACCGCCCCGTAGCATGGGCGGACGCGGGGCTTGAGAGCGGTCGTGCGGCCGCAAGGCCCCGGATCGGTATGACGACATGGAGGGCCCGGTAATGAGCCGACGGCGGATCATCGCCATGGGGGGTGGGGCGGCGGCCATCGCCGCGATCACGATCGTGGGGTTCGCGGCAGCGAGCCAGGCCGGCCGCGCTCCCGATGCGCAGGAACCGGCACAGCCGGTGACGCATGAGGTGCAGCAGGATCCGCAAGAGGTCGAGGAGTACTGGACCGAGGAGCGGATGCGCAACGCCAAGCCGGCTCCCATGCCGGAAGTGAAGTAGTCGGCCGGGAGCCCGCTGAAGAACGCCTCGCACGAAGACGCGACAAAGCGACGGGCCGTCGCCGGAGTGGTCCCCGGCGACGGCCCGTCTTTTCAGCTCAGCGGGTCGCGGTGAACGCGGGCCTCAGAGCTTGCGGACCGTCTTGTAGACGCTGGCCGCCGCCTTCCCGTGGTACGGGGAGTACATGTAGGTGTTGACCGTGGAGTGGGTGCTGTTGACACCCACGATCCGGCCCCAACCCTTGCTGTTCATCCCGTAGATCCACGGGCCGCCGCTGGCGCCGCCGCCCATGGTGCACTTGATGCCCAGGCCGATCGGCGCGTTGCTGTGGAAGCGGACACCCACGGTCTTACCGGTGCAGTAGTACATCCGGTGCCGCTGGGTCGGCTTCCCGGACGGCAGGAACACCATCGGGTAGCCGAAGAGGCGCATCGAGTAGGTGCGCTTCTTGTAACCCCAGTTGATGCCCTGGGCACCGGTCCGCGCCTGGATCCGCTTGCCCTTCCAGTTGCGGACGGTGAAGGCGGCCAGGTCGTACCCGTAGCGGCGGTTGACGTTCTTGCTGTTCACCCACTGCTTGGCGACCACCAGCTTGAGGGCGGTGTACTTACCGCGCGGCGCCTTGCCGTCGCGGTAGCCGGGCACGAACATGACGTTGGTGTGCCACTTGCCCTTGGGGCCGCCGCTGTGCAGGCAGTGCCCGGCGGTCCACACCGAGCGCTTGTTGGGCGCGTTGACGACCGAGGCGCTGCAGACGTAGTCCTGGCCGTTCCGCTTGAAGAACACCCGGCCGGTCGTCTTGGCGATGCCGGAGTTGCGCTTGCTGGCCGGCCACTGCTTGGCCTTGATGACGGCCGCCGAGGAGATGCCGCCGGAGGCGGCCGCGGTGGCGCCGACGGGGGCGGGCGCCACACCGCCGGGGGCCACCGCCGCGTCGGCGGGGTCGACGGCGGCGGCCGCGGTGGCGGCGTTGTTCACGGTCTTGGGCACCGGAACGGGCTTGGCGGCCCGCATCCGCTTGGCGGTCCAGTACTGGAGCGTCGAGCTCGCGGAGACGTCGTTGACGGTGTGGACGACGACGTCGCTGGACGAAGGAGCGCTCGCCTTGCTCGCCGTGGCGGTCTTGTCCGGCCCGGCGGCGGCGAACGCCACGCTCGCGGTCGCGGCGGCCGTACCGATGACGGCGGCCGAGATGGCGATGCGGGGGGCTGAAAGACGCAAACTGCTGCCTTCCGTTTGAGACTGTTCGGAGCGGGGTACGGACGGAAAACCAAACAGGTTCTCGGCCAACTAGTCAAGCTGAAACCAAGTTGGCTATATCACTTTTGTGAAGTTTGTGGCTTTCTGTCCGAAATACTGAAGTGTGTGCGACCGGATCCGGCCGATCCGCGGATTCGGGTGACCGGATCGCCTCCGTTGGGCGATCCTTCCATATGAGGCCGGGGTCGACCGATCGTTCTCAGATGACGGATCGGTAAAGAATCATCTGCTACCGGCCGATATCGCGCACCAGGTCCAGGGCCAGCAGCAGGTCCAGGTGGATGAAGGTCTCCAGCTTGGCTCCCGGAGCGGCCGCGGGGTCGGCGGCGAGCTCCTCCAGCACGGCCAGCGCGGCCGGGCTGTCCAGGTCCTGCGCCAAGGCGGCCTCCGCGTCCGCGGCGTGCCGCCGGCTCATCGGCCTGCCGGGGGAGCGGGCCCACTCCGCCAGCAGGGCCCGCCAGCGGCCGAGCCGCGCCCGGGCATCGGCGGCCTGCTCGGGCAGCCGGAGCGGTTCGCGGTAGGGCGCGGACAGCATCGCCATGCGCAGCGTCACCGGATCCTCGTCGGCGAGCGACGACAGGGAGGACGGCTCGATGGGATGGACGAGCATCAGGTGCGCCGCTTTAGGACAGGCCGCTTCGGGCGGATCCTGCTCGGCCACCACCACCTGCGCGGACGCCGCGTCACCGGCGGGCACGTCCGGCACGTTGAATCCGGTGAGCGGCCAAGGGCGCGGGGGCGGCCCGGATCGGGTGAGGAGCACGCGGCTGCGCCGCCGGGCGGCCGTGCGGCAGAGCACGTCGGCCGTGATGAAGGCGCGCAGCCCGGGCCCGTGCACATGGATGTGGAGCGGGCCCGGCGGCAAGTCCACCGCCCGGCCTTGGCGGGAGTCGTGAATCCGCACTGTCCCGTCCCTGCCTTCAGCCGTTCCGGTGCATGGCGGGCGTCTCCGGCGGCGGTCCGCCCGCGGGGGAACCCGCAGAAGGCGCGGCCTGCGGGTGCGGAGGCATGGCGGTGTGCATGTGGGGGCCGGTTCCGGGCGCGGGGCCTTGCTGCATGGCGGGCTGCATGGGAGTGGCGTGCGGCGCACTCGGCGGCTGCTGCGGAGGCGGTGGCGTGCCGGCCGGCCCCACGCGGCTCGCCGACCCGCCGCGGGGGCTGAAGGTGGGAGCCTTGCCGTCCGGTTTGCGCACCGCCGCGAAACGCAGCCGCACGTAGTCGGCCACCCACCCCGACTCGCGGCGCAGCGCGGGCGCGGCCAGTTCGTTGATGCGCGCCAGCAGCGGCTCGACGATCTCCGGGGGGACCTCTTTCAGCGCGCTGGCGGCGAACACCCGCACCCAGTCGGCGGCGCCGTTGGGTCCCTCGGTCATCAGGGTGGGACGGTCGAAGTACTCCAGCAGCCGCACCGTGAACCCGGCGGCCTCGAGCTTGGAGGCGTACTCGGCCGGGGTGGGGAAGTACCACGGCAGCTCCGGCTCGGCCAGCCCGAAGATCCGCCAGGCCGTCTGCATCGCGGCGATCAGCTCCGCGCAATTGCCGGCGCCGCCCATTTCGGCCACGAACCGCCCGCCCGGCCGCAGCGCCTTGTAGACCGCCTTGATGACCGCGTCGGGGTCGCGGGTCATCCAGTGCAGCGCCGCGTTGGAGGCCACCGCGTCGTAGGGCTCGCTGGTGGTGAAGTCGTGGGCGTCGGCGACCACGAAGGACAGCTGCGGGTAGGTCGCAGCGGCCTGCGCGATCATCTCCGGCGATCCGTCGATGCCCAGCACCTGGGCGCCGCGCTCGGCGATGGCGGCCGAGAACACCCCGGTGCCGCAGCCCAGGTCGATGATGCGCTCGTCGGGCTGCGGATCGAGCAAGTCGACCAGCGGGGCGCCGTGCGCGGAGACGTACCCGAAAGCGGAGTCGTGTGTCGCAACGGCCCAGTTCACGTTCGTAACTTAGCCGACAATGCGAACAGTTGAACGAGGGTTGGCCAAGGGTATGCCCGACTCGGGCGAGCCCGTTACCCGCAGCGTTCACCGAACGACGTTCGGTCGCTGAAAGAGCCGGTACGGTGCCTGCCATGGGCATGCAAGGCCGAACTCACGGCGAGGTGACGATCGCCGGCCGGCAGACGCCCGAGGGGCTGACGCTGGTCACCCGGGGCCTGGCCGAGCGGGGCCTGCCGGAGCTGGCCGTCACCGGCCTGCCGCTGCTGCTGGGCCGGGGCTGGGCCAGGCTGCTGGCCGCGCTGGCGGTCCGCCTGGCCGCCTGCGGCGGCGACCCGCCCGGCGACCTCACGCTGACCCCCGATGATGTGTCGGCGATCGGCGCGGCGCCCCGTCCCGGCTGGTCGAGCCTTACCGTCGGGCTGGCCCGCGACGGCGACCGGCTGACCCCCGTGCCGCCGCCCGGCTACGACGGCCCGCCCGAACGCTGGTACGCCGACGCGGTCACCCGGGTCTTCCCGACCCTCCGCGGCTGAGGCGGAGCACGTCCCTTGAGACGGCACCGAACCGAACGCTCCCAGAACCGGGGGACACGTAATTAATAAGGGCGCATGGCGCCTGGAACCCCGCGCGCCGCTCCCCGGCGATTGCCGAGCGGAGAGGGGGAACGGATGGAGGGCCGGGCCTCCTCGAGGAGCCCGGGTGACGGGCGTGTCTAGAATCACATTCTGTTGCTGGTGGTGCAAGGAGAGGGCCGCGACGTGACGTACACCCAGATCGACTACAAGGTCGCCGACCGGATCGCGACGATCACGCTCAACCGTCCCGACCGGCTGAACGCCTTCACCTTCACCATGCGCAACGAGCTGCTGGACGTCTTCGACCGGATCGACGCCGACGACGAGGTGCGGGCGGTCGTGGTCACCGGGGCGGGCCGGGCCTTCTGCGCCGGCGCCGACCTGCAGGCCGGCGGCGACACCTTCAACAAGGACAAGAGCCTGGAGATGTTCGGCGGCGACGACCTGCTGGAGGACGGCACGCCCCGGGACGGCGGCGGCACCGTGGCGCTGCGCATCGCCCGCTGCCTCAAGCCGGTCATCGCCGCCTTCAACGGCGCCGCCGTGGGCGTCGGCGTGACGATGACGCTGCCCATGGACATCCGCCTGGCCTCGGAGAAGGCCAAGTTCGGCTTCGTGTTCGCCCGCCGCGGCATCGTCGCCGAGGCCGCCTCCAGCTGGTTCCTGCCCCGCGTGGTCGGCATCTCCCAGGCCATGGAATGGGTGGCCACCGGGCGGGTGTTCGACGCCCGGGAGGCGCTGGCCGGACGGCTGGTCTCCCGCGTCTGCCCGCCCGAGGAGCTGCTGCCGGCCGCCTACGCGCTGGCCCGGGAGATCGCCGACAACACCTCGGCGGTGTCGGTCGCCGCGATCCGCCGCCTGATGTGGTCGGGCCTGTCGGCGTCCTCCCCGTGGGAGGCCCACCGCGCCGACTCCCGCCTGATGGCGGAGCTGGGCGCGGCCCCGGACGCCGCCGAGGGCGTCACCTCCTTCCTGGAAAAGCGCCCGGCCGCCTTCCCCATGCGCGTCAGCACCGACCTGCCGCCCCAGGTCCCCGACTGGCCCCGGCCCTGACCCGCGGCCCCGGCGGGCGGGGCATTCCGCCGGGGCGATGGGGCATTCATGGGGGTATGGCATCAATCAGGCAGCTGGTCGCCCTGGTCGCCGCCGGAGGCGGAGCCTGGCTGTTACCGGGATGCGGACAGGCCGAACGGGCACGGCCCGCGGCCGAGTGGACGCAGGCGCCGGGCACGGCCGCGCTCCCTTCCCGGCGGGCGCCGCGCGAGCCGTACCAGGGGGAGACCGTCGACTGCACCCGGGCCAAGTGCGTGGCGCTGACCTTCGACGACGGTCCCGGCCCCCACACCGCCCGGCTGCTGGACCACCTGGCCCGCGCCCGGGCGCGGGCGACGTTCTTCGTGGTCGGCGCCCAGGCGGAGGCGAACGCCGCGCTGCTGCGCCGGATCGTCGCCGAACGCCACGAGCTGGGCAACCACACCTGGTCGCATGCCCGGCTGACGGGACTGCCGGCGGAAGGGGTGCGCCGGGAGGTGCAGCGGACTCAGCAGGCCGTGCACCGCTGCACGGGGGTGCGCCCGAGGCTGTTCCGCCCGCCGTACGCCGTCACCGACGCCCGCGTGGCGCGGGCGGCCGGGCTGCCGCAGATCATGTGGAGCGTCGACCCGATGGACTGGCGCGCGGCCGACCCCGAGCGCACGGTGCGCGCGGTGCTGCGGGACGTCCACCCCGGCGCCATCGTGCTGCTCCACGACACCCATGCGCCGACCGTGGCGGCGGTCCCGCAGATACTGGCCCGGCTCGAACGCCGGGGATACCGGTTCGTGACGGTGTCGGAGCTCTTCGGCGGGACGCGGCTGCGGGCGGGCCGTACCTACCGGCAGGCGCCCGGCCTGCTCCCTGTGAAAACGCCTTGAACGAGCCGACGCGCGCCGGACCGTCCCTCTGCCCCGGGCCGGGAACGTTCCGGCTCTTCGTTCCTGAAACGCCGTCCGGACGAACGCCCCGTTCAGGACCTGCGGCGGGGCGGGGGAGGAGGCGGGACCACCTTGCCCGCCACGACCGCATCGCGGGGCACCTCCACCAGCTCGCCGCTGCGGCGGCGGACGGTGAGCACCCCGCCGCTCCACGATTCGAGAACGCCCACGATGTCGCTGTACTCTCCCGTCGGCAGGCGGCGGCGCAGCGAGACCCGCCGGCCCACGTCCGCCTGCGTCAGGGAGACCACGAATCGTGCGGCGAAACGGGCCGACATCTGGTGCCCCCCAAGTCGAATCGACGATCCCCCAGCCGCAATACTAGGTGGAGCGAGCTTGCGGTGAGCCGTGGCGCACGGCGGGGCCGGAAGAACCCGAGAGGAGTCACGACGTGACCTACGTCATTGCGCAGCCCTGTGTGGACGTGCTCGACAAGGCGTGCATCGAGGAATGCCCGGTCGACTGCATCTATGAGGGCAAGCGCCAGCTCTACATCCACCCGGACGAGTGCGTCGACTGCGGTGCGTGCGAGCCCGTCTGCCCGGTTGAGGCGATTTACTACGAAGACGACATCCCCGACCAGTGGAAGGACTTCTACAAGGTCAACGCGGAGTTCTTCGACGACCTCGGCTCACCCGGCGGCGCCTCCAAGGTCGGGAAGATCGACAAGGATCACCCGTACGTGGCCGCGCTGCCCCCGCAGAACGCCGACTGAACCTTTTCCAACACGCCGTCTCCGCAGGTCGAGACGGGGCCTTGCAGCCAGGGCGGCGCCGTGACCGGCGACGTCGCGGCACCGGAGGTCACCGGGGCTCCCGTCCCCAGGGCCGTGGACCAGGCGTTGAAAAGGATTCACTGACGGGAACGCTGCAAAAGCCGAGCTTCACGGGCATCGCGGGACACCCCGCGATCGGCACGCTCACCGGGCCATCGGGCCGTGGCCTGTGCGAGGGCCACGGCCCCGTGGCGGCACGAGCCCGGTGAACGACGAGACCTAGAGAGGGGCTGCGTGTTCACGCTCCCGGACTTCCCCTGGGACCGGCTGGCCCCGTACAAGCAGATCGCCGCCCGGCACCCCGGCGGGCTGGTGGACCTTTCGGTCGGCACGCCCGTCGACCCGACGCCCGAGCCGATCCGCCGGGCGCTCGCCGAGGCGGCCGACGCCCCCGGCTACCCGCAGACCTACGGCACCGCGGCGCTGCGCGAGGCGGCGGCCGGCTGGCTGCGCCGCCGCCTGGGCGTGGCGGGGGCCGACCCGGCGGCCGTGCTGCCGGTGATCGGCACCAAGGAGCTGGTGGCCTGGCTGCCGACGCTGCTGGGCTGCGGCCCCGGCGACCGGGTGGTCTTCCCCGAGCTGGCCTACCCCACCTATGACGTGGGCGCCCGCCTGGCCGGGGCCGAGCCGGTCGCCGCCGACGGGCTGCTGCGGCTGGGACCGCTGCGGCCCAAGCTGCTGTGGATCAACTCCCCGTCCAACCCCACCGGCAAGGTGCTGCCGGCCGAGCACCTGCGCAAGGTGGTCGCCTGGGCCCGCGAGCGGGGCGTGCTGGTGGCCAGCGACGAGTGCTACATCGAGCTGGCCTGGGAGGACGACCCGGCCAAACAGCCGGTGTCGATCCTGCACCCGGAGGTGTGCGAAGGCAGCCATGAGGGGCTGCTGGCGGTGCACTCGCTGTCCAAGCGCTCCAACCTGGCCGGTTACCGGGCCGGGTTCGTCACCGGCGACCCCGCGCTGGTCAAGCGGCTGCTGGAGGTCCGCAAGCACGCCGGCATGATGGTGCCCGCCCCCGTGCAGGCCGCGATGACCGTGGCCTACGGCGACGACGCCCACGTGGACGAGCAGCGGGCCCGCTACGCCCGCCGCCGCGCCGTGCTGCGGGAGGCGCTGGAGCGGCACGGCTTCCGCATCGACCACTCCGAGGCGTCGCTGTACCTGTGGGCCACCCGGGACGAGCCCTGCTGGGACACCGTCGCCCACCTGGCCGAGCTGGGCATCAGCGTCGCCCCCGGCGACTTTTACGGCGCGGCCGGATCCCGGCACGTCCGCGTCGCCTTCACCGCCACCGACGAACGCATCGAGGCCGCGGCGCAGCGCCTCTGAGACCGAATCGAAATCGGGATTTCCCCATCCGGTATCGGATGTGTGTTGCGTCCGGTCCGCGGAGGCTCAGTAGGATCTGCGCGCTGGGTGTTGATCCCTTTCCGCACCGTCGCCATGGGAACGCGGCAACGCCGGACGGACCCGCGTCCCGCCGGCGCCGGTCGGTGAGGGGAGCAGCGGACCGACTTCCGGCGCGTGGAGGTGTGGAGCATGCTGGCCGCGGTGGTCGTGCTGCTCGCATTGATCCTGCTCGCCCTGATCGTGCTCATCGTGGTGCTGGTGCGCCGCCAAAGCCCGCACGAGCCGTCCCCGCAGCCCCGGCCCGCCCCCGCCGACCCGTTCGCCTCGGTGGGCGAGACGGCCGGCGACCCCCGCGCCCTCAAGGCCGGGGACATGGTCGAGTACCTGGGCACCCGTTACTTCGTGCGCGGCTCGGTGCGGCTGCGCGAGGGCGGCTACACCTGGAGCGAGCACCTGCTGGACGCCGACACCACCGAAGGCACCAAAGTGTGGCTGTCGGTGGAAGAGGACCCCGACCTCGAGGTCATCTGGTGGACCGAGGCCGACGTCGGCGACCTGCGTCCCGGCAGGCCCACCCTGACCTTCCAAGGGGTGGAGTACCGGCGTGAGGAGCACGGCACCGCCGAGTACCGCACCGAGGGCACCACCGGCCTCGGCGACACCGGACGGGTCGAGTACGTCGACTACGCCGCCCCCGGCGGGCGCTACCTGTCGTTCGAGAGGTTCGGCGGCGGCGCCTGGGAGGCCGGCACCGGTGAACGCGTCCCCGCCGGGACCCTGACCATCTACCCGGGGAGCTGAACGGCCGTGCACACCGACGCACCCCGGGCCGGCGGGGCCATGACCGCACCCGCGCACCGCGCCGGAGGCTGACCGCCGACCATGCGAGCCACCCTCGACGCCCCCTACCGGGACACCCGGGCCGACGCGCTGTCCTTCGCCCTCGGCCTGGAGCCCTTGGACGCCCTGGCGGTGCTGCCGGTGCGGCGCGGCGGGATCGACGTGGAGATGCGCCTGCTGGGCGCCTCCCACCAGGTCTTCGCCGGGCCGGTCAGCGAGACCGTCGCCTGCCTGCCCGGCCGGGCCGGCCCGCTGCCCGGCCGGATGCGCACTCAGGTGGACGGCTGGGCCTACGACTTCGGCGCACAAGTGCACACCCACGGCACCGATGCGGCGTTCACGGCGGCGGTGCGGCACCTGTGCGCCGCTCTCGCCGACCGGGACGACGCCCTGGTCGGCACGTTCCCCGGCTCGCCGCACGCGGTGACCGCCCTGGCCCTGGACGGCGATCCGCACGCCGGCACGCTGGGCTGGCGCACCTGGCACGCCTACCCGCAGACCCGTCAGATCGTCGTGACCCGCACCCTCCTGGAGGTCGCGCTGTGAAACATTACGTGGGCGGCGGCCTGCTGGTCCTGCTCGGAGCGCTCGTCGTGGTCGGCGCGCTGGCCGGCGGGAACACCTCGCCGCGCGGCTGGATCGGCGCGCACTACGCCAAGATCGCAGACGGCGCCTACCGGGCCCCGGAGCCGCCGACGAAGGTGGCGGCCGCCCTGTCCGGCAAGTTCAGACCGACGGACCGGGTCTACGACCCCTCCGGGGTGTTCCTGCGCTACCCGGACATGATCGTGGCGGTGCTGCCCGACGGCAAGGGCAGCCGGGTGCTGGTGGACGATGTCGAAACCGGCTACCGGCGGCACCACAGCTCGGTCGGCGGACGGTGGGGCGGGCCCGGCGGGCGCGCCTCCATGTTCCGCGGCGGCGGACCGGGAGGCGGCAAATGAGCGGTCCGGCCAAGTACGCCAAGTGGGAAAAGATCGGCAACCGTCTCTTCGTCTGCCTGTTCGTGATCTCGGTGTTCGTGCCGATCGTCTACCTGGCGTTCAACGCCACCAGCGATGACGGGGACGCCACCGTCTACACCGGCGGGCTGTTCGACCGAGATGGGGCCGCTCACCTGGTGGACCGGCTGCGCACCGCCGCCGACGCCCAGGGCATCTGCTACGGCTGGGCGATCGACACCGACCTGCCGGACTTCCGGTCCTCCTACCCCGACACCGGCGCCGTCACCACCCCCGCCCCCGCCCCGACCCTCTCGGCGCCGTCGGAGCTGGAACAGCGGCTGCGGGAGCTGGAGCGGCAGGCGGTCCTCGACCTGGAGCCCGATGAGGACGTGGGCTCCAACCTCGGCGCCGGCGTCGACGCCCGGCGGGACCCGGTGCGCTGCCCCCGCTGGGTGGTGTTCACCGCCGACTACTCCTACAGCTCCTACGAGGAGGAGTGGACAGCGGTGAGCACGCGCATCGAGACCAACCTGCCGCTCACGCTGGACGCCTCCGACCTGCATGCCGCCGGGATCACCGATGACGACCTGCTCGGCATGCGGCCCTATGCCCGGCTGGCCGACGCCATCGGGGCGCTGCCCATGATCGTGGCGGAGAAGGGCGCCGCCGACCCGGTGCCCGCCCCACCGACGCGGATCCCCTCGGCCGGGGACACCGTCTCCCCGCCCGGCATCGGCCGCTACATCTGGATGGGAATCGGGGGTCTCCTGGTCGCCCTCGGCCTGACCTGGATCATCGTCGCCGCCCTACGAAGCCGGAGGAGTGCCTGATGCTGAACACCATCGTCGAGGAAGGCGGCGCCGCGCTGGCGTACGGCGCGGTCGGCATCGCCCTGCTGGCCCTCGGCTTCCTGGTGGTCGAGGTCACCACCCCCGGCAGGCTGGGCCGGCAGATCTGGAGCGAGCACAACGCCGGCGCCGCGCTGATCCTGGCCGCCAAGCTGCTCGGACTGGGCGCCATCGTCACCACCGCCATCGCCACCAGCGAAGAGGGCCTGGCCGACGGCCTGGTGAGCACCGCCGCCTACGGGGTGCTCGGCATCATCCTCATGACGCTGGCCTTCTACCTGCTGGACCTGCTGACCCCGGGCAAGCTGGGCGCCATCGTGGTCGGCCGGGAGGGCCGGGCGCCCGCCGACCGCATGGCCCCGGCCTGCTGGGTGGTGGCCGCCACCGATTTGGCCATCGCCGCCATCGTCTCCGCCGCCATCGCCTAGCCCCCCGTCCCGTCTCCGCCGCGGCTGCGCCGTGAACCCGGCGGGGGAGCGGCCGCGTGCGCGGCCCTTTGGGCGCCGCCCGGGCCTGCTGCGGATGTGACGGTGGACTCGGGCGGCCGGTCCGGACGGTCCCGCCACGGCCGCCGGGCCGGATGCGGACTCCGGGCCGCCGGCCTCCCGGAGATGGAAACCGCATGGTGATCGGGACGGATAGCCTTCCCCCGATGCAGGAAGGGGATGCGGCGTGACCACTGACCAGGCCGAGTCCGAACGGGCCGAGCCGCAGGAGGCGGACCGTCCGGCGGTCGGGATCCGGGCGGGGGCGGCCCGGCTGCTGGTGCTGGCGGCGGTGTTCGCCTGCGCCGCCTGCGGGCTGGTGTACGAGCTGGCGCTGGTGGCGCTGGGCAGCTACCTGATCGGCAACGCCGTCACCCAGGCGTCGATCGTGCTGTCGGTGATGGTCTTCGCCATGGGCGTCGGCTCGCTGGCCGCCAAACCCCTGCAGCGCCATGCGGTCATCGCGTTCGCGGCGGTGGAGGGCGCGCTGGCGCTGCTGGGCGGGCTGTCGGTGCTGGGGCTGTACGCCGCCTACTCGTGGCTGGGCGTGTACGTGCCCGTCCTGGTGGTCGTGGCGTTCACCGTGGGCGTGCTGATCGGCGCGGAGATCCCGCTGCTGATGACGCTGCTGCAGCGGATCCGCCGCCAGGACGCCGGCAGCGCGGTGGCCGACATGTTCGCCGCCGACTATGTGGGCGCCCTGGTCGGCGGGCTGGCGTTCCCGTTCCTGCTGCTGCCGTTCTTCGGCCAGATCAAGGGCGCGCTGCTGGTGGGGGCCTGCAACGCGGTGGCGGGCATGGCGGTGGTGCTGTGGCTGTTCCGCGGCCAGGTGCGCCGGGCGCTCCGGGCGGCGCTGTGGGCGGGCATGGCGGTGGTGCTGGCGGTGCTCGCCGGCACCTACGCGCTGGCCGACCGGTTCGAGGTCTCCGCCCGCCAGGCCCTGTACCGGGACCCGATCGCGCTGGCCGAACGCACCCCCTACCAGGAGATCGTGATCACGAGGGCGCTGCGGCTGTCGGGCCGCTCCGATATGCGCCTGTTCCTCAACGGCGACCTGCAGTTCTCCTCGGTCGACGAGTACCGCTACCACGAGGCGCTGGTGCACCCGGCGCTGGCCGGCGCCCGCGGCCGGGTGCTGATCCTCGGCGGCGGGGACGGCCTGGCGCTGCGGGAGGTGCTGCGCTACCGCGACGTCCGCCGGGTGACGCTGGTGGAGCTGGACCCGGCGATGATCCGCCTGGCCCGCACCTACCGGGAGCTGGCCGAGCTGAACGGCCGCGCCTTCGACGACCCGCGGGTGCAGGTGGTCAACGCCGACGCCTTCACCTGGCTGCGCCGCCTGCCGCCCTCCCGGCAAGGCGCCTTCGACGCCGTCGTCGTGGACTTCCCCGACCCCGACGACGTGCCCACCGCCAAGCTGTACTCGCTGGAGTTCTACGGCCTGCTCCAGCGGGCGCTGGCCCCCGGCGGCCGGGTCGTGGTCCAGTCCGGTTCGCCGTTCTTCGCCCCCCGCTCGTTCTGGTCCATCGAGAAGACCATCCGCGCCTCCGGCATGGCCACCGTCCCCTACCACGTGGACGTGCCCAGCTTCGGCGACTGGGGCTATGTGCTGGCCGCCCCCGGCCGCACCGCCCCCGCGCTGCGGCTGGACCCGTCGGTGCAAGGCCTGCGTTTCCTGGACGAGCAGGTGCTGCGGGCCGCCGCGGTCTTCGCCAAGGACCTGCGCCGCACCGACGTGGAGGTCAACACGCTGGTCCGCCCGAAGCTGATCGACTACCACCGTCAGGAGTGGCAGGACCTTTAGCCGGGCGGTCGTCGTCGGCGGGGACGGAGCGGCGGATGGCGCGGTCGACGGCCTGCTGGAACGAGGTGACCAGGGACTGGATCATCAGCGGTTTGAGGCGGGCGGCGACCTCGATGAGCATCTGCCGTTCCTGGGGCTGGCGGCCCCGTTCGCGGTAGGGGCGGACCACGGTCTCCTGGAAGTTGCGCTGCAGTTCTTCGGCCAGGGCGGAGGTGTGGCGCTGGACGGCCTCTTGGGAGGCCCGCAGCGTCTCCAGCGGCAGCGGCAGCTCGGCCAGTTCGGCGCTGACCCGCAGCAGGCCGGGGCTGATCACGCGGACGCGGCCGGCGGGCAGTTCCTCCACCACGCCCAGCGCGGCCAGCCGTTTGATGGTCTCGTCGTCCAGGTGGCGGCCGGCGCGGCGGTCCAGCTGGTGGCGGTCCATCTCCTCGGGGCGGTCGGGCGTCCACGGTGACAGCAGGGCCCGCTGCAGCGCCAGGTCCTCGGGGGTGGCGTCGTCGGGGATGCGTTCCAGGTGCCGTTCGATGGCGGCCAACGTCAGCCCCAGCGACTGCAGTTCGCGCACCAGCTCCAGGCGGGCCAGGTGCTCGGGCCCATACAGCCCGGTGCGTCCGCGCAGGCGGGGCGGCGGCAGCAGGCCGCGTCCGGCGTAGTAGCGCACGGTCCGGACCGACACCCCGGCGCGGGAGGCCAGCTCGTCCACCGTGAGCTCCATACGCCCCTCCCTTATGCGACAGTCCTGGTGTTACATTAACTCTGCATCAGAATTCACTTACATGTTGAGGAGACCCGCCGGATGGGACAGGAGATCTTTACCGAGGAGCACGAGGCCTTCCGCGACATGGTGCGCTCCTTCATTGAGAAGGAGGTCGCCCCGTACCACGAGCAGTGGGAGAAGGACGGCATCGTCTCCCGCGACGTGTGGCTGGCCGCGGGCCGCCAGGGGCTGCTCGGCATTGAGGTCCCTGAGGAGTACGGCGGTGGCGGCAACCCCGACTACCGCTACTACGTGATCCTCAACGAGGAGCTGGCCAAGGTCGGTGCGCACGGCCCCGGCTTCGCCGTCCACAACGACATCAACGGCTCCTACCTGCTGAAGCTGTGCAACGAGGAGCAGAAGCGGCGCTGGCTGCCCGGCTACTGCTCCGGTGAGATCATCACCGCGATCGCGATGACCGAGCCGGCCGCCGGCTCGGACCTGCAGGGCATCAAGACCACCGCGATCAAGGACGGCGACCACTACGTCCTCAACGGCTCCAAGACCTTCATCTCCAACGGCATCCTGGCCGACCTGGTCATCGTGGCCGCCAAGACCGACCCCTCGGCCGGGGCGCGCGGGGTGAGCCTGCTGGTGGTCGAGCGCGGCATGGAGGGCTTCACCCGCGGCCGCAACCTGGAGAAGGTCGGCATGCACGCCCAGGACACCGCCGAGCTGTTCTTCGACAACGTGCGGGTGCCCAAGGAGAACCTCCTCGGCGAGGAGGGCATGGGCTTCATCTACCTGATGCAGAACCTGGCCCGCGAGCGGCTGTCCATCGGCACCTCCGCGCTGGCCGGCGCCGAGGCCTCCTTCGAGCAGACCCTGGAGTACTGCAAGACCCGCGAGGCGTTCGGCCGTCCCATCGGCAAGTTCCAGCACAACCGGTTCGTGCTGGCGGAGATGAAGACCGAGCTGACCGTCGCCCGGGCCTTCACCGAGCAGTGCATCCTCAAGCAGGTCAACGGCGAGCTGACCGCCGAGGAGGCGGCCATGCTCAAGTACTGGAACACCGAGCTGATCAAGCGGGTCGTCGACCGCTGCGTCCAGCTCCACGGCGGCTACGGGTACATGCTCGAGTACCCCATCGGCAAGGCCTACCAGGACGTGCGCATCCAGACCATCTTCGGCGGCACCACCGAGATCATGAAGGAGATCATCGGCCGCTCCCTGGGGGTCTGACCTGCACTCGTGACCGGGCGCACGGCACCTGTGCCGTGCGCCCGGCCGTTAAGGCGCCGCTGGACGCCGAAATATGCTTTTCGGCTTGTCTGTGACCGTTGAGCTGGAATTTCGCGCCTTCGCGCGATCGCGCTCATCGGTGAGATGAGCGAAGCGGCATTGAATCTTCTTCAGTGAGCGTGGGTCTCGCGGACTTGCAGGACGAGGGCGGTCTGGGCGACATACTCGTCCCACTGCGTACCCGTCCCACTGCGGGCGGCGGCGCAGCTCGTACAGGACGCACCGGTTTTTCAACCGGGCGATCGCGTGTTCGGCCGGGCCGCGCGGCCGAGCGGGGGCGAATCTGAGGGACGAGCGGGCATGAGAGCCCAGACGATCTTGCCTTGGCCGGTGGCGGCGGGACGGGTGCCGGCGTCCCTGGCGTAGGCCGCGATGATGGCGAGGCCCCGGACGGACTCCGATGTTTCGGAGGCCCGGCGGGGGAGGAGTCCCAACACTCCAGGAGCGGGGCCCCGTTTTCAACGGCGCAGCGAATGCGGATGTGGCGGCCTCGGGCGGCGGCCACGGCGTTGGTGACGAGCTCGCTCATCACCACCATGGAGTCGTAAATGACCTCACGGTCGTAATTCCACCTGGTAAGGGCGTAGCGGACCATCTCACGGGCCAGGACCACCGAGGAGGGCTCGGCGAGCAGAGTCAGGCGGACGTCCGGAGCGTCGGAGGCCGATGAGGACTGGGCGATGGTGTTCATGAAGCCGTCCTGAGGTCGGGGAATTCTCCCTCACTCTCGGTGTTCTCTGGCTAACGTGTGGTGCATTGAATGCAATGCAATACACGTACGGATGAGCGATGAGTGTCAGGGAGACCATCGACCCGAAGTCTTCGCTGGGGGGCCTGGTTGGCTTTTGACCTGTGGTTTTACCGGACTCAGAGAGGACTTTCGCCGGCCCAGACCGCCATGATCGTCAACGTGACGCGAGGGACTGTATCCAACTGGGAGGCGGGCCGTCTCCGGCCGGCTGAGAAGTGTCTGAAGCGCCTCGACGAATCCTGGAACACCGGAGGCCACTTCGAGTGACTTCACCTCTTCGCCTCAGCCGGACATGATCCCGATTGGTACAGGCAGTACCTGTAATACGAGGGAGCCGCGAAAATCATCAAGGTGTATCACGGGAAAACAGTCCCTGCTCTGGCGCAGGCAGAGGAATACGCTCAGGCGATCCTCAAGGCCGCCGGTCGCGCCTCCGAGATCAAGAGCGGTGCCAAGGCCCGGCTCAAGCGGCAGGAGATCTTGAAACGCGCGGACCCGCCGTATCTGTGGATTCTCATCGACCAGGAGGTCCTTGAGAACGTGGTCGGCGATGCCGCTGTCATGGCCGAGCAACTGCGCTATCTGCTCGAACTTGCAGAGGCCGATCGTGTGTGCATCCGGGTCGTCCCCAGGTCGGCCGGGTGGCACCCGGGGCATGACGGGCACTTCCAGGTGCTCACGACCGGTATCAGGGAGGTCGCATATGCCGTGGCGCAGGTCGCTGGAAGGCTGATCGAGACCGGGGACGAATCTGCCGTTCTGGGAGTGCGCTTCGATCAAATCAGGGCGCTGGCTCTGCCCCGGGCGGAGTCGAAAGCTCTGATCGAGCAGACGATGAGGATGTACCAGTGATCCAGTGGCGCAAGAGCTCGCACAGCGGCGGTGGAAACGATGATGCCTGTGTGGAGCTGGCGAGGTTTCCCGGTGGGATTGGGATCAGGGACTCCAAGCGTCCCGAGGGCGGCCGGTTGGAGGTTTCTCGGGATGCGTTCGCGGCCTTGCTGGCGCGGGTGAAGTGTGGTGAGCTCTGCCGGTAGCAGTCGGATGCCCGCTCATGAGAGCGTCCGTCGTCCTTGCTGGTCGGGGGCTTTTCTCTGCGCTGCGTTCCGGGCTGTGCGCCGGGTTCTGCGGTGAGGTCGAGAGGACGTCGAGGATGTACCAGTGATCCAGTGGCGCAAGAGCTCATACAGCGGCGGGCTGAACGACGATGCCTGTGTGGAGCTGGCGAGGTTCCCCGGCGGGATCGTGATCAGGGACTCCAAGCATCCTGAAGGATGCCGATTGGAGGTGCCCCGGGAGGCGTTCGCGGCCCTGCTGGCACAGATGAAGCGTGGTGAGCTCGGCCGATAGAGGTCGGATGCTCGCCCGTTGGGCGTCCGTCGTCCTCGCCGGCCGGATTCCTTATGGAGAGGGTTTCTCAGCGCTCCCGAGACCCAATGCTGAGTGGTGCGGGGGAAACGGCACGGCGACTTGGGCGTCGCACCGGTCATCGTGCCGTCCTTTCTGGGAGAACCGCGGCGGTCAGGGGCCGGCCGCCGCGGCCGGATGGGGGCCTTGGCGTTCCCCGGCGCGAAAAGCACACCGCCCGCCGGGCGTAAAGCCGCGACCTGCGAGGGCACGGACCTGCTTCACCGCGTGGCCTGACAACCCCGGCACTTGAGGCCGCGCGGGGAGCAAGGGTGAAATGATCGCCATTGGGCCGTGCCGTCGCAGGTCGCTTGGAGGCAGCGATGAGACGGGTCTACCGGGGCAGTGCCGCGGTGCGCATCGACGGCCGGGCGGCGGCGACCGTTGCGGTGACGATCGAGTTCGGCGGGGAACGGCCGATCTTCATGATCGCCTCCACCGGGAGCGGGCCCGGTGAGCTGCTGTGGATCGCCGCCGACGACGATGACGCCACCGTGGTCTTCGACCCGGCCGGCGGGCGGCTGACGGCCGACACCGATCACCGGCACGCCCCGGCGGCGCCTCCCACCTGGTTCGCCCCGGCCGGCGGGCCGCTTGGGAACATGGCGCTGCCGCAGGGCGCCGACCGGGCCCATGCGGTGCTGACGGTCTCTGCGACCGGGCTGACCGGCTCGCTGACGATGAGCGGCACCCGCTTCGACGGGACGCCCACCCACTGCGCCGCCGAGGTGACCGCCGTCGCCGGGACGGGGCGCCGGTGACCGGCGACGAGCTGCTGAACCGCTTCCATGCCGCCTTGAACGCGCTGCAGGCGGCGCTGCGGGCCGGGGACTACCCGGCGTTCGTTGAACGGCTGACCGAGCTGGCGCGGCTGCGGCACGCCCTGGCGCACGCGCCCACCGTTTCAGAGTCCTGGCAGCGTGTCCGCGGCGAAGCCGCCGCGATGCTGCGCATGGACGCAGGCTGGCTGAGCCAGATGGTCCCGAAGCTGCCGGCGGACTCCCCGCAGGCCGCCCTCCTGACGGAGGCGAGCGGCACGGCCGTCCGGGCCGCCGGCGAACTGGAGGCGCTGGGCGCCGCGCCCGACGCCGCCTCACGCGCCCAGGAGATCCTCGGCCGCGCCGAGACGGCCCTGCGCGAGGCGGCACGGGCGGCGCTGCGGCACGACGAGCACCTTTTGGACGAGGCCCGGCGGCGGCGGCGCGAAGAACTGCTCGACCACCTGGCCGCCGGCTCTCAGGAGGTGGCGGCCTGCGAAGCGGCGTGGTGGGCGAGCCTGGACGACGACTCCGCACAGGTCGAGCTCGTCAGGGCCGTCACCATCATCGCCATCTACTTGACCGGGGCGGCGGCGCGCGCCGGGCAGCACCGGTGGCGGCTGCAGCGGCTCGACCTGCCCGCCGCCGCCGACTGGCACCGGCGCAGCAACGTCGAGGCGCTGGCGAAGCTGAACCGCTTCCTGGAGGGGTGGCGGGGCGGCCTGGCCGACGACTGGGCGCGGATCGAGGCGATGGACGGCGCCCGCACCGCTCACGCCGCCTTCGTCACCGCCCTGTACGACCTGGGCGCCCTCCCCGAGGCGTTCGCCGCCGCCGAGATGGCCCGCGCCCGCGCCCTGGCCGACCTGATGACCCCCGGCCGTCGCACCGCCCGCGTCCTCACCCCCGACCGGCTGCGCCGGGCGCTGCGCGGCCGGGCGGTGGTGGAGTACTTCCTGGCCGGGGACCGGCTGCTGATCTTCTGCCTGAGCCCAGAAGGCGAGCTGGCCGCCGCCGACCGGACGGTGGACCGCGCCGCCCTGACCGCCGCCGTCGACCGGCTGCACGCCCTGCTGACCGCCCACGACCTGGACTCAGCGGGCCTGGCGGAGCTGGGCCGGCTGCTGGAGGAGCTCGGCCGGACCCTGTGGGAGCCGCTGCCGTGGCTGCCGGAGGACGACCGGCCGCTGCTGGTCGTCCCGCACGAGGAGCTGCTGCGGGTGCCCTTCGCCGCGCTGCGCACCCCGGACGGGCGGCCGGTCGCCGCCCGTCACCCCACCAGCGTGCTGCCGGCCGCCGCGCTGGCGGCCCGGCTGCCCGAGCATCCGGCCCGCCCGGGCGGCCCGGCCCTGCACGCCCTGGTGGCGCCGGAGCCGATGCCCGAACCGGACCTGCGGCCGCTGGACCGCCTGGCCCGCCGTTTCCCCGCCATCGCCGCCCGCTACCCCGGCCCGGTGCGGGTGCGCTACGGCGACCGGGCCACCGTCGCGGAACTGGCGCACGTGCCGCGGCTGCGGCCGGACGTGCTGTGCCTGGCCACCCACGCCAAGGCCCTGCCCGAGCGGCCGCTGGAGTCCTACCTCGCGCTGGCCGGGGAGCGTCTGGAGGCCCGCCGGGTCGCCGAGCTGGAGCTGCCGGCCCGCCTGGTGATCCTGGCGGCCTGCGAAAGCGGCGCCGGCCGGGTCAGCGCCGACGGCGTGATCGGGCTGAGCCGCTCGTTCCTGCTGGCCGGGGCCGGAGCGGTGCTGATGACGCTGTGGTCGCTCACCGAACGCGACACCCTGGCGCTGCTGACCCGCTTCCACGACCACTACCTGGCCGGCGCCGCTCCCGCCCGGGCGCTGCGGGCCGCCCAGGCCGAGCTCGCCGCCGTTTACCACGATGATCCGCGACGCTGGGCGGCGTATGTCCTTTTTGGATCTCCTGACTGACAGGCCTCTTATGTGAAACCCTTGCTCACATGCCGGGGTTGGAATTCGACGTGCTCGCGCACCTGCCGCTGGGCGCCGAAGAACCGCTGCAGGGCCGCGCCGGAACGAGGTTCACCCGAGAGGCGGGGGTCATCATCGGGCGTCCCGTCGTCGAGGCGCTGTCCCCTTCGGACTTTCCGCCATCCGCCGCCTCCCGGGTCGACTTCGACCGATGGCGGTACTTCCAGATCCGCTTCCCCTTCGACCTGGAGGAGGCCCGCTACGGCCAGCGCTACATCGAGGCCCAGTACGAGGTCACGCTGATCGAGCTGGACGCGGTGGCCCTGCAGCTGGGCAAGACGCCCCTGGCGCCGGACGCCGGGCCGCTCCCGGACGAGGAGCTGACCACCTTCGGGCTCGGCCAGCGGGTCTTCCGCTGGCGGCTGCGCCCCCACGGCGACCGGCCGCTGACCGAGGGCAGCAGGGTCGTCCGGGTGGTGCTGCAACTGCCGCCGGACCTGACGGTGCTGCGCGGCGAGATCGGCGTCTCGGCCCTGCTGCAGGACGCCGCCGATCCCGGCGAGACGGTCCGGGTGAACCAGCCGGGCCCGCAGCCGTTCCGGCTCAACCTGTCCGACGGCGCCTTCGACACGCTTCCGGAAGCACCATGACCGATACCTACCACCTGTGCATGGCCACCGACCTGGAGTCCTACAGCGGTGTCGGTCTCGACGGCCACCGGCGGCTGCAGGAGATGCTGTTCGGCGCGCTGCAGGCGGCGCTGCGGGCCGCACTCGGACCGGACCTGGAGGACTGCAAGCGGCAGCCGCAGGGCGACGGGGAGCTGACGGTGCTGCCCTCCCACCGCAGCGACGGCGCCACGCTGCGCGTCCTGCTGATCGAGCTGATCTTGCAGCTCGCCCGGGCCAACGACGCCCTGCTGCCCGACAGGAGGGCCCGGGTCCGGATCGGGCTGGAGGGAGGACACCTCGGCGCGGCCCCCGGCGGTCACGCCGGGGATCCCCCCATCGCGGCGTTCCGGCTGTGCAACGCCGAGCCCGTCAAGGCGGCGCTGGCCGCATCGGCCGGCCACTACGCGGTGGTGGCCTCCGACTACGTCTACCGGAACATGATCAAGCCCGGCTTCACCGGCACCGGCTGGCAGTTCCGGCAGATCCCGGTGTCGGTGAAGGAGTACTCCGGCATCGGCTGGCTGCACGTCCCGGACGAGACCGGCGAGGCGGGACCGCTCGCGCCGCCGCCCGCCCGCCCCGATGCCGCCTCTTCCCCGCGCGGGGTCCGCTCCGCGCAGGACGGCCCGCCGCGGCTGCAGGAAGGCGGGCTGGTGTGATGGCGGTGCACGACGGCCCCTGGCCCACCGGCAGCCTGATGGCCCGCCTCAGCCCCGCCGACCGCGCCGCGCTGCTGGAGCTGGGCACCCGCGTGCAGTTCGCCCACGAGCAGGTCCTGGTCCGCCAGGGCGAGCCGGGACTGGAGCTGTATGTGCTGCTGGACGGCTTCGTCAAGGTCACCTTCGACACCCACAACGGCACCGTGCTGCCGCTGATGGTGCGCGGCCGCGGCGACCTCATCGGCGAGTTCGCGGTGCTGGACGGGCAGGAGCGGACCGCCACCGTCAGCGCAATCGGCGCCGTGGTGGCGGTACGGATCGGCCGCTCCCGCTTCCACGACTATCTCGCCCGGCATCCGCAGGCCCGTTCGCAGATCGAGGCCGGCGTGCTGGCCAAGACGCGCCTTTCCATCCGCCGCCGTATCGAAAACCGCTCCCTGGACGCCAACGCCAAGGTGGCGGGAGGGCTGTACGACCTGGCCACCGCCTACGGCGAGCCCGTGCCGGAGGGCGTGATGATCGCCGTGCCGGTGTCGCAGGTCGTCCTGGGCGGGATGGTCGACGTCGGCGAGTCCACCGTCGAGCGGGTGCTGCGGAAGCTGCGCGAGGACGGTGTGGTGCTGACCCGCTACCGCCGGATCGTCGTGCGCGACATGGACGCGCTGAAGGACATCCGTGACGGGGGGACCCCTTAGAGGGAGGGAATCGGCGGGCTCCTTCTGCCGCATCGTTGGCTGGTATGGCCGAGCCAACCGGTATCCGCAGGCTTTGCCTTGCGGTGAACCTCTTCGAGCAGCCCCCTCCAGGGGAGGGGCGGCCGCCGGCCTCGGCCGCGGGGCCGTCCCGTCTCATGGACCGCCTGCTGCGCGAGACCGTCCCGGAACGCGTGTCGTGGAACAGCCGGGAGAGGCGGCCGTGGGTGGGCGTGCTGGCGCCGGGGATCGACGAGCCCGAGGCGCTGGCCGGTCTGCTGGAGGCGGCCCAGCGGGCCGTCCGGAGCGAGAACCTGCGCCGCCCGGGTTCTCCGGTCAGGCTGTGCCTGGCGCTGCACGAGGGCCTGGTGTCGCTGGAGGACGGGGAGTTCGACGGCCCTGCGATCACGGCGGTGCGGGCGCTGGCCCGCGGCGTCGCCCCCCGGCGGGCGCCGCTGCTGGTGGTGTGCTCGCTGCGGATCTTCGATGATCTGGCCGCCCTGGGGCCGCCCTGGCTGCGGCCGGACCGCTTCCGCCGCCTGGTGGACGCGGCCGTTCCCGCCCTGGCCGCCGAGTGGGATGAACAGTCATGATCTGGTGATATCTCCCGGAATGCACAAAGGGTTCGGTGACGGCCGATATTGCGCAAGATGTCCCGCCGATTTGTCCAAGTCCTGCGCTATGGTGTTCGATCACTGAGCCTTTTTCGGCACGTGACCTGTGAGTCCCGGGCGGCGTGCGAGCCGTGGGAACCGGTCACCGGACCGTCCATGTCATGGGGGGAGCCGGCCGCCCGCGCCGGCGGACGGGCGGTGCGGGCGGCCGGAAGGCGCACCGGCCAGGGTGAGGGAGGGGGTTCCCAGGAGTGAGCGGACGTCGGGTGCCCGAAGGGCTGAACACCCGGATGCCGCACCCCGCCCGGGTATACGACTACTGGCTGGGCGGGGAGAACAATTTCCCCGCCGACCGGGAATTGGGCGACCTGATGGCCAGGATCAGCCCGGACATTTCCGTCTCGGTCCAGGCGGTCCGCGCTTTCTTCAAACGGGCCGTGCGCCACCTGGTCCGGGAAGCGGGCATCCGGCAGTTCCTCGACCTGGGCAGCGGCCTGCCCACCCAGGGGAACGTCCACGAGGTGGCCCAGCGCCTGGACCCCGAGTGCCGGGTGGTCTACGTCGACAGCGACCCGGACGTATGCGCCCACGGCACGGCGCTGCTGGAAGGCCCGGCCGCGGAACGGACCCGCATGGCCCAAGGGGACATCCGCTATCCCGCCATGGTGCTGGGCCACCCCGCGGTGACGGAACTGCTGGACTTCGACCGGCCGGTCGCCGTGCTGTTCAACGCGATCCTGCACGTCCTGGAGGACCGGCAGGAGATCGAGGCCATCGTGGGACGGTTCGCCGACGCGCTGGTCCCCGGCAGCCGGCTGCTCATCAGCCTGCCCTCGGCCGAACTGCTGCCGCCCGGCCAGAGCGAGGCCCTCTACGGCTCGGCCCGGATGGCGCCCTACCCCATCTTCTTCCGCACCTACTCGCAGATCCTGCGGCTTTTTTCGGGTTTCGACCTGGTCGAGCCGGGCCTGGTGCACATCTGCCAATGGCGCCCCGACGGGCCCGTCCCGCAAGAACACCGCCAGGCCGCCATGTACGGCGGCATCGGCGTCAAAAGATGAACGCCGGACCTTCAGCGGATGATGACCCGGTCGGACGGGGCCTCCTCGTCCTCGGTCCAGCCGTCATGGCCGGCCTCGGCCCGCCAGCGGCGGCCGTCGTAGCGGATCTCCTGCAGCCCATAGCCCTGGGCGTGGGAGACCGCCCAGGAGGCCACCGCCCAGCCGGTGCGCCGGGTCGGCACCCGCACCGTGTGCCGGCCGTCCTCCTCGGTCACCGGGATCTTGCTGGTGCCGAACGTCTCGTGCAGCGCCCGGATGGCCTCCGCCCGCCGCGGCTCGGTCCGCTTGCGGGGGGAGAACCAGCAGCGCACCGCGGCCGGCCGCCGCCCGGTGTAGGCCTCGGCCAGCTGCTTGGCCCGCTCCTCGTGCGGCGCATAGGCCGTCCCGTCGGCGCTGCGCTGCACCTGCTGGGCCGCATCGTGCAGGTCCCGGTCCAGGTAGTCCTTGACCTTCACCAGCGAGTCGTAGAACTTGCTGGTCGCATACACCGGGTCGCGCAGCTGGTCGACCCGGCCCCAGCCCTGGGAGGGCCGCTGCTGGAAGATGCCCACCGAGTCGCGGTCGCCATAGGGCAGGTTGCGGATGTGCGACTCCTGAATCGCCGTCGCGTAGGCGATCACCACCGCCCGTTCCGGCAGCGACTTGCGGAAGGCCACCCCGGCGATGGTCGCCGCGTTGGCCGCCTGCTCCAGGTCCAGCGGCACCACGCCGCCCGCGGCCGCCACCTCGCAGTTGGAACCGTGCAGGTAGGGCCGCAGATGCGACCAGGCCGCCCATCCGCCGGCGCCTACCACCAAAGCGATCGCCAACAGGAGCGCGCCCGAGCGCGGGCGCAACCGTTCCCAACCCCGCACACCAAAGACCGTACCGGCACATGCCCCCCACTAAGCTCACGTCCATGACCGATACGTTCACCAGCCCGATCCCCGGCGTCATCGACGAGCTGTGGGAACGGCGGGACCAGCTCAGCCCCGACGACGGCGACGCCCGCGCGGCCATCGTCGCGGCAGTGGACCTGATCGACACCGGCCGGGCCCGGGTGGCCTTCGTGGACCCGGCCACCGACCAGGTGGTCGTGGACGAGCGGGCCAAGCGGGCGATCCTGCTGAGCTTCAAGGTCCTGGGCATGGTGCGCGCCCAGGTCGGCGACTTCCACTACCACGACCGCATCCCGCTCAAGACCCGGCTGGAGGGGGTGCGCGTGGTGCCCGGCGCCATCGCCCGGTGGGGCGCCTACCTGGCCCCCGGCGTCGTGCTGATGCCCTCCTTCACCAACATCGGCGCCTACGTCGATTCCGGCACCATGGTCGACACCTGGGCCACGGTCGGCTCCTGCGCCCAGATCGGCAAGAACGTCCACCTGTCCGGCGGCGTCGGCATCGGCGGCGTGCTGGAGCCGCCCAACGCCGTCCCCGTGGTGGTCGAGGACGACGCCTTCATCGGCTCGCGCTGCATGGTCGTCGACGGCGCCCGCGTCCGCCGCGGCGCCAAGCTCGGCGCCGGCGCCATCCTCACCAAGACCACCCGCGTCTTCGACGTGGAGACCGGCGAGGAGCTGCCGCGCGGCGAGGCCCCGGCCTGGTCGGTGTGCGTCAGCGGCACCCGCACCAAGAAGTTCCCCGGCGGCGAGTTCGGCATGCCCTGCCTGCTGGTCCTCAAGCGCCTGGAGGAAGGCCAGCAGCACGACAAGCTGGCCCTCAACGAGATCCTCCGCGAGCACGGCGCCAACGCCTGACCTCGCACCCGGACGCGCGGCCCGCCCGCGGCCGCGCGTCCGAGCCCGAACGCTCCGCTCTTTACGTTTCCGGCGCCGGCGGGCCGCGGGAAGGACGACCCGCCGGCGAGGAGACCGGCGCGTCCCGGACCGCCCGGTGAGGAGGCGGATCCGGCCTCCGCGGCGTGCCCGCGCAGGCGGCCGGCATCGGTAGGGTCGGGTGGCATGAGGCTGGACCTGGGCGCGGACGTGGCGGAGCTGACGGCGGCGATCGTCGACATCGAGTCGGTGAGCGGGCGCGAGAAGGCCCTGGCCGACGCCGTGGAGGAGGCGCTGCGGCCGCTGCCGCACCTGCGGGTCGAACGGGACGGCGATGCGGTGATCGCCCGGACCGCGCTGGGCCGGGCCGAACGCGTGGTGATCGCCGGGCATCTGGACACGGTCCCGGTCAACGGCAACCTGCCGTCCCGGGTGGTGGGCGACCGGCTGTACGGGTGCGGCACCAGCGACATGAAGAGCGGGCTGGCGGTCATGCTCAAGCTCGCCGCCACCGTGCCCGAGCCCACCCGGGATGTGACCTACCTGTTCTACGAGTGCGAAGAGGTCGAGGCCGTCCGCAACGGGCTGGCCCGCCTGGCCGCCTCCCGGCCCGAACTGCTGGCCGGCGACTTCGCGGTGCTGATGGAACCCACCGCCGCCGTCATCGAGGGCGGCTGCCAGGGCACCATCCGCGTCGAGGTCACCGCGCGGGGGGCGCGCGCCCACAGCGCCCGGGCGTGGATGGGCGTCAACGCCATCCACAAGGCCGGGGAGATCCTCGATGTGCTGCGCTCCTACCGGCCGCGCAAGCCCGTGGTGGACGGGCTGGAGTACCACGAGGGGCTCAACGCGGTGTTCGTCCGCGGCGGCGTGGCCGGCAACGTGATCCCCGACGAGTGCACGGTCACCGTCAACTACCGCTTCGCACCCGACCGGACGCTCGCCGACGCCGAAGCCCACCTGCGCGAACTGTTCGCGGGCTTTGAGGTGACGGTGGTGGACGCGGCCGAGTCCGCACGTCCCGGCCTGGCCCACCCGGCGGCGGCCGCCTTCGTCGCGGCGGTCGGCGGCACGCCTCGCGCCAAGCTCGGCTGGACCGACGTGGCGCGCTTTTCGGCCCTGGGCGTCCCGGCCGTCAACTACGGCCCCGGCGACCCGCCGCTGTCGCACACCAAGGACGAGTACGTGGAGATCCCCCTCATCCGCGACTGCGAGCGGCGCATGCGCGCCTGGCTCACCGCCGGCTGAGCGGGCACACCGGGTGACCTCGGCGCCACGGTCTGCTCTTTCCCGCAGATACAGCGGCCGTTAATGCGCTGAAAACGGCGGTGCGCCGCGGCTAACGTGAGCGCATGGACTCCCAAGACCACAAGCGCCTGCACCGGCAGGGACCTGCGATGCTGCGGGGCAAGGCCATCCCCCGCACCACCACCGACCAGCGGCTGCTGGACAGTCTGGGCCCGGCCGAGTGGGTGCACTCCGACCCGTGGCGGGTGCTGCGCATCCAGGCCGAGTTCGTCGAGGGCTTCGGGCTGCTGGCCGAGCTGGGCAAGGCGGTCAGCGTGTTCGGCTCGGCCCGCACCGCCCCCGACTCCGAGGAGTACCGGCTGGGCGTGGAGCTGGGCACCCGGCTGGCCGAGGCGGGCTATGCGGTGATCACCGGCGGCGGCCCGGGCATCATGGAGGCCGCCAACCTGGGCGCCGCCAAGGCCGGCGGGGTGTCGGTCGGGCTGGGCATCGAGCTGCCCTTCGAGCAGCGGATGAACGACTACGTCGACATCGGGGTCGAATTCCGCTACTTCTTCGTCCGCAAGACGATGTTCGTCAAATACTCGCAGGCGTTCGTGGTGCTGCCGGGCGGCTTCGGCACCATGGACGAGCTGTTCGAGGCGGTCACGCTGGTGCAGACCGGCAAGGTCACCCGCTTCCCCATCGTGCTGATGGGCACCGCCTTCTGGGGCGGGCTGGTGCAGTGGATCCGCGACGTGATGGCGCCGTCCGGCAAGATCCGCGACACCGATCTGGAGCTGATCCACCTGACCGACGACCCCGCCGAGGCCGTCCAGGTGATCGTGGACGCGCACACCGAGCACGTGCGCCGGCTGGTCGAGGAGGCGGCCGTGCGCGGCGTCGCCGAAGAGGCGGGCACCTGATGGGCGGGCTGGCGATCTGCGTGTTCTGCGCCTCCAGCAGCCGGATCGACCGCCGCCACCTGGAACTGGCCGAGCAGGTCGGCGCCGAGCTGGCCCGCCGCGGCCACAGCCTGGTCAGCGGCGGCGCCAAGGTCTCCTGCATGGGCGCGGTGGCCCGCGCCGCCCGCGCCGGGGGAGCGCGCACCGTGGGCGTCATCCCGCAGGCCCTGGTCAGCGTGGAGATCGCCGACCAGGACAACGACGAGCTGATCGTCACCCCCGACATGCGCTCCCGCAAGGCCGAGATGGACCGCCGCTCGGACGCCTTCCTGGTGCTGCCCGGCGGGATCGGCACCCTGGAGGAGCTGCTGGAGATCTGGACCTCCCGGGTGCTGGGCATGCACGACAAGCCGTTGGTGATCCTGGACCCCCACGGCATGTACGAGCCGCTGCGCGACCTGGTGGTCAAGCTGGCCGACCACGGTTTCGTCCGCCCGAGGGCCTTCGATGCGATCAGCTGGAGCCGTTCGGTCCCCGAGGCCTTCGACCTGCTGGAGGTCCGCCAGGTCCACCTCACCCCCACCGGCGAGGACTACGCGGAGGCCGAGCCGTGACCGCCTCTCGGGCCGGTTCTCAGGCCAGCCCGCGCCTGGCCTCGGCGGGGGGCCGCGTTCCCCTGATCGAGGCGACCATGTCCAGCACCTGCCGCACCGGATCGACGTCCCGCGCGGCGACCTTGAACACCCGCGCGCCCAGCCAGGCGTAGACGGAGACCGCGGCCAGCAGGCCCGCGTCCTCCCCGACGGGCTCGCCGGTCAGATCCACCAGCACGGCGAGCCCGTCGGCGGCCGGCTGCGCCACCCGGTCGGCCGCCGGCCGGCTCCCGGCGTCCAGGACCAGCCCGTCCGCACGCACCCCCGCCGCCAGCGCACGCCGCGCGTCCCGGCACACCAGTCCCGCGCCGCGGGCCGCGGCCGCCTCCGCCAGCTCATCTCCCACCAGCAGGTCCGCGCCGTCCGGGACGAAGGAGGCCGACACCACGGCCGGCCCGAACCCGGTGCCGGTCACGATGTCCACGCCCTCGGGAATCTCCCCGGCCGTCCCTGACGGCGCCTCGGCGAGCCAGAGCGCATGCTGCCCCGCCCCGAAGACCCGGGCGCCAAGCCGCAAATCCATGCCTTCGATCGTGGCACGATCGAAGGGAGGAGCCGAAGGAGGGGAGTTACCGATCGTGCTCGTGGTCCTCGCCCTGGCCGCGCTGGCCGTCTTGGTGGCGGTCGTCGTCCTGGCCACGGGCCGGGGCGGGGAGCTGGCCCGGACGCACCCGGACCACCCGCCGCTGCACATGCCGTCCGGGCGCCGCCTGACCGGCGCCGACGTGGCGACCCTGCACCTGCCGCACGGCCTGTGGGGCTACCAGGTGGACGTCACCGACGAGGCCCTGCGCCGGCTCGCCTGCGCGCTGAACGAGCGCGATGCGCGGCTGGCCGCGCTGGAGGCCGAGCTGGCCGAGCTGAAACGCCGCCACGGCCACGTCGAGGAACCCGCCTCCTGGGGCGATGCGGGACCGGCCTGGACGGGCCCGCGGATGCCGCCGTGGGGCGAGCCGCCCGCACGGCGGCGCGATGGGACGGCCGAAGACGGCGGCCCGGCGCACGGGCATCCCAACGACCCGCCGCAGACACTGCGCAAGGAGGAGCAGTGAGCCGGGTCGCAGTAAGCGCCCAGGCCGTCTCCACCGCCTCGGCGGAGCGGCTGTTCGCGGTGCTCACCGACTGGCCCCGGCACGGCGAGTGGATGCCCTTCACCCGCGCCGAGGGCGGCCAGGGGGTCGGCGCCGAACTTCGGGGATGGACGGGCATCGGGCCGGTCGGCTTCCTGGACACCATGGTGATCACCGAGTGGACGCCCGGCCGCCGGGTGGCGGTGCGGCACACCGGCCGGCTGGTGCGCGGCGAGGCCTACTTCGAGACCGCCCCGCTGCCCGCCGGCGGCACCGTGGTGTGGGCCGAGCGGCTGGAGCTGCCGCTGGGGCCGCTGGGCCGGGCCGGCTGGCTGCTGATCGGCCCGCTGGTGCGCGCCCTCATGCGGCTGGGCCTGCGCCGCCTGGCCCGCCTGGCCGAACGGGACGAGGGCGCCGCGCCGCCGGGGAGGGCGCGGTGAGCGGGGCGCTGCCGGGGCCGGACGGGCTGGCGCGCTGCCCCTGGGGCCTGTCGCCCCCCGACTACCTGGCCTACCACGACCGGGAGTGGGGCCGCCCGGTCACCGACGATCAGGGCCTGTATGAGCGGCTGTGCCTGGAGGCGTTCCAGTCGGGGCTGTCGTGGCTGACGATCCTGCGCAAGCGGGAGGGCTTCAGGGCGGCCTTCAAGGGCTTCGACCCGGCCGCGGTGGCGGCCTTCGGCCCCGCGGACGTCGAGCGGCTGCTGGCCGACCCCGCCATCGTCCGCAACCGCGCCAAGATCGAGGCGGCCATCGCCAACGCCCGCGCCACGCTCGAGCTGCCCACCGGGCTGGCCGCGCTGGTGTGGCGGTACGCCGACCCGGACGCCCCGGCGCCCCGCACCACCGCCGACGTGCCCGCCTCGACCCCGGCTTCCGCGGCGTTGGCCAAGGAGCTCAAGCGGCACGGGTTCAGGTTCGTGGGGCCCACCACCGCCTATGCGCTCATGCAGGCGTGCGGGCTGGTGGACGATCACCTTGTCGGCTGCCACCGCCGGGGTGCCTACGCGGCTGTCCTCCCGAAGCTCCGCTAAGGGACACAACCGGCGTCCGTTTCGAGGGGCCACCGAACGGGCATGCCACCGCCACGGTGGCTCGATGGGGGAGAGATGGCCGTCCGCATGCCTGGGGATGGTTCCTCAGTGAGATTCCGCACATTCCCGCCGCGCGGCCCGCGGGATGGTGATCCCGCGGTGACTTACGTCCTGAACAGGGCAAACGCACCTCGGCGGGCGGCGGGAAGGCATTGTCTGCCCTTTGCGACGCTGATCGTTACCACTTCGCGCCCGGAAGGCGAGATAATGGGCCACTACTGATAGTGCGGATACGAACGGCGGCCACGCGGCCAAGGATGTCCGGCACGCGGCCCTAGGCAGGAAGGGGATGCACGCATGGCGGCGATGAAGCCGCGGACGGGTGACGGTCCGCTCGAGGTGACCAAGGAGGGGCGCGGCATCGTGATGCGTGTCCCGCTGGAGGGTGGCGGACGCCTCGTCGTCGAGCTCTCCGCCGAAGAGGCCAGCGAGCTGGGCGACGCCCTCAAGAGCGTCGTCAGCTGATAAAGCCGCGGGCCGAATCAGGCGCTATTCGACACAAGACCACGGCGGCAGGTCCCGGCCTGGCCGGGGCCTGTCGCTGCCATGGCATCGCCGCGGGGGGCGCCGGCGGCGAGCGGTGATGAGCAGGGGGACCGATGCCGATCCACACCCGGGTGCGCAGCGAGGCGAGTGTCCGTCCGGCCGGCCGGGTGGCACTGGAGGCGGGAGCCGAGCTGGTGGCCGTGCCGGTGCGCTCCGGTCCCCAGGCGCACGCCGCCGACCTGGGCCTGACCCTGCCGCTGGATCCGGCGGAGCTGCTGGCCTTCCAGGACGCCAAGGGCGAGCCCGGCGAGATCGTCTCCTGCCCGGTGCGGCTCGGCGACGGGCCCGGCGAAGTGCTGCTGTACGGGGTCGGCGACCAGACGCCGGGCGCACTGCGCAAGGCCGGCGCCGCGCTGGCCCGCCGCGCCAAGGGACGCAACGGCCTGGTCGCCCTCGCCCCCGAAGGGGACGTGGCGGCGTTCGTCGAGGGCGCGCTGCTGGGCTCGTATGAGTTCTGGATCGGCGAGCCGCCCCGCAAGCGCGCGGCCACCACCATCGTGGTGCTGGGGGCCGAACCGGCCGCCGTGGAGCGCGGCACGGTGCTGGCCGAGGCCGCCGCGCTGGCCCGCGACCTGGCCAACACCCCGTCGGCGGAGAAGGGCCCGTCCTGGCTGGCCGAGCGCGCCGTCGAGCTGGCCGAGCGGCGCGGCCTGGCGGTGCGCGTCCGCGACGAGCAGGCCCTGCGGGAAGAGGGCTTCGGCGGGCTGCTGGCGGTCGGCGCCGGGTCGGTGCGCCCGCCCCGGCTGATCGAGCTGACCTACCGGCCCGAAGGCGGCGCCGACCGGCATGTGGTGCTGGTCGGCAAGGGCATCACCTTCGACAGCGGCGGGCTGTCGCTCAAGCCCAACGACAACATGAAGACCATGAAGACCGACATGGCCGCCGGCGGCGCGGTCATGGCGGCCATGGGCGCGTTGGGCGCACTGGGGGTGAACGCGCAGGTCACCGCGCTGGTCCCGGCGGCCGAGAACATGTTCTCCGGCAGCGCCATGCGGCCCAGCGACGTGATCACCCACTACGGCGGCAAGACCAGCGAGGTGCTCAACACCGACGCCGAGGGGCGGCTGGTGCTGGCCGACGCGCTCGCCTACGCCGACCGTGCCCTGGACCCGGACGTGGTGGTGGACGTGGCCACCCTCACCGGGGCGGCCAAGGTGGCCCTCGGGCTGCGGCACGGCGCCCTGTTCGCCACCGACCAGGAGCTGAGCGCCGAGCTGGCGGCGGCCGGCGAGGCGGCCGGTGAGCCGGTCTGGCCGATGCCGCTGGTGGACGACTACCGCGAGGCCATCGCCTCCGAGGTCGCCGACGTGGCCAACATCGAGCGCCGCGGCTTCGGCGGCGGCGCCATCATGGCCGCCCTGTTCCTGCGCGAATTCGTCGGCGAGCGCCGGTGGGCCCACCTGGATGTGGCCGGTCCCGCCCGCGCGACCTCCGACGACGCCGAGATCTCCAAAGGCGCCACCGGCTTCGGCACCCGCCTGCTGCTGAACTGGCTCACCGCCCGGAACTGACCGGCCGCCGGGTCACTTGCGGCGGCGGTCGATGACCGGGACGCCGTGGGCGCGCGCCTTGGCGACGATCCGCTTGAGCGGCACGTCCCAGTCGGGGTCGCACACCAGCAGCCAGGGCGCATGCCGCTCCCCGGCGGGCAGGTCGGTGAGGGTGAAGGCGACCAGTTGGGGCTTGTCGGCGGTGCGGGCGTGTTCGGCGTCCTGCGGGTCGGTCAAAAACAGCAGGTGGTCGCGCGCCTGGCCGCTGCGCGCCGCCACCCCGCGGCTGACCAGGCACACCGCCGCGATCTGCGACCAGGGCAGCACCCGGTCCCGGCTGCGCGGGCGCGGCCAGGCGGCCGGCCGGCGCACCCCGTCGGCGTCCAGCTCCAGCACCGGGCGGCGGCTCAGCAGCCGGCCCGCCGACAGCAGCGCGCCGGCGCCGAAGAAGACCGCCCCCAGCACGCCCACGGCCAGGAAGACGTAGTCGACCAGGCCGTCCCCGCGGGCGCCGCCGACCACGAACGCCCCCGCCGCCAGGCAGATGATCAGCGAGGAGACCACCCGGCCCGCCCAGTGCCACGACGGCCGGACCCGCACCGTCAGCGCGGCGGCCGCGGCCGGCCGCCGGGACTCCGCGGGGGAGTGCTCGTCGGTCATGTCCGCTCGTCTTTCGCTCAGGCGCGCTTGAGCGCGCACAGCAGGCCGTCGCCGACCGGGAGCAGCAGCGGCACCAGCCGTTCATCGTCGCGGATCATCCGCGCCACCTCGCGGATCGCCACCGTCTCCGGGTCGCGCCGGAGCGGGTCGGCCACCCGCCCGTGCCACAGCGCGTTGTCGAAGGCCACCACCCCGCCGGGGCGCAGCAGCCGCAGCGCGGCGGCCAGGTAGTCGGGGTACTCCTTTTTGTCGGCGTCGCAGAAGACCATGTCGTAGGCGCCGTCGGTGAGCCGGGGCAGCACCTCCAGGGCGCGTCCGACGATCATGCGGGTGCGCGAGGAGGGGAAACCGGCCGCCGCGTAGGCGTCCTTGGCCATGCGCTGGTTGGCCACCTCCACGTCCACGCTGGTCAGCACCCCGTCCGGGCGCATGCCGCGCAGCAGCCAGATCCCCGAGACGCCGCAGCCGGAGCCGATCTCCACCACCGTGCGGGCGTTCAGCATGGCGGCCAGAAACCGCAGCGCCGCCCCGCAGGCCGGGCCGATCGGCACCGCGCCGGCCTCCTCGCCGAGCCGCCGGGCCTCCTGCAGCACCTCATCCTCGGGGAGATAGTCCTCCACGAAAGCCAGGGTGGCTTGTAGCGCGTCTATGGCCGCCTCCCTTGGTCCCTGGTCCGCTGAGAAAGACCATATCGTTGCCGCCCGTCCGGCTTGTGGGCTCATCGTCGTACTTGCGCGGCCGGGCCGGGAACTAAAACCGCCCGTCGCGACGTTCCCTCAACAGTCGGTCCGCGAACGCCCAGCCCAGGCGTGGCCGTGTCATATCGCGACGCGGCATGTCCGTCGCGGGAGAGGAACCGGCCATGGGAGGCAGTGCGCTGGAGGTGCGACCATGAACGTGGCGGCGCTTGCGCTGAAGGGGGCGGTCGCGGCCCGCGAACGCGACCATGCGCCGGAGGCCGTCTGGGAGCCTCCGTCATGGGAGGAGGTCGTCCGTGAGCACTCCGCGCGCGTCTACCGCCTCGCCTACCGGCTGACCGGCAACCCGCACGACGCCGAGGACCTCACCCAGGAGGTCTTCGTCCGGGTGTTCCGGTCGCTGTCGAACTACACGCCGGGAACGTTCGAGGGATGGCTGCACCGCATCACCACCAACCTGTTCCTCGACATGGCGCGCCGCAAGCAGCGCATCAGGTTCGAAGGGCTGGCCGAGGACGCCGCCGACCGGCTGCAGGGCCGGGAACCCACCCCCGCGCAGGCCTATGATGACCGCAACCTCGACGCCGACGTGCAGGCGGCGCTGGACTCCCTGCCGCCGGAGTACCGCGCCGCCGTGGTGTTGTGCGACATCGAAGGGCTGTCGTATGAGGAGATCGCGGCCACACTGAATGTGAAGCTCGGGACGGTGCGCAGCCGGATCCACCGCGGACGGGCCCAGCTGCGGGCCGCCCTGGAGCACCGCGCACCGCGCCGTCTGACGGAACTGCCCGAGGTGGGGTGAGTCTGTAAAAGACGCGAGCGAGCACGCGAGGAGGAAGGACGCCGCCCACGGAAGGGCGCGCCGGAGGCGAGCGGGGAGCACGTGTGAGTTGTCTGGGGGAACGCCTGACCGCCCTGGTCGACGGCGAGCTGGATCACGACGAGCGCGACCGTGCGCTCGCGCATCTGGCCGTCTGCCGGGCCTGCCGTCAGGAGGCCGACATGATGCGCCGGATCAAGGACCGGCTGCGTTCCCTGGCCGTCCCCGCGGCCGGTTCCTCCGCGGGCGCCCCCGACCTGCCCGATGAGGAGTTCCTGAGCAGGCTGCGCGCCCTGGGCCAGGCCGGCGGGCCGCCTGCCGACATCGCCTGGAACCGGCCGTCGCAGGGCGCCGTGCGTCCCGGCCGGCCCGCCGTCCGTCCGCTTGCGCCGGTGCCGGCCCGGCGCCGCGTCCCCCGCCGCTACCTGGCCGTCGGGGCCGCCGCCATGATGCTGGGGCTGGGCTCGGCCTCCTATGTGGCCGGCGGCCGCACCGAGCAGCCGCCCGCCGTGGTCCCCGCCTTCGACCGGCTGCAGGTCGAGCATGCGCTGACCAACGGCATGATCCCGGTTCCGGAGCCCTCGTCCCTGCCGGCGGCCCCGTGACGCCTGCGCCGATGCCTTCGCCGCCGGCGCGGTGCAGGCGGGGCCCCTGGCTGGTGGGCGGGGTCGCCGCCGTCCTGCTGATCGCCTGGGCGCTGACCGGGGACGCCGCCCCGGGGCGCCGGGCCGCAGGGGGCGACCCGCAGGCCCTGGAGCTGCTGCGCGGCACCGCCGCCGCCGCGCGCCGCACCCCCTATGAGGGGACCTGGACTCACACCACGCTCGCCGCCGGCGGGCGCGACACGAGCACGACCAAGGTGGCGCACCGGGTCGAAAGCCCGCCGTCCGGCACCTCCATGCAAAGCGCCTCCCCGCTCTCGGAGCGGCGCGAGGAGCTCGTCGTGACCGCCGGCGGGCTGCCCGGCCTCACCCCGGAGGCGCTGGAGCAGCTGGCCCGCAACTACACGGTGGTGCGGGCGGCCGACTCTGTGGTGTGCGGGCGGAAGGCCCGCGTCGTGGAGGCCCGGCGCCCCGGCGGCGGCACCGCCGGGAGGTTTTGGATCGACGCGCAGACCGGCATCCTGCTGCAGCGCGAACTGCTGGATGAGACCGGCCGGGTGGTCAGCTCCGGTGGTTTCGCCGAGCTGCGCATCACCCGGCCCCGCATCTTGTCGCAGGCGGCCGCTCCCCGGGCCCGCCCCTGGCGGGAGATGACGGCGGCCGAAGTCGACCGGCTGCGCAAGCAGGGCTGGAGCGTGCCGCAGACCCTGCCCGGCGGGCTGGCGTTGCACCAGGTAAGGCGCTCCGGCTCGGGCGAGGACGGTACCCTGCACCTGGGCTATTCCGACGGCCTGGCGGCCGTTTCGGTGTTCGTCCAGCGGGGACGGCTGAACGTGCGGCGGCTGGCGGGCTGGCGCCGCGCGACCGTCGCGGGCCGCACGGTCTTCCGCCGCGAGGCACGTCAGCGGTGGGTGGTATGGGCCGGAGATGGTTATGTTTATACGGTGTTGACCGATGCCCCTCAGGCCACCTCGGACGCGGTGGTGGCGGCGCTCCCCCGAAGCGGCGCGGGTCTGTGGGAACGGCTGTGGCGCGGGGCACGGCGCATCGGGACGTGGGCGATCCCCTGGAGCTGATCGCTTCTTATGCCCGCCACATGCGCTGGCGGGCACGATGACCCCGATGAGAGAACGCTCGCTAGGAGAGAATGGCGCACCATGACCGAAGACAGCCGCAGGTCTGTCGACGCTCCGCCGCACGAGGACGGCCACCCCGCCCCCGGCCTCGCCGCCGGGCGGCATGATGAGGAACCGGGCACCGCGTCCGGCTCCGCCCAGGACGCCCCCCGGGTCGCCACCGACTCCGACGAGCGTGCCGAGCCGGTCGACGGCCGGCGGGACGACCTTCCCCGAGACCTCTCCGAAGACGACCGCTCCGGGGACGACTCCGCGCACCGGTCTGACGACGCCCCGGCGGGTGCCGGTTTCGCCCCGCCCGACGATCTCGGCACGTCGAACGATGACAAGCTGCTGGTGTCCGCCTCACCGCCGGTCGCGGACGAGCCGGCGCAGGGGGGATACGGGTCGTACGGGCAGCCGCAGCCTCCCTGCGGGGAGGCTCCCTCTTTCGCCCCGGTGGCCGGCGCCCAGGGGCAGGGCTCCGGTCACCCGCAGCCGGACTCCCGTCCGCGGCCCGGCTTCGTCCCGCACGACCAGCCGGTCGGCCGGCCGGTCGGTGAGCCCGGCGGGTACGGCGGATACGGCTGGGCGGCCTACCGCCAGGACCCGCCGCCCCCTTCCGGCCCGCCGGTGTCCACCGCGCCGCCGCCTCCGGACGCGCTGCCGCTGGGACAGGTCGGCCCGCCCAACTGGGCTCCCGTCCCGGCGCTTCCGCAGCAGCGCCGCACCCCTCCGTCGCTGGGGGTGCTGGCCGCCATCGGGCTGATCGTCGCGCTGGTGGCCGGGGCCGTCGGCGCGGGCATCGGGGTGATGGCCACCGGCGGCGACTCCTCCGAGGCGCCCCCGATCAGCCTGGGCGGCGGCGGAGGAGGCGACTCTGAGCCGGTCAAGCCGCGCCCGCCCGACTCGGTCGCCGGCATCGCCCAGAAGGTGCTGCCCAGCGTGGTCACCATCCGGGTGAGCGCCGGCGGCGAGGGCGGCTCCGGCACCGGCTTCATCGTCAACGGCGGCTACATCATCACCAACAACCACGTGGTGTCGTCGGCGGCCCGGGGCGGCGGCCAGATCGAGATCGTCTTTCACGACAAGAAGACCTCCCCGGCCGAGATCCAGGGCCGCGACCCGGCCTCCGACATCGCCGTGCTCAAGCCGCGCACCACCCACAACCTGCCGGCGCTGACCCTGGGCGACTCCGACGACCTGGCGGTGGGCGACCCGGTGATCGCCGTCGGCTCCCCCCTCGGCCTGGACGGCTCGGTGACCTCCGGGATCGTCAGCGCGCTGAACCGCGCGGTGCCCACCCGCGGCGAGGGCGCCGACGCCGCGGTGATCCCCGCCATCCAGACCGATGCGGCCATCAACCCCGGCAACTCCGGCGGCCCGCTGGTGAACGGCAAGGGCGAGGTGGTCGGCATCAACACCGCGATCGTCACCCTCGGCGGCGGCCTGGGCGAGCAGGGCGGCAACATCGGGCTGGGCTTCGCCATCCCGATCAACCACGGCCGCCGGATCGCCGAGGAGATCATCAACACCGGCAGCGCCCGGCGGACCATGATCGGCATCGGCATGGACACCACCTTCCCCGGTCCGGGGGTGCGCATCGCCGACCGGGAGCAGAACGGCGTGCCGCCGATCGTCGAGGGCGGCCCGGCCGACAAGGCGGGCCTGAAGCCCGGCGACATCATCACCGCCATCGACGGCCAGGTGGTGGAGGACCGGGCCGACCTGTCGGCCGCCATCCAGAGCAAGGCGCCCGGCACCAAGGTCAAGGTGACCTTCCAGCGGGACGGCAAGGAGCAGACGGTCGAAGTGACTCTCGCCGCCTCCGACTGAAGGCGGGGTCGCGCCGAGGCGAGCTGTGGATACCCTGAGGGGGCGGGCCGAGCGGCCCGCCCCTTCGGCGTTCGGTGGAGGTCGGGTGTTCGACGTCGGACTCGGCGAGATGGTGGTGCTCGTCGTGCTGGCCCTGGTCATCTTCGGCGACCGGCTGCCGTCGGTGGCGGCCCAGGCCGGGCGGGCACTGCGCCAGGTGCGGACCATGGCCGACAATGCCAAGCGCGACCTGCAGGAAGGACTCGGACCGGAGTTCAAGGACTTCGATCTGGCCGACCTGAACCCCAAGACGTTCGTCCGCAAGCATCTGCTGGAGGACCTCGACGATCCCTCCACCGGCCGCTACAAGTTCTCAGAACCGTCGCACGCGACCAGCTCCAGCACCCCGGACGGCGAACTCGGCTACGGGGAGCGGCCGCCCTACGATCCCGACGCCACCTGAGCCGGGAGCCTCTTCAAGGCCGGGTGAACCCCACCCGGCCGGTCTTCGGTGGCCGGGATGCATCCGGCAGGCCGGCGGGCGGGGAAAAACAACGGGAAATGAAACCGCGCGCAGGGGGAGGCCCTGCGCGCGGGACGTTTCGGATGAACGGACTTTCAGCCGCGCCGGGTCGGGCTGAGGCCCAGGGGACGGCCCACCAGGCCGCGGGAACGGCCCGCCAGCGTCTCGGCGATGGCGCGCAGCTCCTTGGCGGCGGTGGCGTCCGGGTCCGACAGCACCAGCGGCTTGCCCTGGTCGCCGCCTTCGCGCAGCCGGGTGTCCAGCGGCACCTGGCCCAGCAGCGGCACCTTGACCCCCAGGGTGCGGGTCAGCGCCTCGGCCACCTGCTGGCCGCCGCCGGAACCGAAGATCTCGTTGCGCTCACCGCAGTGCGCGCACTCCAGATACGACATGTTCTCGATCACCCCGGCGACCCGCTGGTGGGTCTGCGCGGCGATCGCCCCGGCCCGCTCGGCCACCTCGGCGGCGGCCTGCTGCGGCGTGGTCACCACCAGGATCTCCGCGGCCGGCAGCAGCTGGGCCACCGAGATGGCGATGTCGCCGGTGCCCGGCGGCAGGTCCATCAGCAGGATGTCCAGGTCGCCCCAGTAGACGTCGGCCAGGAACTGCTGCAGCGCCCGGTGCAGCATCGGGCCGCGCCAGACCACCGGCTGGTTGCCGGCGGTGAACATGCCGACCGAGATGACCTTTATCTCGTGCGCCGACGGCGGGATGATCATGTCGTCGACCTTGGTGGGGCGGCCGTCGACGCCCAGCATCCGCGGCACCGAGTGGCCGTAGATGTCGGCGTCCACCACGCCCACCTTGCGGCCCATCGAGGCCAGCGCCGCCGCCAGATTGACCGTCACCGAGGACTTGCCGACCCCGCCCTTGCCGCTGGCCACCGCGTACACCTTGGTCAGCGACTGGGGCTTGGCGAACGGGATCTCCTTGACGGTCTCGCCCGGGCGCAGCTTCTCGCGCAGCGCACGGCGCTGCTCATCGCTCATCACATCCAGCTCGACCTGGACGGACTTCACGCCGGGCAGCTTGGCGACCGCCTCGGTGGTGTCCTTGGTGATCCGCTCGCGCATCGGACAGCCCGCCACGGTCAGGTACACCGCGACGCGCACCGTTCCGTCCGGCGCCACGTCGACGCTCTTGACCATGTCGAGTTCGGTGATGGGCTTGCGGATCTCAGGGTCGATCACCGTGGCCAGCGCCTTGGTCACCTGATCGACCGTCACAGGGGAGGACATGGCATCCATGGTATGAACTCCCCGGAGTCGTCCGCCAATCAGCCTCGATGACCATGGTCACTCCGCACGGCCGGCCTCGAGCTCACAGGCCGTGCGGGGCGTAGCCGCTCTCCGGCGGCACCCGGCGGCCCTCCCGGTGCCCGTTGTGCCGCAGATCCAGCTCCTTGAGCATCTGGTGCAGCTCTGAACGCAGGAAGTCGCGGGTGGCGACCTCGCCCATCGCCATGCGCAGCGCGGCGATCTCCCGGGTGAGGTACTCGGTGTCGGCCGCGGCGCGCTCGCCCCGCGCCCGGTCCTGCTCGTACTGGACGCGGTCGCGGTCGTCCTGGCGGTTCTGCGCCAGCAGGATCAGCGGCGCGGCATAGGAGGCCTGCAGCGACAGCATCAGCGTCAAGAAGATGAACGGGTACTCGTCGAACCGCAGCGACGGCGGGGCCAGCACGTTCCAGCCGATCCACACGCTCACGAACGCCGTCATGTAGACCAGGAAGCGGGCGGTGCCCAAGAACCGGGCGATCCGCTCCGACAGCCGGCCGAAGGACTCCGGGTCATAGTGCGGGCGGGGCAGCAGCGTGCGTCGCTGCTCCAGCGGCTGGTCGAGGCGCTGCCTGCTCATCGGGTCTCCTGCCTGTCTTCGTGCGGCATCCCGTCCTGGGCGGGCCGGCGCAGGGCCTCCTCTTCGGGGTCGGTGGGCTCGTCGGCGGCGGTCTCCAGCACCCTCTCCCGCCAGTCCTCGGGCAGCAGGTGGTCCAGCACGTCGTCGACGCTGACCGTGCCGAGCAGATGCCCGTCCTCGTCCACCACGGGGGCGGCGACCAGGTTGTAGGTGGCCAGGAAGGCGGCCACCGCCTCCAGCGACAGCGTCGGCCGCAGCGGCGCCAGCTCGGTGTCCACCAGCCCGCTGACCAGGAAGGAGGGGGGTTCGCGCAGCAGCCGCTGAAAGTGCACGGTGCCCAGGTAACGGCCGGTGGGGGTGGCGGTGGGCGGCCGGCACACATACACCTGGGCGGCCAGCGCGGGGTCCAGCTCGGGGTTGCGGATGAGCGCCAGGGCCTCGGCCACGGTGGCGTCCGGCGGCAGGATCACCGGGTCGGTGGTCATCAGCCCGCCGGCGGTGTGCTCAGGGTAGGTCAGCAGCCGCCGCACCGGCGCCGCCTCCTCCGGCTCCATCAAGGTCAGCAGCCGTTCGCGCTGTTCGGCCGGCATCTCCCCGAGCAGGTCGGCGGCGTCGTCGGGGTTCATGGCGTCCAGCACGTCGGCGGCCCGCTCCAGCCCCAGCTTGCCGAGGATCTCGATCTGCTCGTCCTCGGGCAGCTCCCCCAGCACGTCGGCCAGCCGTTCATCGTCCAGCGCCGCGGCCACCTCATCGCGCCGCTTGGTGGGCAGCTCGTGGATCAGGTTGGCCAGGTCGGCGGGCTTGAGCTGCTCGAACGCGGCGAGCAGCCCGGCGGCGCCCTGCCCGTGCTCCACCGCCGACAGCCCGGTGATCGCCTCCCAGTCCACCACCAGCAGCTCGCCGCGGCGCCGCCGCAGCCCCCGGCCGCCGCCGCGCCGCACCGCGACCTTCGACAGCAGCCAGTCCCGGGCCCGGGTCGGCTCCATCGCCACGTCCACCACCGACACCGTCTCGCCGGTGTCGGCCAGCTGGACGGTGCGGTCCAGCATCTCGGCGATCACCAGGGTCTCCGAGGCGCGCTGCTGGAAGCGGCGCATGTTGAGCCGCCCGTCGAAGACGATCTGGTCGGCCTCCACGGTGGTCACCCGGGTGATCGGCAGGAACACCGGGCGGCGCGGCTGCACCTCCACCACCAGCCCGAGCACCCGCGGCGGCCGGCGCCCGAGCCGCAGCGCCACCACCACGTCCCGGACCCGGCCCACCTGGTCACCGGCCGGGTCGAACACGGCGATCCCGGCGAGCCGGGCGATGAACACCCGCGTCGGAGCGCTCAAGGCTCCTCCTTCCCCTTGCCGGGAGCAGACCCTGCCCTACGCGATCGCCGATTTCCGCACAGAGACTACCCAGGGCCGCACCGGTAATCCGTAGCCAAGGTCACGCCCGCAGGGCCCGTCCCGTCGCCGGGGACGGGGCTTCAGCGGTCGGCGGGCCGGCCCTTGGCGCCGCGCAGGCGGGGCGGCGGGCCCGCCGTGGCGGCCGGGGTGGGCACCGGGCGCACGGCGGCATAGCCGTCGTCGTAGCGGCCGGGTGCCTCCGGCACCTCACCGGTGGGGGTGAGCCGGACGATGTAGGACTCGGCCGCCCACCGTTCCAGCAGTCCTTCGTGGGCGGGGGCGTTGAGCCGCTCCTTGGCCAGCAGCGGCGCCACCTCCTCCCACCGGGCGCCGCCCGGCTCGAGCTGCTCGCAGGCCGCCACCCACGACAGCAGCCGTCCGCCGGAGTCCTTGCTGCGCACCGTCACCAGCACCCGGTCGGCCTCGGGCAGGCCGGGCAGGGGCTGCTCGCCCTCGCCGCCGGTGAGGATGTAGGCGGCGCCGTCGTGCCAGACGTGCCAGGCCGCGCGGGGCTGGGGCAGGCCGGGAAGCGTCAGCCACACCAGCGCGGACTTCTTCATCGCCTCTTCGATGAGCGCGGCCGTCGTATCGCCCATGCGCCGCACCCTACCCGGGTATCGGGGGAGGCCCCGGGTTTCGAAGAGCCGTCGGAGGGCTTCTTGTGGGCGCTGGATAGCATCCGGGCATGCGTTCGCGTCGATCCACTCTTGCGGTTCCCGGCAGCAACCCCCGTTTCATCGAAAAGGCCCAGGGCCTGCCCGCCGACGAGATCTTCCTGGACCTGGAGGACGCGGTCGCCCCGTCCGCCAAGGAAGAGGCCCGCAAGAACGTGGTCGCCGCGCTCAACGAGGGCGACTGGGACGGCAAGATCCGGGTGGTGCGGATCAACGACCTGCGCACGCACTGGGCCTACCGGGACGTGATCGAGGTGGTGGAGGGCGCCGGCGCAAAGCTGGACTGCCTGATGCTGCCCAAGGTCCAAGAGCCCGACGACGTGCGCTGGCTGGACCGGCTGCTCACCCAGATCGAGACCGCCATGGGCTACCCGGTCGGCCGGATCGGCATCGAGGCGCAGATCGAGGACGCCCGCGGCATGACCAACATCGACGCCATCGCCGCCTCCTCGCCCCGGCTGGAGACGCTGATCTTCGGCCCCGGCGACTTCATGGCCTCCATCAACATGAAGACCCTGGTGGTGGGGGAGCAGCCGCCCGGCTACACCGAGGGCGACGCCTACCACTACATCCTCATGCGCATCCTGCTGGCCGCCCGCGCCCACGACCTGCAGGCCATCGACGGGCCTTACTTCAACGTCCGTGACGTGGAGTCCTTCAAGCGGGTGGCGCGGCGTTCGGCGGCGCTGGGCTTCGACGGCAAGTGGGTGCTGCACCCGTCCCAGATCGAGGCGGCCAACGAGGTGTTCTCCCCCACCCAGGAGGACTACGATCACGCCGAGCTGATCCTGGACGCCTACGAGTACTACACCACCGTGGAGGGACGCGGCGCGGCCATGCTCGGCGACGAGATGATCGACGAGGCGTCCCGCAAGATGGCCCTGGTGATCGCCGCCAAGGGACGGGCGGCCGGGCTGAGGCGCACCAAGTTCTTCCAGCCTCCCGCGGACTGACCGGAACGGGGCGCGCTCGCCGTTCGTCCTCCAAAGAGTTACGACCGCAGACGGGGGAGCGAGTGGTGGACGAAGTGGACACCGGCGGCTGGGCGCCGCCCGACCCGGCGCTGACGGGCGGTCCGGGGGAGCCATCCGGTGAAGCCTCGCCCGCGCACGGCCGGCCCGACCCGGCCCGGCCGCCGGGGGCCGCCGTCCCGCCCCACGGGGCCTGGCCTGCGGCCCAGGGCGCCGCTGCAGACGAGCAGCCGCCATATGGGCCCGTTCCGTATGGCCCCGCCCCGTATGCGGCGCCGTACGGGCGGCCGCCGGCCCCGCAGCCGTGGATCGTGGAGGCACCCGAGGGGACCCCCTACCACCAGATGGCCCGCACCGCGGTGCAGCGCTGGTGGCGGCCGGTGGCGGGCACCGCGGCGATCGCGCTGACGGGAATGGCCGCGCTGATGGCCGTCACGTTCGCGTGGCTGATCGCCGTGGCGGCGGGCACCGGCACCCCCTTGATGGAGGTCATCGGCCGGATCGGCGGCCCGGATGACCCCATGCTGGGCAGCCTCAACGCCGAACTGGCCTTCACCTTGCTCAGCGTGGCGGTCTTCCTGCCGTTCATCCTGCTGGCCGCCCCGGTGTTCCAGCGCCGCCGCCCCGGCACCCTGTCCTCGGTGGCCGGCCGGCTGCGCCTGCGGTGGATGGCGGTGTGCGCCGGGCTGGCGGTGCTGACCGGCGTGGTGGGGGTGGTCTTCTCCTGGGCGGCGGGCGTCATGGTGGACGACCCCGTCACCGAGGGGGGCGCCTGGGTCGGCTGGTCGTCCTTCCTGCCGACGCTGCTGATCGTGGTGCTGCTGGTGCCGTTCCAGTCGGCCGCCGAGGAGTACTTCTTCCGCGGCTGGCTGCTGCAGGCCATCGGAAGCTGCACGCTGCAGGACCGCACCGCTCCTCTGGCCCGCAAACTGAGCGTGGTGTTCCGCACGCCCTGGCCGGCGATCTGCGCCGGCGGGCTGGCCTTCGCGGCCGGGCACGGCTACACCGGCTGGGGAGTGGTGGACATCTTCGGCTTCGCGGTCATCGCCGGCTGGGTGACGGTGCGCACCGGCGGGCTGGAGGCGGCCATCGCCGTCCACGTCGTCAACAACGTGGGGGCCTTCCTGATCCCGGCGGCGGTGGGGCGGCTCAGCCTGGAGCAGGGCGCGGTGCCCCTGCCGTATGTGGTGGCGGACCTGCTGCCGCTGCTGCTGTACGCCGCCTGTGTCGACAGGCTGGCCCGGCGGCGCCGCGTGCAGACCGTCACCGCCGCGAGCGGCTGAGGGCCGGTCAGGGCTCCAGCAGGCCCCACTCGGTGAGGAGCTCCACCAGCCCCGACGTGGTGGGCAGGGCGCGCAGCTCCGCGGCGGTGACCCAGCGGGCGTCGGCCGCGTCGTCGCCTGCGCGCAGCGTCCCGCCCACCACCTCCACCAGGTAGTCGTGGATCTCGTAGATCACCTCGCCCGGCCCCGGCCGGAGCACCGTCCCGACCGGCGGGCCGACGCGGGCCTGCAGGCCGGTCTCCTCCCGCAGCTCCCGCGCCACCGCGGCGGCGTCGGACTCGCCGGGCTCCACCCGTCCGCCCGGCAGCGACCACAGCCCCTCACCCGGCGGCTTGCCGCGGCGGATCGCCAGCAGCCGGCCGGTCTCGTCCCGGGCGATCGCCCCCACGCAACGCACCGTCCTCACCCCGCTATTGAATCTTGTTCGGGACGGGGTGCCCAGCCGGGGACGTCCGCTTTCCGCGCCCGGCGAGGTTCATCGTCCTCTCAGCGGCGGTTATAGCCGACGCCAAGAGCCTTGACTGACCTGCACGGGCGGACGAACGTGGGTTGTCGTGAGGGCCGACCCCACCTGTCCGCGGTGCGGCGGGTCGTTGCGCCCGCCGGGGATCTGGTCGAGCGACTGGATCTGCGCCGCGCACGGCGCCGTGCTGCCCAGGCAGCCCGCTCGGCGGCCGTCCCGCGAAGGACTGACCGTCGCCCTGCGCGATGCCCGGGTGCCGCTGTGGACGCCCTGGCCGCTGCCGGTGGGCTGGCTGGTCACCGGTTTCCTGGACGTGGGGGATGAGCGCAGCGGAGCGCGCGCCCTGGCGACGGCCCTGTCCGGGCCGGGCCTGCTGCAGGGCCCGGCGGACATGCTGGTGATCGCCGAGGAGCCCGGGGTGGGCCTGGGCGCCCACTTCGCCGGGCTGGACGGCTTCGACGGCGGGGGAGCCGGCGACGACACCCCGCCGCACGCCAAGATCGGGATCCGCACCTCGGGCGAGCGTCCCCACCAGGTGCCGCTGTGGGTCATCGACGGCGCCCCCGACCGGGCGGTCTACATCGGTGAGGCCATGGGGAATTGGCTGTGGATCGTGCTGTGGCCGGCCGAGACCGGGGTGCTGGTCCTGGAGGAGCTGCAACTGCTCGACCTGCGCGAACCCGGCATGGACCTCGACCTGCCCTATGGCGCCTTCTGCCCCCGGCTGCGGCAGTAGGGGTTTTCGAAGCGGCCGGGGGTCTTGCGTGAGGGGATAAGGTCTGACCCGTGGAAGCGCGCATCGAACGAGTGACGTCGAAGGGCAAGTGCACCGTCGACGACGTCGAGTACAAGGTCGAGAGCAACACCTACATCGTCGGCGACGACGAAGAGGTCATCGTCATCGACCCGGCGCACGACGCCGAGGCCATCCTCAAGAAGGTCGGCGACCGCGAGGTCATGGCGGTCATCTGCACCGATGGCCTGGACGCGCACCTGAACTGCGTGCTGGAGGTGGCCGCGGCCGGCGATGACGACCCCGACAACTGGGCCCCCATCGCCCTGCACCGCGGCGACCGGATCCTGTGGCGGGACTACTTCGCCCAGCTGGCCAAGGACGAGGAAGACGAAGAGGACGCCAAGGCGCTGCGGTCGCTGGAGCCGGACATCTGGCTGGAGGACGGCGGCACCTTCGAGATCGCCGGGGTCCAGCTGGATGTGATCCACACCCCGGGGCACACCCCCGGCAGCGTGGTCATCTACTGCGAGCAGCTGGGCGTGCTGTTCTCCGGCGACACGCTGCACCGCGGCCGGCCCGGCTCGGTCGGCGGGGTCTTCACCGACCTGCGCCGCCAGCTCAACTCGCTGGGCTCGCTGCTGACCCCGCTGCCCAAGGACACCAGGGTGCTGCCCGGCCAGGGCAAGGAGACCACCGTGGGCGATGAGGAGATCCGCTGGGAGAGCTGGGGCGCCCTCGCCCAGGAGAGCGACGGCTGAGTGGCCGAGCAGCTCGGCCTGGAGGGCATGCCGCAGCGGCTGTACCCGTGCACGCCGTCGCGGCTGAACACCTGGCTGGAATGCCCCCGGCGCTACCGGATGACCTATCTGGACCGTCCCGCACCGCCCAAGGGGCCGCCGTGGGCGCACAACAGCCTGGGCCTGAGCGTGCACAACGCGCTGGCCTCCTGGTGGCGGCTGCCGCTTCCGGAGCGCACCCCCGAGGCGGCCGGGACGCTGCTGCTGCGCGGCTGGATCGCCGAGGGCTTCCGGGACGCCGCGCAGTCGGCCGCCTGGCGGGAACGCGCCCGCCGGTGGGTCGAGCGGTACACCGGCGGCCTGGACCCCGCCGCCGAGCCGGTGGGCGTGGAACGCACGGTGGCCGTCAAGACCCTCCGCATCGCGCTGCAGGGCCGCATCGACCGGCTGGACGATCGGGACGGGCAGCTGGTGGTGGTCGACTACAAGACCGGACGGCGCGAGCCCACCGCCGACGACGCCCGCACCTCCCTGGCCCTGGGCGGCTACGCGGTCGCCGCCGCCCATGTGCTGCGCCGCCCCTGCCGCCGGGTCGAGCTGCACCACCTGCCCTCCGGCACGGTCGCCGCCTGGGAGCACACCGCCGAGTCGCTGCAGCGCCACATCGACCGCGCCGAGCAGATCGCCGCCGAGGCGTCCGCGGCCGATGAGGCCTACCGGACCGGCCCGGCGCCCGCCGCCTCCGTCCGCTTCGACCTTGCCGACGAGCAGGCCCAGCGCGCCTACCACGAGCCCTTCGATGAGGTCTTCCCGCCGCGCACCGGCCCGCTGTGCGCCTGGTGCGACTTCAACCGGGTCTGCCCCGAGGGGCGCCGGACGGCCCCGGCCAAGGACCCCTGGGCCGCCGTGACCGCCGCAGAGGACGAGGAGGGTCCGGCTTCTCCGGCGGATTCGGCGTGATCGTCCCGTTCCGAACGGCCGGGCGGCGAGAGAGGGGACGCCACCGGAGGCACTGCCGCCCGGCCGTTCGGCGGAAGCCGGCCCGCCGTGGAGGAGAGAGGGGTCAGGCGCTCACGGGGGCGCCCCGGCGGGACGGCCAGCGGCGGGGATCGCGCAGACCGAACAGGCCCTTGCTCATGTCGTAGCCTTCGGCGGCCAGGCTCTGGCGGGCCCGCTCCAGCATCTGCCGGGTGTCCTTGTGGAACGAGAAGTCGTGCAGCCGCTCCGGCAGCGTGTTCATCGCCAGCCGGAACGAGCGCAGCGCGGCGGTCACCGTGGACTGGGGGACCTCCGGCAGCAGCCCGTACATCTCCCGCGCCCAGTCCGGCAGGGTGTAGTAGCACAGCATGCCGAACGGCAGGTAGGCGGGCTTGCCGGGGGACAGGAAGCGCATGTTGCCCGGCAGCTTGGGCCACAGCAGGAACTTCACCGTCTCGCGGGCCTCGTCGGTGACGCGCAGCTGCGGGCGCACCCGGGCGAAGTAGTCCTCCATCTCCTCGACGCTGCCGGGCACGTCCTCGGCCTTGAGCCCGACGTAGACGGCGCTCTTGCGCTGCTCGCGCAGGTACTGGTCGGCCATGGCGTCGGTGAGGGGGAGCCCGGCGCGGCGCGCGACCACCAGGTAGGAGTACACCTCGGCGCAGTGCACCCACAGCAGCAGGTCGGGCGCGTCCAGCCGCTCGGTCTCGCCGGTGTCGGGGTTGACGAAGCGCAGCTTGGCGTGGATCTTGCGCACCCGGGCGGCCAGCCGGTCCATCTCCTCCGGCGACCCGAAGGTGGAGGTGCCCACGAAGTGGGCGGTGCGCTGGAGCCGCCCGATGGGGTCGTTCTGGAAGACGGAGTTCTGCCACACCCCCCACATGGCCCTGGGGTGCAACGCCTGCAGCATGAGGCTGCGCACGCCGCCGACCCACATGGACCGGTCGAGGTGGACGCGCCAGGTCGCGCTCTCCGGGGGCTGAACCGTCACCGCCATGGAGGACCTCCGGGGGGGGACGCGGGTGGTACAGGTGCGGCAAGTATACATGAAGCATTTTTTGTCTCATGTCGCGTGGGTCACAGGCGCCGGAGGGGATCACCGGCCCCGCCCAGGTCCTGCGTCCCGTTCACCGCTGCCTCCATGCCGCGGGCCGTCATCCTGATGGGAACGTCCATCTGACCGGGAAATCCTGAGAAAAGGAAGAGATCTCCGGAGGCTGAAAACACGTTCCCTGTTACGAGGAGGACGGTTCAAACGCATCGCGAACCGGTTCCTCGCTATTGGCGAGGAACTGAAATCGGGAAACAAGGCGGTCAGATCGCAGGCAAGCCGGCGCCGGTTGTGTTCCCGCCCTCAATGGAAGCCCGATGCGCTCTCATCGGCGGCCATCGAGCACCGGACTTTTTCAGCACATGGCCCAAGGCGCCGCGAACGGGGCTCCGATGGCGCTCGGTACTGCGACGTCCCGTTTCGGACTATGAAGACAACGTGCAGAAAGAAGGCCCACTGCAAGCGGGCCGCTTCAGCGGAGGCTCACACCGAACCGTGAAGACGCCGCCCGCGACGCTCCGTACCGCGACCGGACGAGCGGCTCAGCGGGTCAGGCGGCGGCACTCACCCTGGCGCCAGAAGTCGGCCAAGGTGCTGGCGGTGGTCTCCGGGGCCTCCACGGCGGGGGAGTGCGCCGCGCCCGGGATCACCACCTTCTCGGCGCTCAGCCGCTCGGCCATCGCCGCCTGGATCTGCGGCGACCAGGCGTTGTCGTCCTCGCCGTAGAGCACCAGCACCGGCAGGTCGATGTCGGCGGACAGCTTGGCCAGCTCCTCCACCCGGTCCGGGCACACCAAAAGCTCCTGGGCCATGCTCAGCAGGCCGGTCACGTTGTTGCGCAGCATCCGCGTGCGCAGAAAGTCCACGATGTGCGGCGGGACGCCGTTGCGCAGGGCGTCCGGCTCCATGTGGTCATGCCACACCCGCTCCAGGCCGATGCGCGGCAGCTCCGCCACCAGCGCGGCGGCGTCCTTGGCCCGCGGCCCGGTGATGGCGCCCGGCCCGGAGCTCATCAGCGTGTAGGTCAGCGGACGGGCGCCCGCGCCGAGAATGGCCTCCCGGGTCACCAGCCCGCCGAAGGAGTGCCCCACCAGGTGGGCCGGCTCGGGACCCAGCGCCTCCAGCAGAGCCGCCACGTCCAGGCCCAGCGCGGCACAGGTGTAGGCGGCCGGATCATCGGGGCCCGCGGTCTCGTACTGCCCGCGCATGTCGATCGCCACCACCCGCCGGCCGGCCCGCGCCAGCGTCGGCAGCACGGCGATGAAGTCCTCCTTGCTGCCGGTGAACCCGGGGACCAGCAGCGCCGGCGGGCGTTCGGGCACACCGGAGCCGGGCAGCGCCTCCAGCGCGGCGAACGTCCCGCGCGAGGTGGAGATCTCGGTCCGGCGGACACCGGGGGGCAGGGTCAGAAACCGGGGGGTACTCAAGCCGACTCGTCCTCTGCCGGGTAGCTGGGCACGTCATGGAACCGGGGCATGCTCACAGGCCGCCAGCATACCGAGACCGCGGGCCGGTGGCCCGGATGCGGCATGCGCGCACCGAAGGCCCGCCCGCGGCGCACCGCGCGGCCCGGCGATGCCGCCCGACCGGCATCGATCGGGCGCGGACGCACCGGCCGTCGCCGCCGTCCCCTGGGCGGCCGTGCCGGTCACCGGCCGCCCGCGGCGGGCCGGGGCCGCGGGGACCGGCCGCCCGAGGGGGTCAGCCGGTCCGGTCGCCGGTGGGGCGCCCGCCCCGAGTGCGCCGCCGGGAACGGCTGCGGGGGCGTTGCGGGGCCTCCACGACCGGGTCGAAGCCGCTCCCGCTCGGCGGCGGCGGCAGGAAGGTCACCAGCGGCACCCCGGTGACCGCATCGGTCGGCGGCACGATCGGCTCGGGTGCCGGGACGAAGGCGGTCCGCTCCGGCTCCGGCTCGGGCTCGTGGCCGGCCTGCCCGGCGGCGGGCTCGTCCACCGCCTCGGGGACCTGCTCGTCCCGCTCCTCCTGCAGGGGGCGGTCCGGCTGGTCGGCGGGCTCGATCGGCTTGCCGCCGCGGGTGCGCACCCGCCGGCGGCTGCGCTTGCGGGTCCTGGTCCGCTCGCGGGAGCGGCTCTTGCCGGTCTCGCCGATGTCCTCCAGCTCCTCGGCCTCCAGCCCCGCGCGGCCGCGCCGCTCCTTGGGCAGCGTGCCGGTCGCCTCCCGCGGGATGTCCAGCGCCTCATAGAGGTGGTCGGAGGTGGAGTAGGTCTCCGGGGGCTCGCCGAACGGCAGCTGCAGCGCGTTGTTGATCAGCTTCCAGCGCGGCAGGTCGCTCCAGTCCACCAGCGTGACCGCGGTGCCCTCCCGGCCCGCCCGGCCGGTGCGGCCGATGCGGTGCACATGGGTCTCCGCCGAGTCCGGGCACTCGTAGTTGATCACGTGGGTGACGTCCTCGACGTCCAGCCCGCGGGCGGCCACGTCGGTGGCCACCAGCACATCGACCTTGCCGGAGCGGAAGGCCCGCAGCGCCCGCTCCCGCTGGCCCTGGCCCAGGTCGCCGTGCACCGCGGCGGCGGCGAACCCGCGGCGGGTCAGATCGGCCGCGATGCGGTCGCAGGCCCGCTTGGTCTGGCAGAACACCATGGTCAGCCCGCGCCCATTGGCCTGCAGCAGCCGGGCCAGCACCTCCGGCTTGTCCATCGGGTGGGTCTGGAAGACGTGCTGGGTGACCTGCGGGGTGGCCTCGGACTCGGTGTGCACCTCGGCCCGCACGTTGGTGGGCCGGTTCAGGTAGCGCCGCGACAGCGCCACGATCTCGCCGGGCATGGTGGCCGAGAACAGCATGGTCTGCCGCTCGGCGGGGACCAGCTCGATGATCCGCTCGATGTCGGGCAGGAAGCCCAGGTCGAGCATGCGGTCGGCCTCGTCCAGCACCAGCATCTGGATCTGCGACAGGTCCAGGTGCCCCTGGCGGGCCAGGTCCAGCAGCCGGCCCGGGGTGCCGACCACCACGTCCACGCCGTCGCGCAGCGCCTGGATCTGCGGCTCGTAGGCCCGGCCTCCGTACACCGCCACCACCCGGGTGCCCAGCTTGCCGCCGGCCACCAGCAGGTCGTCGGTGACCTGGGAGGCCAGCTCGCGGGTGGGGGCCAGCACCAGCCCGCGCGGGGCCTTGCCGCCGTGCTCGATGCGCTGCAGCAGCGGAATTCCGAAGGCGAGGGTCTTGCCGGTGCCGGTACGTGCCTGGCCGATGATGTCGTACCCGCGAAGCCCTATGGGCAGGGCCATCTCTTGGATGGGGAACGCGTCGACGATGCCCTCGGACTCCAGGGCGTCGGCTATCTCGGAACACACTCCGAGTTCACGGAAAGTAGTCAGGGCTTTCAGCCTCCGTTGTGCGGGGTCCTCACTTCCGGGTCCGCGCTTGGGTTCGCGCCGAACGGGCGCCACCCCCTCGCGTTCGCCGCAGGGGCCACGGAGCCGTCGAACGTTGCCGGCAGGGCCGGTGAGATCCTGCCGATCGCTTCCTGTGGCCGCGCCGACGCGCGGAAGGGACCAGCCGTCAATCAGTACCTCGGCGACCGCTGTCAGGGGTATGGCGCAATCACTCCGTGTGGCTGCGCGCGGTCACTCTTCGCGACGCATAGTACCGGTAGTCGGTTCCTGACACCAATAGCCGTTCGATGTGATAACGCGCAGCCGCCCCCAATCTATTTCCCGGCGGGCCGGCCGCGTCCCGGCGCGCTAACCGCCGGACGGCCGAGATCGGCCGAGGTCAGGGGGGACCGCCCTGATGACCCGGCCTGGCGTGGTATTTCAAAACCATCCGAATAAGCCGCCCGGGCGGGGTGCGATGGCGGATTGGCGGTTGCCGGGTTTCACCGGGTTGCGCGAACTCGGCCGCGGCGCCCGGGGCCGGGTGATGCCCGCCCGCGATGGCGGCGAACTCGTCGCGATCAAGTATCTTGCGCCGGAACTGACGGTCGATGAACGCCCGCCGGAACGGTTTCGCGGCCGGGTCCGCACGCCGGCGCGGGTGGACGATCCGCCGGGGCGCCATGAGCCGGTGTTCCCCGGGCCGGCCCCGGTGATCCGCAAGAGCCCCGCCGGGACCGGCCGCCGCGCACGCTCCCCGGCGGCGCCCGCCCCGCGCCGGCGTGCGGACGGCTCTTTGAAGCGCGCCCTTTCCACGCCGGCCACGACCGGATGCCCGTTCGGGTGCGTCTCATCGATCGTCTGGTGAAAACCGCGCTGCAAGGAGGCCTTGAAGGTGACGAACGCTTGGCGGCTGGCGGAGTTCGAGGAGATCCGCGAACTGGGCACGGGCGCGCAGGGGCGCGTGGTGCTGGCGCGGCACCGCCGGGCGGGCACTCCCGTGGCGATCAAATACCTGGAGTGCGGGGAGGGCGACCGGGAGGCCATCGAGCGGCTGCGCCAGGAGGCGATGCTGCTGGGCAAGGTCTCCGACCCCCACGTGGTGCGCCTGTACAGCTTCGTGGTCGGCGAGCAGGGCGCCGCGCTGGTGATGGAGGCCATCAACGGGGTCTCCCTCAAGGAGATCCTGGCCCGGCACGGCGCGCTCTCCCCGGAGGCCGCGCTGACGGTGCTCAAGGGCTCGCTGCTGGGGCTGGCCGCCGCGCACGCCGTCGGGGTGGTCCACCGCGACTACAAGCCCGCCAACGTGGTGGTGCGGGCCGACGGGCTCAGCAAGCTGATCGACTTCGGCGTCGCCACGCTGGCCGGCGCCGGATCCCGCTCCGGCACCCCCGCTTACATGGCCCCGGAGCAGTGGGCGGGCCACCCCGCCACTCCGGCCACCGACGTGTACGCGGCGACCTGCGTGTTCTTTGAATGCATCACCGGTTCCAAGCCGTTTTCCGCAGACAACGCGGCGGCGCTGATGCACCGGCACCTGACGGCTCCCGTCCCCGTCGAGGCGGTTCCCGAGCCGCTGCGGCCGCTGCTGGCGCGCGGCATGGCCAAGGACGCCGCGCACCGCCCGCCCGGCGCGGCGGCGTTCGTGACCGAGCTGGAGGAGGCCGCCTCCGCCGCCTACGGCGCGGACTGGGAGCAGCGCGGCATCCGCGCCCTGGCGGCCGGTGCGGCGGCGCTGGCGGCGCTGTTCCCGCTGGCCGCCGGGCTGATCCCCACGGCGGCGGGGGCCGGGACGGCGGGCGCCGGTGCCGGGGCGGCCGGCGTGGCGGGCGCCGGGTCGGCGGGGACGGCCGGAGCCGGGATGTCCGGGGCGGCGGCCGGGGCGGCGGGAGCCGGCTCGGCCGGGGGCGCCGGTGCCGCGGCCGCCGCAGGCGCCTCGGCCGCCGGTGGTGCGGCCGCCGGCGGCTCGGCGATCGCGGCCACCGCCGGGACGGGCCTGCTGGCGACGGCGGGCGCCAAGGTGACGGCGGCCGTGGCGGGCACCGTGCTGGCGATCGGGGCGGGCACCACGGCGGTCGTGGTGGCGGGCGGCGACGACGGGCCCGCCGTGCCCGCCGCGCAGAACGTCGCCGTGCGCACCCCCACGCTGCCCGAGCGCGTGATCGAGCTGGGGGGAGGGCAGCGGCTGATCGTGGAAGGCGCCCAGTACGTGCAGATCTCCGGGCATTCGGACAGCGCCGTCCAGCAGCGGGTGAACGCGGCGCTGCGCAGCCCGCTGGATACGGCGATCGAAGGCGCGCAGCGGTTCGTGCGGGAGAACCCCGAGATGGGCCGTCCGGGGCCGGGCGGGGACTGCCAGGGGGCCAGCCTGTCGGCCAAGGCGGTGCCGGGGCTGCGCAACGGCAGGCTGGTGTCCGTCCGGTATGAGCTGAAGGGCGGCTGGGTCTGCAACACCGACTACATCACCGACTGGGTGAGCACGGTCACCGTTGCGCTGGACACCGGCAAGGCGCTGGCCCTGTCCGACATGTTCGCCCCGGCCACGCTCACCCAGGCGGGACTGGACGGGCTGTGGCGGCGCTTCCCCAAGCCGACGCCCACTCCTGATGGGCTGCTGGAACCGTGCCGCCCGCCCGCCAGGCTGCGCCCGGCCGACCTGCGTCCGGTTTCGGGCGGGTTCGCCACGCCCGTGGTCGTCGGCTTCACCGATGCGGCGATGACGCTGTCGGTGTCCACCGATGAGGGGGCGGCGGGCTGCATACCGGTGACCCTCAGCGTCCCCCACGACCGGGTGCGCGACCTGCTGCGGCCGGAGTTCGCCGCGATGCTGGCCGGCCGGGCTCCCACGCCGAGCAGGTCGTGACGCGGCCGGCCGGCCTCACATGCTGCCGAAGCCGACCTTGCGGTTGTTCTCCTCGCCGATCTCCAGGTAGCCGATGCGGTCGGCGGGGATCAGCACCCGGCCGCCGCGCTGGTCGTGCAGTGCCAGCACGCCGTGCTCGGCGGCCAGGGCCTCGGCCAGCGCCCGCTCCACCTCGTCGGCCGACAGCGACGTCTCGATGACCAGTTCCTTGGGCGTGTACTGCACCCCGATACGTACCTGCACCATGCTCCCTTCGGCGGGACTGCCCCGCTTCCGATGTTCGCACGCGCGGGTGGGGAGAGGGCCGATCTCCGCTACGCCAGGAGCGTACGGGCCGGGAAAACGCTCGCGGGCCGGACGACCACGGCGGTCGTCCGGCCCGCGAGCGCGACGGGCCGCGGCCGGTCAGCCGGCCACGGGGAAGCCGGAGATGCCCCGCCAGGCCAGGCGGGCGATCAGCTTCTCGGCGGTGTCCTTGGGGATGGAGCGGTTCTGCGACAGCCAGTAGCGGGCGCTGACCTCGGCCATGCCCACCAGGCCCATGCCGAGCAGGAACGCCTCGTCGGCGGGGGCCTGGGTGTCCTCGGCGATCACCTTGGCGATCATCTCGGCGCACTGGTGGTTGGCTCGCTCCACCCGGGCCCGCACCGGCGCCACGTTGCGCAGATCGGACTCGAAGACCAGCCGGTAGGCCTCGCCCTCGCCGGCCACGAAGTCATAGAAGGCCTGGATGCTGGCCTGCACGCGCCGTTTGTTGTCGGTGGTGGACTCCAGCGCCTCACGGACGATCTTCACCAGCGACTCGGCGTGCTCGTCCAGCAGCGCCAGATACAGCTCCAGCTTGCCGGGGAAGTGCTGGTAGAGCACCGGTTTGCTGACGCCCGCGCGCTCGGCGATCTCGTCCATCGCGGCGGCATGGTAGCCCTGCGCGACGAACACCTCCTGCGCCGCGCCGAGCAGCTGCCGCCGGCGGGCCAGCCGAGGCAGCCTCGTGCCACGTGGACGGGCGTCCGGGGTCGCGGTCACCACACTCTCCGATCGCGTCGTCGGGCGGCGCGCCTCGCCGCCTCCGGTGTCGATTCCATCATCCTACGCGTCGGTAACCTCACCGGTCATCCGTGCACCGACGCCATGGCCGGACGCCGGTCAACGGTAGTCGTCCTCGTCGAACTCCACGACCCGTTCCTGCTCGGTGTAGTCGGCCTCGTCGACGTCCAGGGGAAGCTCGCCGGACCAGACCGGACGGTCCTCCTCCTCCTCACCCACCGGCAGGCGCTGCTCGGCCGCGTCCGCGTCCGGGGCCTCGACGTCCGGCACGTCCATGTCGTCCATCTCGCTCATGAAACCCCCTTCGTTGGACCGCTACAGCCGTTCGGCCAGCTCGCGCAGCGGCGTCTCCACGGCCTCACCGTAGGTCGGGAAGGCGTGCACGGTGTCGGCGAGCACACGCAACGGGATCTGTGCCCGGATCGCCAGCGTGACCTCACCCATCCACTCCTCAGCGTACGGGCCCACGGCGGCGGCGCCCGCCAACAGGCCGGTGGACCGGTCGGCGTACAGTTCCACCCGGCCTTCCATCCGGCTCTCCATGCGGCCGCCCGGTCTGCCCGATCCGCTGTCTTCGATCCTGCCTCGGACGGTGGCGGCCAGATCGTACCCGGCGCTCAGCAGCTCCAGCCCGGATTTGCGGGCATGTCGCGGAGAGAGCCCCACGGCGTACACCGACGGGCTGGTGAACACCACCCGGGGAATCGCCCGCCGGTCGGCCTCGCGGCGCTTGCCCAGCACGTTGTCGACCACGATCCGGGCCTGGTAGGCGGCGGCGTGCGCGGTGTCGGCGCCGGTCACCTCACCGGCCGCCCACAGGTGCTCGGCGCCGCTCACCCGGCAGGTCTCGTCCACCGGCAGCGGGTCGCCCGGCGCGGGCCGCACGCCCAGCGTCTCCAGGCCCAGCCCCTCGGTGCGCGGGCGCCGCCCGACGGCCACCAGGATCCGGTCCGCTTCCAGGGTGCCGCCGTCGGTCAGCCACAGCCGCAGCCCCGAGCCGGTGCGCTCCACCTTGGCCGGCTCGGTGCCCAGCCGCAGGTCGGCGCCCATCCGGCGGAGCGCCCCGGCCAGCGTCTCCCCCAGGAAGGCCGCCTCGTCGGCCAGCAGGCTCTCGGCCGGTTCCACCACGGTGACCTGGGAGCCGAAGGCGGCGTAGATCTGGGCCAGCTCGCAGCCCACCGGGCCGCCGCCCAGCACCACCAGCCGGCGCGGCAGGTCGGGCACGGCCAGCGCCTCGTCGCTGGTCCACAGCGGGGCGTCGGCCATCCCCTCCACGCCCGGCACCACCGGCTCGCCGCCGGTGCAGATCACCAGGTCGGTGTACTCGTAGCCGGTGCCGTCCACCTCGATGCGGCCGGGGGCGGTCACCTGCCCGTAGCCGCGCAGCACCGCGATCCCCTCCTCGGCCAGCCGGGCCGCCGTCGCGGCGTCGTCCAGGTGCCCGGTCAGCTCGTCGCGGCACGCGATGGCGGTCTCCCAGCTTTCGCCCCGGCGGGCCGAGTGCAGCAGCGACTTGGACGGCACGCAGGCGAAATACGGGGACTCCCCGCCGACCAGCCGGTTCTCCACCAGCGCCACCCGGCGTCCCGCCTGTGCCAGCCCGCGGGCGACCAGCACGCCCGCCGTTCCCCCGCCCAGCACCACGACGTCGTAGTGAGGGTTCTTTATCACCGCCACCTTTGTCGTTCCTCCGCGTCAACCTTGGTGAGCCCGTGCGACCTCACCGCCCGCTCGGGCCGATCGCACAGGGCTCGACATCCCCGTAGGGCAATGGTGGCGGAACCGCGGCGCCGCTGCGTGCCCAATCGGACACATAACGCACCGGCATATGAGAGATGTCATGCCTTGCTCAGGGCAGGGGTGGTCCCTCCTCCAGCAGCGGCGCCATCAGGTCGCCGTGCCGTTGTACGCGCTCCAGCGCCTGGTCGGAGAAGAACACCAGGTCGGCGGGGTCTTCGCAGTTTTCGACCTCTTCCCAGGCGAGGGGGGTGGACACCGCCGGGCCGCCGCAGGCGCGCATCGAATAAGGGGCGACGGTGGTCTTGCCCGGGTCGTTCTGGCTCCAGTCGATGAAGATCTTGCCTTTGCGCAGCCGCCGGTCCATCCGGGCGGTGACGTGGCGGGGGTCGTCGGCCTCCAGCCGCTTGGCCGCCTGCTCGGCGTACTGCCGGGTCCGGCCGGTCTCCCGCACCGGCACATACAGGTGCAGGCCCTTTTTGCCGCTGGTCTTGGGGTAGGCGCGCAGGCCGTCGTCGGCCAGCAGGGCGCGCAGCGCGCAGGCCACCCGGCAGGCGTCCACGATGGTGGTGTGCGGGCCGGGGTCCAGGTCGAAGACCATCAGGTCGGGGCGGTGCACCCCGCCGCGCGGGCCGACCCGCCATTGCGGGACGTGCAGTTCCACCGCGGCCAGATTGGCCAGCCACACCAGGGTGGGCAGGTCGTCGACCATCACGTAGTCGGCCGAGGCCCGCCCTTTGGCGCTGCCCGGGGTCGGCAGGTTCACCGTGCGCACCCACGGCGGGGTGCCCGGGGGCGCGTTCTTTTCGAAGAAGGACTGCCCGGCCATCCCGTCGGGGTAGCGCTTGCGGGTCACCGGCCGGTCCCGCAGGTGCGGCAGCAGGACGGGCGCGATCCGGGTGTAGTAGTCGATCAGCTCGCCCTTGGTGAACCCGTGCCGGGGGTAGAGCACCTTGTCCAGGTTCGACAACCTGAGCTCCCGGTCCTCCACCCGGACGCGGACCCGCTCGCCGCCGCTCACGGCGGCGCCTCAGCGGGGTTCATAGGTGACCTCCCGGGGGTCCTTGTCGTCGCGCAGGCCGCGCCAGGACGGGGCGCGCAGGTGCCCCTCCCTGGTCCACACGCCGTAGGCGACTTCCCCCACCAGGACCGGTTCAACCCACTGGGCGTCGCGGGCGAGCTCGCGGGGGAGGAGCTCGTCATAAGGGCTGGTGAGACGGCGCAGCGGCCACAGCCGCTCGTAGATGTCCTCCAGCGCCCGGTCGGTGAAGCCGGTGCCGACCTGCCCGGTGAAGCGCAGCGCCCCGCCGTCGTCGTAGGCGCCCAGCAGCAGTGAGCCGAAGCCGCCCTCGCGGCGGCCGCGGCCGGGCTTCCAGCCGCAGATGATCACATCGCGGGTCTGGAAGTTCTTGACCTTGCGCCAGAAGTCCACCCGCCGGCCGGGCCGGTAGGGGGAGTCCACCCGTTTGGCGACCACGCCCTCCAGGCGCTGCTCCCAGGTGTACTCCACCAGTTCCTTGACCTGGTCGGTGTCGGCGGCGTGCAGGTGGGGCGGGGCCTCGAAGGGGCCGGCGCCGGCCAGGTCCAGTTCCTCCAGCAGCTGCCGCCGCTGCAGGTAGGGCAGGTCGTAGAGGGGGCGGCCGTCCAGGTAGAGCACGTCGAACACCACGTAGCGGACGGGCACCTGGCGGACCAGGCGGGGGTCGGGGCGGTCGAGGTGCATGCGCCGCTGCAGCCGTTCGAAGCTGGGCCGGCCGTGCCGGAAGGCCACCACCTCGCCGTCGAGGACGGCCTCGCGGCCCGGCACCAGGTCCACCAGCCCGGACAGCTCCGGGTAGCGGCCGGTGACGTCCGCGCCGCGGCGTCCGGCGGCCCGCACGCCGTGGGGGGTGACGTGGCAGACGACGCGCACGCCGTCCCACTTCAGCTCCAGGCACCAGCGGTCGGCGTCCTCCGGCAGGTCACCGGTGGCGGCCAGCATCGGGGCCACCGGCCACGACATGCTCATAGGTGGGTTCTACCCCGCAACCCAGGAGATGGAAAAGGATCCCACAGGACATGTAGCGCAAAACGCATGATATTGCGAGGCTAGGGAAAGCGCGCCCCGGGGTAAGGAGCCCTCATGCGCAGCATCTGGAATGGCGCGATCTCCTTCGGCCTGGTCACCATCCCGGTCAAACTGTATGCGGCCACCGAAGAACGGGATGTGACCTTCCACCACGTTCACCGCGATGACGGCGGGCGCATCCGGTACCGGCGGGTGTGCTCGCTGGACGGGCGGGAAGTGCCTTATGTGGACGTCGCCAAGGGATACGAATTGCCCAATGGCGACATGGTGGTGCTCACCGAAGAGGACTTCCTGGATCTGCCGCTGCCGACCAAACGCCGCATCGAGGTGCTTCAGTTCACCCCCGCCGATCAGGTGGACCCGATCTACTTCGACCGTTCCTACTATCTGGAGCCCGACGAGGGCGGTGCCAAACCCTATGTGCTGCTGCGCGACGCCTTGGAGCGGTCGGGCCTGGTGGGCGTGGTCAAAGTGACGCTTCGGCAGCGCGAGTCGCTGGGCGCGCTGCGGGTGCGGCAAGGGGTGTTCGTCCTGGAGACGATGCTGTGGCCGGATGAGGTCCGCGCCCCCGACTTCGAATTCCTGCAGGAGGAGGTTCGGGTGCGCCCTCAGGAGCTGGCCATGGCCGGGGCGCTGATCGAGACGATGACGGGGGACTTCGACCCGGCCGCCTACACCGACTCCTACCGGCGGGCGCTGCTGGAGGTGATCGAGGCCAAGATCGCGGGTGCTCAGGTCGTCCGGCCTCAGCCGCCGCCGCAGCCGCCCCCCGCCGATCTGCTGGAGGTGCTGCGCGAAAGCGTCGAGGCCGCCAAGCGGAACCGCGCCGCCGCACAGCGGGAGCCGCCCGGCCCTGAAGGCGGCGGCACGGCCTGAACCTTTTCCGGCACGTGGCCCAAGGCGCCGGGGACGAAAGCCCGGCTGGTCTCCGGCGCCCGCGACGTTGCAGGCCACGGCATCGCCCCGGCTGTGAGGCCCCCGCATGCGACCTGCGGGGACGGCGTGGTGAAAAGGTGCACCGGGCCGACCCGCCGCCCCCGGGCCCGTCCGGGGACGGACCCGGGGACCGGCTGCGGTGTCAGCGGCGCCCCAGGTCGCCGAACGGCACCGTGGTGCACACCAGGCGGTCGCCGGCGTCCCCGGTCTGCGGGTCGGTCTCCTTGGAGTGGATGACCACCGACTTGGCCGCCCCCTTGGGGATCCGCCAGGAGCGCAGGGCCATGGCGCGGGCGGTGCGGTCCGGGCCGACCGTCAGGTCCAGCCAGATCTCCCGCGCCATCAGCGGCGCCCGCCGGGGCACCCGCGGGCTCTGGTAGTGCGGCCCGGAAGAGGCGGGAGTGCGCCCGCACGCGTTGACGTGGACGTGGACGCCGAACCGCTTGCCCACGGCGCTGGCGGGGAACCCGGAGGCCGCGATGCCCACCCAGGTGCCGCCGGCGAGCTCCCCGGTCTGGACCGTGGTGCGGATCCCCCGCCAGGAGCGGTGGTAGACCTTGGTCGGCCCGGTGACCTCGATGGCGCGGACCCTGGAGACGACCCGGTCGCCCGGGTCGGCCAGCGCCGGGGCCACCGGCGCCGCGACGGCACCGGTCATGGCGCCGGCCATGGCCGTGATGAACGCGGTATGTCTCAGCAGCGACATGGCTGCCCCCCGTGAGATGACTCAATGTGTCCAAGTAATTACGAAGAGAAATCATGTTCGTCTCGGTGCAGCAGCTCAAGCAGCCGCTCCCAGCGATCCAGCACCGTGTCGGGGTGCAGCCGCCGCACTCCGGCCACCGCGTTGTCGCCGAGCTTGCGGCGCAGATCCCCGTCGCCCATCAGCCGCCGCAGCGCCGCCGCCAGCGCCGGGACGTGCCCGGGCGGCACCAGCAGCCCGTCCACCTCGTCGGTCAGCAGCTCGCGCACGCCCGGGGCGCAGTCGAAGGCCACCGCCGGCAGCCCGCACGCCATCGCCTCCATCAGCGACATCGGCAGGCCCTCCTGGCGGGAGGGCAGCAGGAAGACCGACGCCTGCGCCAAGGCCGCCGCGGCATCGGGGGCCGGCCCGCAGAACTCCACCGTCCCGGCGATCCCGAGCGCGCGGGCCTGCGCGCGCAGCGCCTCCTCCTCCGGGCCCGAGCCGTGGATCCGCAGCCGCCAGCCGGGGTGGGCCGCGCTCGCCTCCGCCCACGCCTCCAGCGCCATGTCCACGCCCTTCTCATGCGACAGCCGCCCCAGGCAGGCCACCACGGGGGCGTCCAGATCGGCGCGGGCGGCGGGGGAGAAGGGCAGCGGGTTGGGCATGTGATCGACGTTGGTCATCCCGGCCCGCGCCCAGGCGTCGGCGTCCTCGGCGGTCAGCGTCAGCATCCGGTCGGCGGACGGGTACAGCTCCCAGATCCGGCGGTACCGGGAGGAGGCGCGGGCCGCCTGGTAGGACTCGTGGCTCATCGCGATCACCTTCAGCCCGCCGGTGCCGGCCAGGCGCACCCACTCCATCGCCCACACCTGGGCGACGATGACCACCCCGCCGGGACGTGCGGCGCGCAGCAGGGCGGCCAGCCGCTCGGCGCCGCGCCGCTGCACCGCCGTCCGCCACCGGTCGCGCAGGCGGGCGCGCACGTTCAGGCGCGCCCACGCCGAGGCGGGCCGCCACGCCAGCGCCGGCGGCCGCCACGGGCCGTGCAGGGTGACCACGCGGTAGGGGGCGCGCGGCCGCCGCGGGTGCGGCTCGGCGGAACGGGCGATGCCCACCAGCGTGACGCGGTGCCCCCGGCCGGTCAGCAGCTCGGCCGTCCGGTGCGCCCACCGCTGGACGCCGCCCAGGTCGTCCACGGTGTTGCAGACGATGAAGATGTCACGTCCGGTCACGGTCACCCCCGCCGAAGATCAGCTCGACGACCCGCGCGGCGGCATCGCCCCGGTCGTACTCGCCGAAGCGGGCGGCGAACGCGCGGCGGCGGGCGGCGTGGGCGTCGCGCTGGGCCGGCAGGTCCGCCAGCGCCGCCAGCAGGGCGTCCTCCTCGCGCAGCAGCGGCCCGGGGGCGTGCTCGGCCAGGTCGAAGTAGCAGCCGCGGTCCCGGCCGGTGTACTCCTCCAGGTCCGGCACATAGAAGATCATCGGCCGGTCCAGCAGGGCGTAGTCGAACATGATCGATGAGTAGTCGGTCACCAGCGCGTCCGCCAGCAGCAGCAACGGGGTGACGTCGGGGATGTGGCCGACGTCGCGCACCGCCGCTTTGGCCTCCGGCGGCAGGGAGACCCTCGTCAGGTAATGCGGGCGCACCAGCATCACGTGGGTGTCGCCCAGCTCGCGGGCGAAACGCACCGGGTCGAACGGCAGCCGCAGCGGGGCGGCCTTGCCGCCGCGTCCGGGACGGAACGTGGGGGCGTACAGCACCACCTGCCGTCCCGCCAGGCCCAGCGCGCGGCGCAGCGCCGCCAGTTCGGCCGGGTCGCCCCCGTTCACCAGCGGGTCGTTGCGCGGATAGCCCACCGGCAGCAGCCGGTCCGGCGCGACGCCCAGCCCGCGGGCCAGGGTGTCGACATCGTGCCGCGAGCGCACCAGGAAACGGTCGAAACGGCCGGTCATGCGGGTAAAGCGCGCCTGCTCGGCGCGTCCGGCGCGCTTGAGCTCGGGATGGTCCAGCCCCATGCGCTTGAACGCCGAGCCGTGCCAGGTCTGCAGGTAGGTGGTGCCGCGGCGCTTGCGCAGCCCGCCGGGGAAACCGTGGTCGTCCACCCAGAACTCGGCCCGGGCCAGCGCCAGGTGGTAGGCCCACGAGCCCCGGCGGACCAGGCGGGCATCGCGCGGGAAGCCGCGCGGAGAGCCGGCATACGACCACACGACCCGGATGGGCCGGCCCGACCGGCGCAGCTCCTCGTAGATGTAGCGGGGGTTGCCCGCATAGCAGGCGCCCATCCGGCTTTCGAAAACGGCGGTGCCCTTGCGGATCGGCAGCCGCACCAGCAGCCGGTTGTAGACGGCCTGCTTGGTCTTCTGGCTGCCGAGCCTGCGCCGCACGTCCTGCTCGGCCGCCCGGATCCGCCGCCACAGCCGGCGGCCCGCCCGCGTCGCGGCCGCCCAGCGCACGGCCCGGCGGGCCAGGCGGTGCCGCAGCCGGCGCCCGGTGAGCCGGAACGCCACCCGGTCCTGCCGGGTGCGCAGCGGCACCAGGCGGTCCCCGGCGAGCCGGGTCAGTCTGGGACGCGCCGGCAGCTCCGTCTCCAGCACCGTCTCGTCGGCCGGGCGCGGCCGCAGCGCGGTGCGTTCCCCGTTGACGCTCAGCCGCAGCCACAGATCCCACACCGGGTCGATGAACCCCCACGGCCGCAGCACCCGGGACGGCAGGAAGCACGCCCGCCACTGCAGCCACCCCTTGCGCCGGGTGACCTCGGCGGGCACCGACAGCACCCGGCCCTTGCGCCGCCGGTCGGCGAACTCCACGGTCAGCTGCACCTCGGCGTCCGGGGGGATCCGCTCCAGCGGGTTGTGCACCCGCCCGGCCATCAGCACCAGCGGGCCGCACCGCCGCAGCCGGGTCAGCGTGCAGACGGGCCGGACCCGGCTCGGCGGGGCGGTGTGGATGCCCAGGTCGGTCACGTCGAGCACCGGATGCGCCGGATGCCCCTCCAGCCGCCCCCAGTACACCCGGCCGTGCCGTTCGGTCAGCTCCGTCAGCAGCTCGGGAACCCGGCCGCGGCCGTACTCGGCGGCGGCCAGCGCCCCCTCCAGATCCCCGCGTCCCAGCAGGAAGGCGGCGATGGCGGGCATCGGGTTGGCCTTCTGCCAGACCCGCTCGTCCAGCTCGGCCATGTAGGCGGCGGCCAGCTCCAGGAAGCGCCGCTGGTAGTCGGCGTCGCGTCCGCGCAGTTCGCGCAGGTACAGCAGCAGGTCGTGGTTGACGAACTTGGCGTCCTTGTGCAGCTTCAGGTCGGCGGCGCCGCGGGCGCGCAGCACCGCGTCGATTCGCCGGTGGACCTCCAGCCGGTCGGCGAAATTGCGCAGCTCGGCGCGGCGGCTGGAGATGGACCCGCCGTCGGGCCGAGGCTGCTGCCAATGCCAGGTGTAGACGCGGTGCGGGATGAGCGCGATCCGCCGGGCCGCCAGGTAGGCCTGCGTGCTGAACAGCAGGTCCTCATAGTGCACGTCCTCGGCGAAGGACAGGCCGCAGGCGGTCAGGAAGTCCCGGCGGTAGCACTTGTTGGTCGACAGCGTGTCGTACAGCAGGTCGGGGTTCTGGGTGATCGACTCATAGACCGCCCGCCGGGCGTACAGCCACGGGTACCACGCGTGCCCCCGGTCGCCGGGGCGGTCCGGGCGGGTTCGCACGCACCGTCCCGACACCAGGTCGGCGCCGGTCTCCTCGGCCGCGGCGACCAGGTTCAGGCAGGCGTGCCGGTCCAGCACGTCGTCGCTGTCGAGGAACATCACATGCGCGCCGCGCGCCTGCGCCAGCCCGGTGTTGCGGGGCCGTCCGCAGCCGCCGGAGTTGCGCGGCAGGTGCAGTGCGCGCACCCGCCCCGGGTGGGCGGCGGCCAGCTGCTCGGCGACCTCGCCGGTGCCGTCGGTGCTGCCGTCGTCGACGATGATCGTCTCGACCGGGCCCAGCGACTGGGCGAGCACCGAGCCGACCGCCCGGGGAAGGCGCGCGGCGTCGTTGTAGGCGATGACGATGACGCTGACGTCCGGCCGCATCCGGGCTCCTTCCTTCCCGCCGGGTCCGGTGGTCCTTCCCGGGCGGCCGCCATGGGCATTCCGGTCAAGATCAAAAAGTCCGTCAAAGCGGGTATGTCTGTTGCGTGACGGAGGGGGGCGAGCAGCGTGACGGATGGGACGGCCGGTACCGTCGGGGGGAGGCATGCCGGCGGGCCGCGACGCGGCCTGTGCGGAGGGGAGGGCGAGGTGGCCGCGTCATGACGCGGATCGGCGCGCGGGAGCTGATCGGCCGGATCCTGGACGCCGGCAGGTGGACCTCCTGGGACACCCCGCCCCGCCGGGTCGCCGCCCCCGGCTCGGCGTATGAGGCCGAACTGGCCGCGGCACGGGAGCGCACCGGCTGCGACGAGGCCGTGATCACCGGGGAGGGGCTGCTGCGGGGCCGCCGGGTGGCCTTCGTGGTCTCCGAGTTCGGCTTCCTGGCCGGGTCGATCGGGCTGGCCACCGCCGACCGGATCGTGGCGGCCGTGGAGCGGGCCACCGCCGAGCGGCTGCCGCTGCTGGCGGCACCCTCCTCCGGAGGCACCCGCATGCAGGAGGGCACCGCCGCGTTCGTCCAGATGGCGCGGATCACCGCCGCCGTGATGCGGCACCGCGCCGCCGGGCTGCCCTACCTGGTCTACCTGCGGCACCCCACCACCGGCGGGGTGCTGGCCTCCTGGGGGTCGCTGGGGCATGTCACGGCCGCCGAACCCGGGGCGCTGATCGGCTTTCTGGGGCCCCGCGTCTATGAGGCGCTGCACGGCGAGCCGTTCCCGCCGGGCGTGCAGGTCGCCGAGAACCTGGCCGCCAAGGGCGTGGTGGACGCCGTGGTGGGCATCGACGAGCTGCCCGACGTCGCCGCCCGCGCCCTGTCGGTGCTGTGCGCCGGGCAGGCGCCCGCCCGCGGCGGCCGGCCCCGCCCGGCCGCGCCCGAGCCGGCCGCCGACGACACCCCGGCCTGGGAGTCGATCGAACGCTCCCGCCGCGCCGACCGGCCGGGGGTGCGGGAGCTGCTGCGGTACGGCGCCCGCGACGTCACCGTGCTGTCGGGCACCGGCGAAGGGGAGGCCGACCCGGGGCTGCTGCTGGCTTTGGCCAGGTTCGGCGAGGCGGCCTGCGTGGTCGTCGGGCAGGACCGGCGCAGCCAGCGCAGCGGCCACCCGATCGGCCCGGCCGGGCTGCGGGTCGCCCGGCGCGGCATGCGGCTGGCCCGCGAGCTGCACCTGCCGCTGCTGACCGTGGTGGACACCCCCGGCGCGGTGCTGTCGGCCGAGGCCGAGGAACGCGGGCTGGCCGGGGAGATCGCCCGCTGCCTGGCCGAGCTGACCACGCTGCCGGGGCCGACGCTGTGCGTGCTGCTGGGCGAGGGCACCGGCGGCGCGGCGCTGGCGCTGCTGCCCACCGACCGGGTGCTGTGCGCCCGCCACGGCTGGCTGTCCCCGCTGCCGCCGGAGGGCGCCTCGGTGATCGTCCACCGCACCACCGCCCGCGCCGCCGAGATGGCGCAGGCCCAGGGCGTGCGCTCGGCCGACCTGCTGGCCGCCGGCATCGCCGACCACCTGCTGCCCGAGTGCCCCGACGCCGCCGCAGAGCCGCGGGCGTTCTGCACCCGGACCGCCGCCGCGATCGCCGCGCACCTGGCCGAGTTGACCGCCGCCGACCCCGCCGACCGCATGGCCGCCCGCGACCGCCGCCTGCAGGGACCGCCGCCCGCCTAGCCGGGTTCGGCCGGCCCTCTCAGCCGACGTCGACCCAGTCCAGCGTCCGCTCCACGGCCTTCTTCCAGCCCGCATAGCCCGCGGCGCGCTGCTCGTCGTCCCACTGCGGCAGCCAGCGGCGGTCCTCGTTCCAGTTGCGGACCAGCTCCTCGGTGGACTTCCAAAAACCGGTGGCCATCCCGGCGGCGTAGGCGGCGCCCAGCGCGGTGGTCTCGGCCACCACCGGGCGGGAGACCGGCACGCCCAGCACGTCGGCCTGGATCTGCATGCACAGGTCGTTGGCGGTGACGCCGCCGTCGACCCGCAGCACGTCCAGCACCACGCCGGAGTCCTGCTGCATCGCCTCCACCACGTCCCGGGTCTGGTAGCAGATCGACTCCAGCGTGGCGCGGGCGATGTGGGCGGCGTTGTTGTAGCGCGACAGGCCGACGATGACGCCGCGGGCGTCCGACCGCCAGTACGGGGCGAACAGGCCGGAGAAGGCCGGCACGAAGTACACGCCGCCGTTGTCGTCGACCTGGCGGGCCAGGATCTCGCTCTGCGCCGCGGTGGAGATGATCCGAAGCTGGTCGCGCAGCCACTGCACCGCCGACCCGGTCACCGCGATGGACCCCTCCAGCGCGTACACCGGCTTGGCGTCGCCGAACCGGTAGCACACGGTGGTGAGCAGGCCGTGGCGGGAGCGCACCGGCTCGGTGCCGGTGTTCAGCAGCAGGAAGTTGCCGGTGCCGTAGGTGTTCTTGGCCTGGCCGGGTTCGAAGCACACCTGCCCGACCGTGGCGGCCTGCTGGTCGCCCAGCGCCCCCGACAGCGGCACCTCCCCGCCCAGCGGGCCGTCCGCCCGGGTCACCCCGTAGCCGGCCGGGTCACTGGACGGCCGGATCTGCGGCAGCATCGCGCGCGGGATGCCGAAGAACGACAGCAGCTCCTCGTCCCACTCCAGCGTCTCCAGGTCCATCAGCATGGTGCGGCTGGCGTTGGTGACGTCGGTGACGTGGACGCCGCCGTCGACCCCGCCGGTCAGGTTCCACAGCAGCCAGGTGTCGATGGTGCCGAACAATGCCTCGCCGGCCTCGGCCGCCTCGCGCACCCCGGGGACGTTCTCCAAGATCCACTGCACCTTGCCGGCGGAGAAGTACGTCGCCGGGGGCAGGCCCGCCTTGCGGCGGATCACCTCGCCCCGCCCGTCGCGCTCCAGCGCCGCGGCGATCCGGTCGGTGCGGGTGTCCTGCCAGACGATCGCGTTGTAGTAGGGGCGGCCGGTGCGCCGGTTCCACACCACGGCGGTCTCGCGCTGGTTGGTGATGCCGAGCGCGGCCAGGTCCCGGGCGGTCAGGTCGGCCTTGTTCAGCGCGGTCTCGATGACCGTCCGGGTGCGCTCCCAGATCTCCACGGGGTTGTGCTCCACCCAGCCGGCCCGCGGCAGGATCTGCTCGTGCTCCAGCTGGTGCCGGGCCACCTCGTTGCCGCCATGGTCGAAGATCATGAACCGGGTGCTGGTGGTGCCCTGGTCGACCGCTCCCACGAAATCCGCCATCGAAGATCCCTTTCTGCAGGTCGCGCGGCTCAGGCCGCCTCATGCTCCGGACGGCACGGCACCGGTGCCCGCACACCGGGCAGGAACCGTCCGACCATGGTCTTGTACAGGCCCGCGCCCAGCACCCCGCCGATCAGCGGACCGACCACGGGCACCCAGAAGTACAGCTCGCCGTGCTGGTCCCGCCAGGCCCCTTCGTACCCGGTCAGGAACGAGGCCAGGCGCGGCCCGAAGTCGCGGGCCGGGTTGATGGCATAGCCGGCGTCGGTGCCCCAGGCGAACCCGATGGCGACCACCACCAGCCCGATCACCACCGGCGCCAGGTTCGCCGCCGGCGGGCCGTTGCGCAGGTCGGTCAGGGCCAGGATCAAAAACAGCAGGATGGCCGTGCCGATGATCTGGTCGCGCAGGGCGCCCATGGTGCCCACCGGCAGGGTGCCGTTGCCGGGCAGGGTGGAGAAGACGCCCTGGGTCTTGATGGTGTGGCCGGGATCGACCGCGGCCAGCACCTCGCCGTAGTTCCAGCGGACCAGCAGCGCCGCGACGAAGGCCCCGGCGGTCTGCGCCAGCGCGTACGGGGCGACCTTGCGCCAGGGGAAGTCCCGGAAGACCGCCAGCGCCACGCTGACGGCCGGGTTGAGGTGGGCGCCGCTGACCCGGGCCGCGACGTAGACGCCCAGCGTGACCCCCAGGCCCCACGCCCAGGCGATGCTGTCGTGGTCGCCGAGGCCGCCCGCCACCACCTGCGCCACGACCCCGACGCCGAACAGGATGAGGATCATCGTCCCGGCGAACTCGGCGGCCATCTCGCCGACGATTCCCGGGTGCCTGCTCCGTTCCGCCATGTGTCCTCCTCGGCCGGCGGGAATGGACTGCGGCGGACCGCGCGGCAGAGCGCGGTCGCCGCGACGCTAAGCCGCCGCCGCGCGGGCGGACAACGAAGCCGGGCCGACAAGCGCGGGCGGGTTTTTGTCGGCCGCCTGATTGAACCTTTTCCGGCACGCGGTCTCCGCAGGTCGAGGCGGGGACGACGCCGTGGCCCGGAACGCCGCCGCACCGGACGCCAACAGATCCCCGCCCCGGGGCTCCTTGGGCCACGTGCTGAGAAAGGTTCATCGCCCCCTTATGCGCTGGGACGGTGCGTCGGCTCAGTCGCAGCCCAGCGCCTGCATGATCAGCGGCCAGGCGCGGTGCAGCTCCCGCCGCCAGTACGGCCAGGTATGGGTGCCGCGGTCGTACAGGTGGGTGGTGACGGGGATGTCCAGCTTGCGCAGTTTCCGCAGGAACGGGCCGACCGTGGAGCGCACCAGCGGCTCGGCGAGATCGGCCACGGTGCGCCGGGCGTCCGGCGGGTCCAGCGGCCCCCGCCGCCCGGTGCCCGCCGACAGGTACAGGCCGGTGCCGCGCAGCCCGGCCGCCATGCAGATCGGGTCGAACGACCGCCAGATCCGGTCATGGATCACCGGCAGCCCCCACATGGCCAGCGGGTTGGTGCGGCCCACGGAGGCGGTGGCCAGCAGCAGCGTGGCGGCCAGCGCCGGACGGCGGATCGAGCAGGGGGAGCTGAAGGCGGCGGCGTAGCGGAAGGTCCCCGGACGGCGCGCCGCGTAGATCAGCGCGCCGTAGCCGCCGCCGGACACCCCCGCCATGGCCTGGGCGTCCCCGGCCCGGTACGCCTCGCGCAGCAGCCCGCCCAGCTCATCCAGGTGGAAGGTCTCCCACTGGGGGGCGCCGGGCCTGCCGAAGTTCCACCAGTTGGTGTAACCTCCGGCCCGTCCGCCGTCCGGGATCGCCACCAGTACCTGGCAGTCGGCGCTCAGCTGTTCGATGTCGGTTTCGCGGGTCCACGACAGGTAGTCGTCGTCCCCGCCGTGGAACAGGTAAAGCAGCGGCCAGGTCCGGTCGGCGTCACGGGACCAACCCTTGGGGACCAGCAAATGAACCTTCATGGTCCGGCCAACCGCCGCCGAGGCGACGTCCAGCTCATACAACCTGGAGCTCAGCCGGCGCTCGCCGAGCAGCGGCACGGGCGGTCTGCGGGTGATCGCCATGGCCGGACAGTCTGCCGCACCGGAGGCCGGTTTTCTTGCCGGAGGGCGCAGCGGCCCCGGCGGCGCTTTGTCATCGGGCTGATAAGCGGGGGCGGGCTTGTCAGCCAGGTGACACCAGACCGTTCACCGTTGTCCGGACCGTGAGTGTCCGCATCGTGCCGGAACTGACAAGAATCCTGCTCACGGCGATCGAGCGCGGCCGAAAGTCCCGGCACAACTCCCCAACGGCCAAGGGGTGAGGAGACGCAGGCGTGAACTGGATCATCTGGCTCGTGGCGGCCGGGGTGCTCGGCAACGCCCTGTGGCTGCGCCGTCGCGTCACCGGGTTGCGCCGGCTGCGGCCGGAGCGCTCGACCAGCCCGCTGGACGGCTACACGGCGCTGACCGCCGAGGACGCCGCCGTACCCGACCAGGTGCTGCGCGCCGCCGCCGACCACGCCCGGCGGGAGGGGCTGGGCATGCTGGACCTGGTCCCGGCCGACCTGCCGGTGGAGCAGGCGCTCGACCTGGTGCGGCATGTCGATCCGCGCGCCTACCGCAAGGACCGGTTCGCCATGGGCCGGGGCGCCGGCTATGCCGTGCTGATGGCCGGCGACGCCCTGGAACGCGCCCGGATCGAGCCGCGCAGCGGGCTGGACGCCGGGGAGATGGGCGAGGCCCTGGTCCGGCTGCGCTGCTACGCCGACACCGCCGACATGGTCGTCGCGCCGTTCCACGCCCCCGACCGGATCGGGCAGCGGCGGGCCTGGCTGCGTTCGCTGGCGCTGGCGCTGCCGCCGACGGTGGCGGTGCCGCAGACCCTCTACCAAAGCGGCGCCGGCTGCCTGCTGGCCTTGTGCTGCCCGCTGATCGACCTGTGGCAGGGCCTGGGCGTGGTGCTGCTGTACAGCCTGGCGCCGTACCTGATCTTCACCGGGACCGCGCTGCGCCCGGCCGACCTGCACCGGGCCGCCTGGCTGCGGGTGGTGCACGTCCCGCTGACCATCTGGCGGACGCTGCGCGCCCCCCGCAGCCGCTGGGAGCGGCACCGGCTGCAGCTGCGGGAGGAGGCCCGGGCCCGCTACCGCGCCGAGATCGAAGCCGGGGTGGAGCGCTTTTTGGGCGAGCGCCGCCCCGACTGCCCCTGGTGCGGCTCCCGCAACCTGGCCCCCCACCTGGTCACCCGGGACGTCATCCAGGTCAAGCCCGGCCGTTTCCCGCTGGAGCGCTGCCGCGACTGCCGGCACATCTTCCAAAACCCCCAGGTCACCCCCGAGGGGCTGGACTTTTACTACCGCGACGCCTACAGCGGCCTGGGCGACCTGGCCGCCGAGCGCATTCTCGGCGGCACCACCGGCGACTACCTGGCCCGCGCCCACCTGGTCAAACGCTTCACCACCCCGCGCACCTGGCTGGACATCGGCACCGGCAAGGGCCACTTTTGCCGGGTCGCCCGCACCGTGCTGCCCGGCACCGACTTCCACGGCCTGGACATGGGCGAGGGGGTGCAGGAGGCCGTCCGCCGCGGCTGGATCTCCCGCTCCTTCCACGGCCAGTTCCTGGACCTGGGCACCGACATGATCGGCCACTACGACGTGCTCAGCATGAACCACTACCTGGAGCACACCCCCGACCCGCTGGCCGAGCTGGACCTGGCCGCCAAGATCCTCGAGCCCGGCGGCTTCCTGCTGGTGGAGATGCCCGACCCCGACGCCCGCCTGGCCGCCGTGCTGCGCACCTTCTGGATGCCGTACCTGCCGCCCCAGCACCTGCACCTGATCCCGCTGGCCAACCTCAAGCGGGCGCTGGAGGAACGCGGCCTGGAGGTGGTCGCCGAGCAGCGCCGCGAGGCCCGCCGCGGCCTGGACGTGCTGCCCGCCGCCGCCTGCCTGATCAACCTGCTCGGCGTGGACACCGAGGACCCCTGGCGCAGCCCGCACCCCCCGGGCCCGGCCCAGTACGCCCGCGCCGCTATCGCCCAACTCCTGGCGATCCCCCTGCTGGGCGCCGCCATCGTCGCGGACCTGCTGTTCCTGCCCTTCCAGGGCTCCCACAGCAACACCTACCGCGTCCTGGCCCGCAAACAGTCCGGCTGACCGGCGGGCCAGGCCGTCAGGCCACGGCGGTCTTGGTGGCTCCGCCGTGCCTGGTGATTCGTGGACGGAGCCGGACTTTGATCGCGCCCTTGGTGAAGGCCGCGTCGGTGGCCTTGCTCGCCCAGATGTAGGCCTCTCCCGGCGCGAGAGCGGCCATTTTCGCCGAGGTCAGCCCGGCAAGTGCGGCATTGGTCTTCTGCAGGTGCTTCAGCCAGGCCGGCGAGTTGAACTTGTGCAAGATCACGTGGTCGGACAGCTCGATCAGGGAGGTCGGCACCGAGGTCGGTTCCTGGCTGGCGACCAGCACGCTCATGCCCTTGTGCCGCATCTCCCGGACGCTCTCCACCAGCCCGCTCACCAGGTCGGGGCTGTCGATGTACTTGTGCGCCTCATCGAAGACGACCAGCTTGTTGAAGCGCCGTTCACCGTCGCGGGCGTCGGCGAACAACTGCATGAGCACCACGAACAGCCCGAGTGCCTCGTCTTTTTCGATGAACTCGTCCCGCAAATCGACGATGATCAGTCGGCCGGGCCGGACGAGAGACTTGATCTGGACCTCGTCATCGATGTACTCGGCGGCCAGGTCCAGGCGCTGAGCGGCCAGCTGCTTGAGCGCATCAGACAGGGACGACTCCTCGATGCCCTGTCGGATGACCTCCAGCCGCAGGTTGCGGCGGTGTGCCTTCATGATCCGCTGCAGTTGGCGGATGTATGTGGACTGGTTGCCGACCGCGCCCATCAGGAAGCGCCAGTGCTCGGCGCGCAACTCGGTGGAGCCGAATTTCAGCGGCCGCACCTCGATGCCGGGGTACTCCTCCCGGCGCTGTGCCAACTGATCCTCGGGGACCAGCATCACGATGTCTTCCAGCGCCGCGGGCTCGACGCCGTAACGCTCGCGCAGCACGGCGACCTGGCCGGACTCGGTGTTGGCCGCGGCCATGCTGGTGAACTCCGGCGCATAGTCCAGGGTGGGGCTGTAGTGGAAGACGATGGTCGCCAGCGGGTTGGGCAACTCGTTGACCGGCGGGCACCGCAGTGAGGCGGCCTCGATGATCGAGCCGAGGGTGTAGCTCTTGCCCCCGCCCTGCACGCCGAACAGGCTGATCGTGTGGGTCTCGTTGAGGTCCAGCGCAACCGTCCGCCCGGCGACCTCGCCCAGCACCCCATACTGCGGTGAGGGACGCTCGACTCCCAGTAGCACCGCCGGGACTCGGCTGGATCGCTCCGGCGGGGCAGCGGGCCGCTGGGCGGGGATTGGCCGGTCTACCGACCGGTCAGGCTCTGGTGTCGGCGGTGCCGGCTGTGCGGAGGGGACGGTCGTCGCGTGCTCTGGGCCCGGTTCGGAAGGCTCGGCCTGTGCCCTGGCGTCGTCTGAGGCGGCGGCTGCGGGCTCTTTCGGCGGCACCTCCTGGGAGGAGTCGGCGCTGGCCGGCGCCTCTTCCACGGGTGGCGCCTCTGCTTTCGGAACGCCTTCGTGAGGAGAGCCGTGCTCTTCAGGGAGGCCGTGGGTGCGGGCGGGTGCTTGGAAGGCCGCCTCGGGTAGGCGCGGCAGCGTCAGCTCCAGCTCGGCGAGTGTCGGCCTGGTCGGCTCGGAGACCATTGCCGGGTCGGTCGGCAGGGCCTCTACCAGCTCCCGGATCAAATCCGCGCCGATACGGTGGTACTCGATCCCGCCTTCGTGCTCAACGTCGCTGTCGGTGCCCGCCAGGTCGAAGACGAGTCCGGTGCGGGTGAAGGCCAGGCGGTATCCCTCATCGAGCCGGGTCAGCAGCCAGCGGGCCTCGCGGGCGGCTTCCTCGGGCATTATCTGGTGCCGCACCGAGCGCTCCAGGTGGAACTGCAGTAGTGCGGCCAGCCGGGCGTTGAGCACCGGCCGGTCCGGCCGGTCCGGTACGGTGCGGTGCGGGTCGAAATGCTCGGCCAGCACCTTTTCGCTGCTTTCGATCTGACCGGCCATCCGGTCCTTGAGCCGCTGGTAGTCGGCCAGATCGCCCAGGTGGGCGTAGCACTTGACCTCCACCAGCCGGCAAGTGATCAGACGAGCCCGGGCGTCCAGGCTGAACAGGGCTAGGTCGGTGCGCTGCAGTTCAACGGATTCGCCGACGCTGTCGGCTCGCCGGCGAGCGGGTCGGTACAGCTCCAAGTGCTCGTCGAGGGGAACCAGAATCTGGTTCTGCAAGGCTCTCTGGTACTCCAGGTAGAGCCGAGCCAGGGCCAGCCCGAGCACCTCGGTGCGCTGGGTCGGGGCCGCAGAGGCCAGTTTCAACGCCAGCCGCCCCGACAGCAGCCGCAGCTGCTTCAGGAGCGTCCCCACATGCTCGACCGGCACTTGCAGGCCATGGTCGCCCAGAGCCGGGGCCAACAGCGCCTGCAGCTCCTCCACCGACCGCGAGCTGATCACGATCTGGTGCCCCAAGCCGTCGGCGGGGCCGGGCTCGTAGTCGATGATGTAATCCGAACGCCGCGTCCCGCGCGAGCTGTCGAAGTACTCCACCCCCAGCGACCGGTCCACCGTGATGACCCAGTCGCTGGTGCGGTGGGCCTGGTGGAGCAGGGCACGGTCCTCGGCGGTGAGCTCAAGGGTGCTGCGGGGCACCAGATGGGTGCCCACCTGCCCGGTGGTGACGGCCGCCGTGGCCGCGGAGATGATCGCCGGTAGCGAGGAGAGCACATCGGTGATCTCTTCGGCGTCCGGCAGTGGCGCGGCCGGGCCGTGCTCGGGGCGCTTGTGCCAGGAGACGATCTCGGGACCCTCGACAAAGTCAGTCCGCATCGGCTGGAGCAGCCCGTGCACCGGCGGTATGACCGGCTCCCCGGCCGGCACCGCATCCACCGACGCGCCGCCGAAGGCGTCGAACATGATGGTCAGGTGCGCCTCCTGAGCATTGGCCGCAGCCGAGAACTCCGTCATGGGCAGCACCGCGACGGCGAGCTTGGGGACGATCTCCCCAGTGGGGGTGTGGAATTCTGCAGCCGCCGCGGGGACGTCCTCGCCCTGCAACAGGTCCGCCAGGGCCTCGCCGGTCTGGGAGAGACGGTCGGCAGCGGCGAACAGCCGCAGGTGGTAGCGGACGTGGCGGAGCTCACGGCGGCGCTGCAAAGCCACCAGCATGTCGACCAGCTGCTCACCGCGCCCGGGGTTCACCACGTTGATCACCAGCGTGGTGATGTAGGGGTGCAGCCGCAGGTAGCGCTCGACCCGTTCGGCCAGCCGTCGCCCGGATGCCTCCTGCCCCTGCGGCGCGCGGCGGGGCAGACCCAGTGCGGCGGCGAGCGTCCCCAACAGGTCCTGCGGGTCGGTGACGCCGGTGGGCAGACACACCCCCCAGTAAGGGGTCAGGTCATCGACCGCCATGGTCAGCCGCCTGTCCGAGCGCGGCACGGCCAGCGGGAAGCCCAGCGGCACAACCCGGTCGAACAGGCTGCTGGCCGTCTCCGACGCCACGGTCCCTTGGCCGGCGACCTCGAGGACCCAGCGCCGTCCCACCACCGCCCAGCCGGTCAGCCACAGCAACCGGAGCGGATGGGTGGGGGCTACTAGGACGGCCTCTTCGCGTTCTCCCTGCGGGCCGGCGTGCACGACGGCGACCGTGTCCAGCTGCAGCAACGCGTTCAGCTCCTGCAGCAGCCCTGAACGCGCCACCTCGTCGGCGCGTTCGGCGCGCTGTAGCTGCCACGTCAGCAGCTCGCCGTAGGCCTCGGCGTAGGCGACCGCCTCCTGGTGCAGCTCGGCCAGGTCCCGTCCTTCCACGACCAGGTCGTCCTCCCCGCGCAGCAGGGTGAACATGGCCCGACGCGCAGCCAGGAAGGACTCCAGCGCATCAGGGTGGCTGCGGGGCCAGGCCGTCGGTTCGGGCACCGGCTCGTCGGCCTGGTCGCCGTGGATGGTGAGCCGGAAGCGGGCCAGGCGGTCGGGATCGGCCAGGATGCGGGTCTCAACCGCGGCCAGCGGCGGCGCCAGCGGGATCTCGAAGATCCCATTGCCGCCGAAGACCGCTCGCAGGACGTGCCGACGCCCTCCCGGGAGCGGTTTCCACACCACCGAGCGGCACTGAATCTCCGCCGGGTCCCGTCCGCTCTCGGCCGCCTCGAACTGCAGCCGGCGGGTCGCCTGGGTGACGCCGACGGCGTCCTTGCGGACCCGGCTCTCCTCGGGCGGCTCGTCGATGTCCTCATCCGGCAGCACGAAGAACCGGTCGCTCTCATGCGGCTGGTGCCTGCCGTCGCGAGTCCGCACCACTGGCAGCGGCACCCCTTCGGCGTCTTGAGGCACCACCTGGACGTAGTGCCAGCCCGCCTCCAGCCCGGCCGTGCGCAGCTTCTTCAACGTCGCCTTATAGGTGGTCTTGGCCGTCCGGGAGACCTTCACCTGGGTGACGACCCCAGTGGGGCCGCCGTCTTCAGACAGCAGCCGCACCTGAAAGCGCGCCAGCCCCGGGATCTGCCGAGGGTCGGGGGATACCTGAAAGGTGACCGGGAGCTGGTTGAGCCCTTGGCCGCCGGTCGGCAGGTACATCTGCCCGGCGAGGTCGGCCAGGCGGGAGTCGGCCCGGGGATCCGCGCCCTCCCCGCCCCGCGGCAACGGCAGCTCCCCGACCTCGATCCGCACCCGCTCGGTCGTGGCCTCCTCCCCGAGCGGCCAATGCTGGAAGGCCAGCCCCCAGTGCTCCCGGTCCAAGGCGATTCGACGAGTCCAGCACCGGGGGTCCTCCAGGCCGTGCTCGACGGCGAACTCCGCCAGCCGAGCCCGGAAGGCCGGCTGGGTCAGTCCCAGCGCCAGCACCCGCTGTCGCAGCGGCCGTTCCGTCTCGGTCAGTTGCTGCACCTGCCGTAGGTTGCGGGTGGCGCGAGTGCGCACCTGGTCCGGGTCGGCGCACAGCTCCCAGTCGGGGACGAGCCCCAGCTCGAATAGGGCGACCCCGGCGGAGGTCGTGGCCTCCTCCGGGTTGGCCTTGAGCGTCAGCAGGTAGCGGGCCCTTGCCAGAGAGTCGGCGTAGGGCCACTGGGCGTCCTCCAGCGCGGCGAACAGCTCGTCCACAGCGACCCGCAGGTCCTCGGGCAGCTCGCTGCGCAGCCGCTCGGCTAGATCGGCGTAGACGTCCCCCAGCTGCGGCTCCTCGAACGTCGCCACGCCAAAGGAGTCCTCGGCGGCGGCATGGGTGCCTGGCGGCACGAACACCAGCAGCGGCGGGCGCTGCCGGCCGTCGGCCTGGGGGTTGCGTAGCTCCACCAGCTTGGTGCTGCTGATGGCGACGTCCTTGTCCACCTGCGGGGGCTCGCCCAGCACATACACGTTCGCGTCCTGGCCCAGCGTGGCGCGCAGTCGCTGAGTCAGCCGAGTCGCCAGCGGCGCATCCACGTCGGTGATCCGCGCACAGTGGCCCGGGCCGCGGTTCCGCAGCAGCGTCGCCAGGCGCGGCGCCAACATTCGCTCCAGGGCGTCCGCCAGGTCGTCGTCGTGTGTTTCCCGCAGTCCGAGGCTCATCATGCCGTCCTGTCCGGAGTGATGACGTAGCGGGGCGTGATGGTCTGGGTCAGGTAGGCGTCCGAGAGTTCCGAGTAGTAGCCGATCTCCCGGAGGCGGGCCACGAACGCCGCCCGATTGGCGCGCAGGACCGCTTGGTCGAGGATGCTCGCTCCGGCAAAACCGTCGCCCTCGGGCAGCCGGTCCAGGTACAGGCCGTAGCGCTTGCGCAGCACCTCCAGGAACTCATCGACCCGCAGCGGCGCGGTCTGGTAGACGCCGCTCTCTCCCTGTCGCACCAGAGAGATCTGCAGCAGCACCTCCAACAGCCGGCTGTCGAGCACGAACCGCCGCTTCCCGCGGTGCGGCTGGGCGATCATCGCGCCGGGCCGGTTCTTCAGCAGCAACGAGTCCAGGCAGTCGGTGAGGTACTTGTGGTGGAAGCCAACGCGGAGGGCCGTGGCGACCTCCACATAGGTGGTGAACTCATCCAGCCCAAGCTGCAGGATCTGACTGATCTCGCTGTCCAGCCGCTCGTCGCTGGGGTGGGAGCTCCCCAGCACCGAGGCCAGCCGGGCGTTACCGAACGCCGTCCGGTCGGCCCGGTAGCGCGGCCCCAGCAGCGGTAGCAGTTCCCGGACCTTGAAGAAACCGCCCTTGGGCTCCCGCAGCTTGTACCGGCCCACCAGATGCTGAGCGAACTCGTCGAGTTTGGCGACGGTGTAGGTGGCCTTGAGAAACTCGGGGATCCGCGCGAACCACACCTGCGCGCTGCGTTCGGCCAGACGGGCCGGGGCCGAGCGGGGATCGCCGGTGGCGTCCAGGAAGATCCCGTGCGACCAGCGCTCCGTCCGTCCCTCCACCAGCTTCGGCAGCTCCTTGATGATCCGCAGGTGGTACAGCGCCAGGTGGAAGGCGAACAAGATCTTCAGGTAGTCCACCATGGCCGAGCGCGGAATATGGGCGCGGTGTGCCAGCAGCCGCACCACGTCCTCGGCGATCAGGTCCGAGGCCTCCGGACACAACGGCGGGTGGGACGCCCGCGCCTTGTCCTTATCGGCCTGGTCGGTGATCAGGCCCTTGACCGCGACATACAGGTTGATCAGAGCGTGGGTCTCCACGTCGATCTCGTCGGTGAGCCGACGCTGCTCGGTCCGCCTGTCGATCCCGGTGAAGAAGAACTCCCGCAGGTAGCCCAGCACTCTCTCACCCCGGCCCTGCGGGGCGTGCCGGATCAGCTCATAAAGCTGCTCGTCGGCCCCGTAGGGGCGGGAGCGGCGCGCGTTGCGGAAACGATAGGTGTAGCCGTGCAGCGGGCGCAGCCCCGCCATGGCCTGCGTGGGCTTGCCGCGGCTCACCATGTCCACCAGGTGGGTCTCCACCCAGCGGCGGGTGACGTCCCGGTCGAACCCCTCGAACAGCTCAGGGTGCTCCAGGAAGGTGTCAACGATGGTGTCGGGGCTCAGCTCGCTGGTCCGTGCCAGCCGGCTCGGCCACCCGTTGTTGCGCAGCCGCGCCAAGAAGGCGGTGAGCACCCGGTCCATATCGATCTGCTTGTAGTCCAGGTAGCTGACGCCCTGGTGGAGGAACCCTCTGCTTTTACCGCTGGGCGCCATCGGCTCCGTCCTCGCCCATCGTGATCCGCTCCATGACCAGCCGCCCCTCCTCGCCGCGTCGGACCCGGTGCAGGTCCCGTCCCGTCACGGTCAACAGGACCTCGTGGTAGGGCGTGGCCGCCAGCTCGTTCTTAAAGATCGTCAACCCCAGATACAGGCCCTGCAGCTCGGCCGCGCCGGGCAGATGACCGCGCCGCAGCCGGTCGAGCATCTCGAACAGGTCCAGCCGGATCCGTAGCCGGGCCCGCTGCCCGGCGGGGCCCTGGTACTGGAGGATCAGCGTGTCGGGATCCCCTTCGACGTAGGGGGAAGAGGAGCCGCCCTCTGCTGTCAGCGACAGGTGCCGACGCTGGAACAGCCGGTAGCTGCGGATCGTGCCGTGGCGCACCTGCCTGATCTGTAGCGCCATCACATCCCCGAGGGCGGACGGGTCGAGCAGCCCCTCACTGCGGTTGATCGCCTCGATGATGCCTGCCAGTTCCGCGTCGAAGGCGCTGGTCGCCGCCTCATCTCGACCGCGGCGCAGCAGCTCGCCGAACCGCCGCGCCGACCGGTAGGGCAGCATCGCCACAGCCCGCTCGCTGTCGAGGCATTCGAAGTAGAAACGCCGCCGCGCCGCGGCCAGGTACCCCCGGTGCGCCGCCAGCTGCGCCGGGGTGGGGGCAGGGGTGCGCGGCAGCTCCTGGAACACCTGCTTGAGCAGCACCTCGTCATAGTTGCCGCGCTGATCGACGGTGATGAGGGCCTGCCCACCGTCGGGGCCGACGTAGTCCAGCCGCCGATCCAGCGCCGGATCTGCCGTCGCGGCGACATCGACTTGGCGAAGCTCACTCAGCAGTCGATCCCTGCCGTCTTTCGGTCCCAGCCAGGAGTTGAAGTAGAAGCCGTCGAGGATTTCCTGGGCGGTGCCCTCGGCGTACAGGCGGTGGATCTGCGCACAGTCCCGCCCCGAGGTCAGCAGGTACGCCAGCGCCGACCCCACATCCCGCAGCGTAAGGTGCAGCCGGCCGCGCAGGTGGACGAGAGAGAACAGCTCCCGCAGCCGGGCCCGCACCTGTGGCCCGGCGGTGGGGTGGGCGAAGGTCCGCGCGTTGTGCAGCGCATAGCAGGTGCCCGCCAGGTCGCACCCGCTGCAGCCCTCCCACATCCGCGCATGGGTCATCCGCTGGATCATGCGGTCCAGCACCGACTCGCTCTTGGAGTCCAGGTCGGTGACCACGCTGCGCTGGTTGAGGTTGACCACGGTCACTGCCCCCCCGCTGGGGCCGTCCGCCTCCACCAGCTCGGCCAGACGGGGGAAACGCGCGGCGTGGGTGCGCAGGAAGTCGGTCAGCCGCCCCTGGTTGATCGCGATCAGCCGGGTCTCGTCCTGAGGCCACGTCGCCTCATCGGCACCGCCGTAGGGGGCGAAGAAGTCGATCAGCACATCGTCGTTGGCGAGTTCGCCCTCGTCCTGGCTGCCGTCGTGGTTGGTGTGGAACCACCTGCCTTGCAGCCGGAAGTCAACGCCGTTGGTCCGGACCGTGATCGAGTCAGCGCCGCGCTCCTTGGCCTGGTGGAACAGAGTCTCCAGGAAGGCCGTCTTGCCGTCTCCGGCATTCCCCGTGATGATCACCAGCCGGTGCCGGCCGGCCAGCAGCTCCGGCAGCAGGTGGCGGTCCAGCCCGGTCTCCACATAGATCGGGAACGGGGACCGCTGGTGAAGCCCCCGGGTACCGGCGTTGCTGCGGGTGCTCTGGCTGTAGAGCGTCTGCAGGTGTGCGACGAACGGGTTGACGTTCGCCTCGCTCGGCGTCGGCTCGGGGAGCGGCGTGGGTTCGGGAGCGGGACGGCGGACGTCCCCGATCGCCTCCAGTGCGATGAGCATCTGCTCCGCACTGGTGAACCGCTCGCTGCGGTGCGGAGAGATCGCCTTGGTGACGACGGAGACCAGCGCGTCGGACAGATCATTGATACCGCTGCGCCGCCGCGGGTCGATGGGGGCACGGCCCGGCTGCGGCTGGGAGGCGTCCCAGGGATACTCCCCGGTCAGCACCTGATAGAACGTCACCCCCAGCGCGTACAGGTCCCGGTCCACCAGGTCGGCGGTGGAGGCGGGGCTGGTGGCGTCGGGCGGCTGGTAGCGGGGTGTGCCCCCGGCCCGCGACAGGCTCTGTTCGGAGCTGACCGCCACGTTGAAATCGATGATCTTGCAGCCCCGGTCGGTCCAGATCAGGTTGCTGGGCTTGATGTCGCAGTGGTAGATGCCACGCCCGTGCAGGAAGGCCAGCCCGCGGGCCACGTCCATCGCCAGCTTGACCGCATCGGCCGGCCCCAGCCGCCGCTGCTTGATCAGCTCAGCGACGCTGTGGCCCTCCACGTACTCGAACGCCAGGTAGGGGATGTCGGTGGCGTTGAGGTAGTCGGCGGCCTCCACCTTGACCACGTTGGGGTGCGGAGGCAGGTTGACCAGGATCTGGTACTCCTGCTTGAGCCGCTCGACCACCGACTCGCGGTCTTTTAGGACGATCTTGACGGCCCGATCGGCCGAGGCGAAGTCGTCATAGACCTGGTAGACGGCGCCGAAGGTGCCTCGGCCCAGCTTGCGGCGCACCGTGTACTTGGGGGTGAGCCGGTAGTTCTCCGGCAGGTTCCAGTAGTCGGGCCGCCCTTCGGCGTCCGGCACCGGCCGCGGTCTGGGCACCGGGCCGCTCACGATGCGCCTGAGCCGCTGTAGCGCGTCACAGGCGGCGGGGCGCCGGGAGGGCTCCGGGTCGCACATGCTCGTCAGCAGCTCCGCCAAGGCCGGCTGGACACCTGCCGCGGCGAGCTCTTCGGCAGGCAGCGCACCCTTCTTGGCGGCCTGGTCGGAGGAGGAGGTGAATGGCAGCTCCCCGGTGAGCAGCCGGTAGGCGATGATCCCGGCGGCGTACACGTCGGAGGCCGGGCTCATCGCCGAGGGCCGCCCTTGGCACTCGGGGGCCACATAGCGTTCGTCAAGGTGCGCGGCGAGCTCGCCGCTCACGGTGTACTCGCGGGGGCCGTCCGGTCGGGCGTAGTCGAATCCGGTCAGCAGCGCCCCGCCGCTCTCCAGGACCAGCACCGCGGCGGGGGTGAGCGCCCGGTGCACGACCTTGTGGGCGTGGGCGTGGGCCAGGCCGCGCAGCATGTCAAGGATGATCCGCAGCTTGGCGTCGGTGCTGAGCACCAGCTGGGGCGAGGACAGGTGCAGCTGCAGCGCCCGGCCGTGCACATCGTCGAGGACGAGCACGAAACGGCTCTCGTCCTCGAGGGCGAAGAAGTCACGCCGGCCGATGATGCACGGGTGCGGCGGCATTCGGCACAGCGCCGCATAGGCATTCTCGATCTTGCGCTGCTGGGCTCTCCGCTCGTCGGGGGGCAGGAAAGGATCGGCGTGGTAGACCCGCAACAGCACTTTCTCAGAGACGGCCCGCGCGGTGGTGTTAACGGCCCGGTACTCGGTGACCTCCTCGGTCCCGCCGAGCTTTTCCACCACCTCCCAGTTACCGAAGCGCGGCGGGCCGGTGGGAAGCCGCACAATCCCGTGCAGGGCCTGCAGGATCGAGGCACGGTGGGCGGTGGTATCGGGGGTGAAACGACCCGGGACGCGACCGACGTCGCTCAGTACCTCGATCAGTTCGTCCAGATGAACGACGTGGGGGGTGTCGCGGTCGTCGGGATCGACCAGGGTCACGTCGTAGGAGGTCAGCACCACCAGCGCGTCGACGTACAGGCGGCTCAGCCGAGAGTCCTTGTCACACAGCAGCCCTTTGACCATGCGGGCGTGCCGGCGGAGCTTGCGGACCGGAGAGCCGTAAGAGGCGCGCCCCTCGGGGAGCCACTCGCTCCCGCTGACCGTCACCCGGCCGTGCACGCCCTTCACATCGATCAGGTGAACGGCGTGTGGGGTGATGACGATGAGATCGATCTCGGGGTCCTCCCCCCGGTGCGGCACCTCCACGTTGTGGAGGACGAGCCATTCGGTGGGAGCGCGGTCGCGCAGGTGAGCAATGGCTCTTCGTTCCGACTCGGTGACCGGCGGGCCGCCCCCGACGATCTGCGCCATCCCTACCGTGCCGCCTCTCTGATCGCCTCCTCCAACAACCGCAGGGCCTCATCCTCCCTGCGGTCCGCCTCATCGCGATCACGATACGCCTGCCGGACGGTCTCCGCGATGCGTTTGCGATCTTCCGGGGTGCAGATGGGGACGGGGATCTCCTTGCGCAGCTCCTCGTGGATGTCTTGCTGCTTGCCGCCAGTACTCATCGAGCGCAGGACGCGGAAAATCGCTTCAGAACGAAGCAGGGCAAATAGATATGCGCCGGGGAAGTCTGGGTCGCCGGATTGGATACGTAGAAAGTGCTCCGAGAAGACGAAGTTTCGCTGCCAGGATCCAGTTACGAAGAGAGCTCGACAGAATACCTCGTTTTCTCCTAGTGTCCCCTGTGAGGCGATGAGGACTGTCTCATTAGATACTCGGGCCATGGCAAGGTCCTCCTTATTGAGGATGACCCAGCGTCCTTCGGGGCGGATCCAGAAACCTTGCCGCTGTCCGACCAGTCGAACGCCGTGTGCAGGATCGCCATCGATGCGTTTAAAGCGATTTCCGCGGCTGAGTTGGCCTCCTTGGCATATATCGCCGAGTGTTTTGTGGGGAACGGACTTCAGTTTGTCTATGATCTGATGAGTGCGAGGTGAAAAATTGAAGGCTCTGAGTGTCGTTGTGTCAACGCTTGTCACGCAGAACCCAAGGTCGCGTGGGTGTTGATGCCAGGAGTAGTCGGCCAGTTCGGGTACGCCTGCACTAGTGAACAGATCGCGGGTTGCCTCTTGGATTTTGCTTTGAAAGTTTGCTCTAAGTTGAGCTGCGTCCTGAATTAGGGCGTTTATCTTGTTTTCGAGCTCGCTGTCAAGGCGAGGTACGGGTAGGTTTGCGATATGTTGTGGTTCTATGTGTTGGATTATTGCGCCATAGGCGGAGCCAGAAATTATTGAAACTCCAAATCTGCTCTGCAGATAGGCGTTGAGGTATCCTGGGGGGACTCGTTGGGGGTTTGGTGTCACTTTCATCACATGTTGTGAAGACCAAAACCCTTCCATGTCTGGGCGGACAAAGGCTGTTCGTCCAACGGTTCCAGAGCATGAGATGAGTGTGGTGCCCGGTCTGACTTCAAGATGGGGGAGTTGGAGTGCGTATTTTTTGCTCAGTAGTGGAAGCCAGCTGAAGTCGGCCTCCAGCATGTCGGTGCTCCCCATGAAAGGAACACCGTAACTGCGATCGCTGACATATATTCGTCGAAATTTCGGGCCGTTGTAAATTCCTCCTTCAGGGCCCGTTGTCAACATATGAAGAGGCTCTTTGGGAAGATTCGCCTGTTCTAGGAGCTTGCGGGCCTCGTAAGCTCCGGACAAGTAAGACGAGGCGTCCAAACGTCGTCCCTGATCAGCGAACCAGGAGTAGTGAACCGGGTTGTCGAAATCGACGACCTTCATCAGAGAGAGAACCATTTCCGTAGAGCGGACTGGAGCTGGTTGAACGCCGGATCGGTGCAGCCCTTGACCGAGATGAGACTGGACAGACGGCGGAAAGCGGCGTTCGACTTGTCGGCGCGGTACCTTCTACGGAGGTAATCCAGCGCCTCCTTGGGGTCAGGAGGTTTTAGCGCATCATCAGGCCAGTGCCCGCTCTCCCGGAGCAGGTCCCGGTAGTCGCGCGGGCATTTGAAGGCCGTGGCCACGTGCGGGCTGGATCCCTGCCAGATCCAGGCCTCCAACTCGGGCTCGATGACGATGACGGCGAACTCTGCCCACACGCCGGTGAGGCTCTGGGTGATCTGCGTCCGTATCGCCTCGGCGCCCGGGCTGCCCTCCCAGGCGGCGTCCAGGATGACCACGGCCCGCTCATACAACGACTCGTACGGGCTCAGCAGGTCCCGGGCCATGTGGTAGACCCCCGGATCCCTGGCCGGCGCGACAAGGATGTCCTGAGACGGGTCGAAGTCGAAGGGGGCGCAACCTAGCCGCAGGTGGAAGTTCTCCCTGGTGAAGAAGCCTTCCAGCATCTGTTTCATGGCGCCGTCCGCCACCAGGAAGACCACGTCCCGCCCGCTCATGACAACACTCCCGCCGCGAAGAGGGTGCCGATGTCGATCGAGCCTCGCCAGTCCCTGAGACGGGGGTGCTCGGTGCCGCGGACCACGGTCACCTGTCCGTCCCCGTTGAGCCGGGCGGCGAGCACGTCCCGCAGCTCGGTGTGGGCGAGCACGATCGGCGAGTGGGTCGAGATCCAGACTTGGGAGTCGTACAGCGAGCTGAGCGACTGCACTACGGTCTCGATGGCCCGGGGGTGGATGCCGTTCTCGGGCTCCTCGACGATGAGGAGTTCGGGGAGGGCGGCGTCATCGAGGTAGGGCAGCAGGGTGTAGGCGAGGATGCACAGGGTGCCGGCGGACAGGCCCGAGGAGGTCACGGTGAAACCGCCCGCGTACTCCACGATGAAGTAGGCGTACCGGTCCTCTTCCCGCTCCCGCATGCGGATGGCGGTGATCTGCGGCAGGGCGGTGCGGACATGGTCCACCCAGCTGGCGAAGCGGTCCGGGTCCCGCCGGGACAGGTCGAGCGCGAGCCAGGGGAGGTTTCGGCCGGAGGGCAGCACCCGCATCGGGTCTCCCGGCCGGGCCGGCCTGGTGAGTTGCTCCCAATCCGGCGCGAAGTACACCACTCCGTCGCTCAGAAACTGCGCGAACCACAGCGCGGCCGGGAACAGCACCGGATCGGCGGGCACGGCGCCCAGGGCGAGTTGCACGGAAGGGACCCGCAGCGGAGGAATCTCAGTGGCGTCCTCCGTGCTCTCCGGGATGAACTTGGTCGCCCCTTTGCCCTCGCGGATCAGCACCTCTTGCGGCTCGCTCCGGTTCCCCTCCTCGTCCTCCACGAAGAGGGAGAGCCGTTCTTTGACGACGTCGAGCCGGTAGGCCGTCACCTCGAGCCGTAGCTCATACCGCAGGTGGGTGGGCACCCGGCTGGTGGAGGAGGCCAAGGTCCGCTCGGCCAGGGCGGCGGTGACCTCGGTAGGCAGCCGGGCTTCGAACCCGAACCCGAACCCGTCCCCCTCACCTTGGTGGAGCAGCTCGGTGAGCGTGCCCGCGCGCGGCGCTCTCCGGTCGTCTTGGATCTGGAGAAAGGCGTCGGCGGCCTGGCGGTGCCGCAGCAGGTCACCCAGCAGCACTGGAGCATCGAGGAGGGTCGTCTTGCCCGCCCCGTTAGCTCCGGCCAGCACCTGATAGGGCCCAAGGTCGATACCCAGCTCGCGGAAGCACCGGTAACCGGTGATCTCTATACGAGTGATCACCTTCGACTCCCAGGTTCTTCGTGGACCTCGCGGAACCGTCGGTAGGCTTCCGCGATCTTCGGAAGGTCGTTGTCCACGATCTTCTCTTTGCGGGTCACCGTGCGCTTCACGCCCCGCACCGTGATCTCCCGGGTGGTGACCTGGAGCTTGACCTCACCGTCCGGATGGCGTTCGTAAACCACGTTGCCCCGGCGATCGACTCCGACCTTTTCGGCCACCGCCATGAAGACCGGGTAGTCCTTGGGAGGGCCGTAGGTCTCGGCGATCTTCTCTTCTTCGGTCTTGCGCTTCAAGAACAGCAGCGTGGTGAGGATGCCGACATTCGCCTCCCACAGGAAGGCCTCCACCGGGAGCTCGATGCTGGCGAGCACCCAGCAGTTTTCGAGTATCCATTTCCGGACGGCCTCGTCGTTCGGGCCGGGATTGGAAAGAATTCCGTTGGGCAGCACGATCCCGATGCGTCCGCCGGGCTTGACCCACTCCACGGCCCGCTGCACGAAGAGCTGTTCCGGGGAGACTGCGCTGACCGGCTTGTCACTCAGCTCCAGCTCCCCGGTCCGGCGGTTGCGCGACCACTGGCGGGCGACTCCATCGCGGTACTGGTCGAGCACCTGCGGCTCAGTGATTTTGATATCGACCCCGAAAGGCGGGTTGGTCATCAGAACATCGACTGTCTCGCCCAACGGGATCCGCTTGGCGGCTTCTTTTGCTCCCTCCAGATGGCCGAGCGGAAAGGCCAGGGAGTCCATGTGGTAGACGTTGCCGGAGGTTCCGGTCAGCGTCATCAGGTTCATCCGGGTGGCGCGGACCAGGAAGGGGTCGAAGTCGGCGCCGAACAGATGCTTTTCTGCGTAGGCGCGCAGCCGTTCTTGGTGGGCGTTGAGTTGCTCCCGGGTGTCTTGCCGGCCCTCGGTGCCCTCTTCGCGCTGCCACTTGCGTAGCAGATGACGCAGGGTCTCCCGGAGGAAGCCCCCGGTCCCGCAGGCCGGGTCGAGCACGGTTTCGTGCTCCTTGGGATCCAGGATCGAGACCATCAGTTCGACCGCGCCGCGCGGGGTGAAGTACTGCCCTCGGTCGCCGCGCAGGTTGGCGCCGACCAGTTCCTGATAGGCGATGCCCTTGGCATCGATGTCGGTGCCGCGCAGATCGTAGGGTGCCAACTCGGCGACGATGAAGGCCAGTGCCCGGTCCGACAACTCGATCTCATCCCGAGCGGTGAACTGGGCGTAGCGGGCTTTCACTTCGGCGAAGAGCTCTTCGATCCGCTTTCTGATCGCGGTGCGACCGTCACTGGTGAACGGTTCTTCCGGGCCGGCGAAGAAACGCGGGGGAGTGCCGTGCAGCTGGCTCTGCTCTTCATCGTGCATTTTGCAGAAGAGCAGGTAGAGGAACTGCCAGAAGGCGGCGTCCCGCGGCATTCCCTCGTTGCCGAAGATGTAGTTGTGGCAGCGGCGGAACGCCAGTTTCAGCATGTCGGCGTCCCCGCGGCGCAGCCGGGCGATGGACGTCATGCCCTGGCCGCTGATCGACTCGTCGGCCAGCGGCCAGTTGGCCCGTGGCTCGTACACCGGGCCGTAGCGGCTGATCTCCTTGCGGAGGAAGAACAGGTCGAGCCCGTTGGTCCACAGGCCGTACTTGATGTTCGGCTTCTGCTCGCTCCCCATGAGCTCTTTCAGCTCGGCCAGGTCTTTCTCGGCCTGCTCATGGGTGCGGATCCGGGTGACGGTGTTGCCGTTCTTGGGCTCGGCCTTGCAGATCACCACGCGCTCGACATAGCGCTCCTCATGCGGGGCTCCGTGGGTGAAGACCGCGATGTCGGCCTTGCGGGTGCGCCTGCGCCCCCCTTCCAGCTCGACCCTGATCGGGAAGTCCCGCTCCATGTCCTCCAGCGAGATCCCGTACTCCACCACCAACGCCCTGGCGACCTGCTGGAGCACCTTCTCCTTGCCGGTCTCCTTGACCGGCTCGCCGGTGATGAAGTCGATGATCTCGTCGTCGGCCAGGGATTCCGACGCCTCCACGGAGGTCTGGCCCTCCTGGGACTCCTCCTCGCCCAGGCTGAGCTGCTCCACCATGCGGGGTACCCTCGTCTCTGTAACAATTTGTGCGCTCTGCGTCACGTGAGGGACGCACGAGATCGCTGTGGCTCGCCTCTACAGTCCCTCATACTGGCCTATCCCGGTGACACTCACCGGCGGATAACCACATTGAGCTGGACGGGATGCGGTGTCGAGCACCCCGGTCGGAGGGGAAGGCGATCACCGCGTTCTGCTAGCAGCAGAGGCAGACTTCGATCTTGGTTTCGCAGGATGACGGTGGCTTTAGTCGGCCTTCTGGTGGTCGATCACATAGACGCCCATGCCTTGAACCGTCTCGACCAACCCTTCGTCTTTGAGTACTTGCACCGCCTTGCGGAGCGTGTCGCGAGCCACATCGTAGGTCTGCTCCAGCTCGGTCAAGGAGGGGATACGGCGGCCGGGCGGGATCTCGCCGGAGAGGATGCGCTTGCGGAGCTGATCGGCAATTTGCCGGTACGGCGGGATCGGCCCCTCTCTGTCGATGCTGGCTGACATACCCCTGACGCTAGGTGACCCTGGCAGATACGCCATAGCTACCCCAGTGGGTAGACGGGGGTAGTACACCTCGCTTACGCTGAGCTTCCAGTCGTCTGTGACCGCAGACACGAAAACGGCCCCGGCCGACGGTGGGCGTCGGTGCTCCGGGGCCTGGCCACGAAGTGGAGGTCGTGGTTGTGATGAAGGTACTCCAGCGCGCCCCGTCGGTCGATCTCCCCGCTCCGGCCGAGCGCACCATCCCCGATGCCGCGGCGATGCTGCCGGAAGCACTCGCTGACCTGGTGGAGCAGACCGGCGGTCAGTGGGTGATCTGGTATGGCCACTACACCCGCCGCTGGTGGGCGATGCCTCGCGCCCCATACCCGTGGTTCGGGCTGGTCGAGGGCCACACGCCGCCCGATCTACTGGTCAAGGTGCGGGAGATCGAGGAGTACTACGGCCTGCGCCGGTTCGTCCGCGCTCCGGTCGGAGCTCGGGAGGCGCGGTGACCCGTGAGGAGCTCGCCGCCGCCTGGCTCGGCCTCACCAGGCGCTACCCAAAGGCACGGGTATATGTGCTGGCCTCCGGCAGCTGGGCGGCCTACACCCGCACCGGTTTCATCCGTGCCGACACCCCGGCCGGCCTGGACGCGGAGCTGCGGAAACTCTATCCGTCACCCGGCGAAGAGCCCGAGTGAGCCGAGGCGGGCGGCCTGGACCGAGGCCCGGGCCGCCCGCCTCGCCCGCCTTTGAACAGCGAAGACAAGGCGACAGGAACTCACGCGTCCTGCGGCTCGGCTTCGGCGGCCTCCCGCAACTCCCGGGCGATATCGGCCAGCGACCCCTTGCCAGGCACGTGCCAGTACAGCGTTCCCTGCACCTGCTGGCCGTTTCCCATGGCTTCCAACCGGATCTTGTGCACCAGCCTCGAAGGACTGTACGCCTGGCCGTCGGCATCCCAGATGAGCGGCTTGGACCTGTCGTTACGCCAGACCGCCTTTCCGCGGCGCGGGTCTTTCTCGATCCAACCGGGCAGCTGCCTGCGATCCGAGGAGGTCACCGGCCGGAGCTCCAGGGCCGTGCCGTCGGGGATCGCGCTCGCCTCGACGATCATCAACACGGCGCGAGGCTGCCGGCCGCCCCCGCCGCCGGTCTTGCGGTCCGACGGCAAGACATCGGCGGGCGGCTCTTCCCCGCTGCGGACTCGGTCGTACAACCCCTGAGCCACGAATCTGGCACGCTCCACGGAACGGACCGTGGTGCTTATCTGGCTGTTACTGCCGTAGGCGCCATCGATGACCACTACCATCCAGCCCAGCGCCTTCTGGACACGTTTCGGTACTTCGGCGAGCCGGGCCTCCCAAGCCGCCTTCGCCTCCTCACTGTCGTCGTCGATGTCGTGGGTGTCCATCGTCTGGAAGAGCACGTGCGTAAGGAGCAGGTCGCCGTGAGCTGCGGCGGTGGCCGCGCGGCCGGCCAAGTTCTCTCGCCTCTCCTCAAGCGCTTCGCGTACGGCTCTTAGCAGCCGAACGCACCGCCACACCCGGTGCGCTCCGGGACTCTTCCCAAAGAGCGCGTGGTAATAATGCTCCTTCCACAGCACTGAGGCGTCGCCCTTGGCTCGTGCTGCGAACTCGGGGGACGTGTGGGTCGCGGCCAGGGCGAGAGCGGCCTCCTCTATCCGGCACCCCTTCTCTTTAGGCGGGTCGGGTTCGCCTCGTTTGATTACATAGTCGAGCCCCAGAGACAGTGCGAAATCGTGCCGCAGAGTGGCTTGTTCGGGGCGGCGAGAGCGGAAGTCCTTCTCCTCGGTTGGGTTCTGGGTGTTCGTCGCTACAGTGATCCGGTCGCCGAACCCTTCAGGAGCCTCTTCCAGTGAGATGATCCGCACCAGGACCTGACCAGCGGCGGCCTTCTCCTCCTTCTGCTGCACCGCCCGATACACGGCGCTCACCGTTTGAGCGCCGTTGATGACGCTTGCGCCCTCCAGACGGAGCCCTATGTTTCCGCTGGTGATCGGGGCGCCCTTGCCATGTCGGCGGATCCGGTCGCAGATCAAGGTGATGCCGTTGCTCAGGTACCAAAAGTGCTCCGGCTCCTTGAGCAGGGTCGTTCGGATCTTCTCGTTGACATCGCTGAGGTCCAGAGCGTCCCGGATGTTACGGGAGGTGAGATAACGTCCATGCTTGGCGTACCACTGGGCGACCTCTCCGGTTGAGACGGTGCCGTAGTAGGCGAGGAAGGGATCTGTGAGCCTTCCTACTCCCTGGAGCTGGACGTCGAGATCGACCCGCTGTTCGGCGAATTCGCCGAGTATCTCTCGGTGCAGGTCCCGCAGGTTGAGGACCTTGTAGGTCACTAGGTCGTCGTCGAGGTTGTGCTTACCGATCTCTTCTTCCAGCAGGTTCCTGGTGTTGGGGTGCAGATCGGTCCCGGTCACCAGGGCCAGTACGAGGACGACTTTCGGGGAAGGGCTGTTCAGTGCCTTCTCCAGCGCTTCGGCGTGCCGATCGATCTTGCTGCCGAACCGGTGGAAATCCAGCTCCAGGATGTAGTCCAGCCCTCGGATGACCGCGGACACGTCCGCTTCCCCGAAACCGGCCTCCCCCTTGTTGCTCCACTTGGCCTGCACCAGGGTGATGTGCTGCCGATCCCCTCGCTGCTCGACCGCGACCGCGTCGATCCCACGGTCGGTATCGCAGTCGATCACTGCTCGGGCGGCCTCCTCGTCTGAGCAGGCCGTCTCCATCTTCACCGCCAGTGCGGCCACTGCCCGGCTCAGGAATGCCTGCTCCTCGTCCGGCCGTCCGCGCCAGTCCGGCATGTCGATCAGCGGTCGAAACCGCTCATCGAGTTTCCGCCTGAGGTTGCGTACTTGCACTGGGTATGCCACTGACCCGACCCGTTTAGATCTGCGTCTTATTGATTACTGACTGTGATAGGCGGTGGTGCTTCTACCTGACTCCCTGTATGACCTTGTCATCTTTACCACAGTGTGAAGGGAAGGTGGGTGCTTATTTTGGCTGGGACGTAACCAGTGGTCTCGTTTGGCCGATAACAGCCTTCTTGTAGGGGGTTCATTGGATGGAGTGGACTTGAAATGTCCGCTTTGTTCTGGTTTGTAGAGGGTCGTTAGTCCATAGGGCTTACCGAGACGGGCAGCTCCGTGGGGTGAGGCATGGACGGTACGGCCGAGGATGCTGTCGTGACCTGCGACATCACGGACTGCGCGGAGCCCTGCCTCGACCTTCCGGCACCCACGTGTGAGGAAGGCCCACCACTTCGTCATTCATCTAAAGCCCTGCCCGGCCCTCGACGGAGGGAAGTAACGACTACTGCTCGCTCACCCCTGATCACACCGGGTGCGCGCTGAATCGAGCTTCTGCAAAGTGCCTGTGACTGGCTTCAAGGTCAGCGGTGCTTGACGCGAGTGCGCTGCCGGCGGGCACGCTGGGCCCTGGTGGGGTTCTCGCCGAGCAGTGCGGCGAAGACGATCTCACGGCTGCCCGCGTGGCTGGCCCTGATCTGCGCTTGGACGATCTCGGTGGCCCTGCCGGTGCTTCCGATCCACCCGTCCTGGACCAGGCCGCTGAAGGTGGTGTTGTCCAGGTAGCGAGGGACCGTCTGGTAGCCGAACCTGAGGCCGCCCCTGCTGCCCCGCAAAGGCGAGTGAGGGGCGTTGAGGAGCTGGTCGAAGTAGGCGCGAGGCAGATACATGCCCTGTACGAGCTCATCCGTGCGGGGGATGGTGCTCTCGGCCCGGCAGAGCTTGAACCAGCACGGGTCGGAGTGCAGCCGGTAGGCGTCGTTCTCGTCGGTCACCTTCTCGCACATGGCGGCAACATCGCGCATGCGGGCCAGCTCTTTTTCGAGGTTGTCCCTGTCTCGCTCGGGATAGTACGACCAGTCGCCGTCCTTTTTGATCAGCTTCTTGTACTGCACCAGTACGGTGCTCTGCCGAGACTCGTTCAGATAAATGAGATCGACGCCCAAAGTCGCCTCGGCAGGCTTGCGGTTCACATTGCCGATGAGCAATCGCTGGCCGTTTTTGGTATAGACCCGCCACCCGTGGTGGGAGGTGTCTTGGCCGAGCCAGTCCCGGAATCGGCGGGCATCGTGTGCGATCAGGTCGTCTTCCAGGGCCACCCCTCGGGGAGACCGTCGAGGAACGAGGGGGCGTCCGGCGCCTCCAGGTCGGCGGGCGGGGTCCACAGCTCCAGCGGTTCGCGGGAGAAGCCGGCCATCTGCAAGACCAACCCCACCGCGTCCCTGACCAGGCCGACCTGCTCCCCGCGGGGGCCGCGGATCTGCACCGGAGGCTCCGGCTCACTGAGGCGGTCGAGGATCGCTCCCCATTCCGGACGCATCTCCAGCAGTACGGACAGCAGCTCCCGGCCCGCCTGATCAGGCAGTGTCCTCTCACCCTCGAGGTGCTTGCGCACATAGGGCGGCACCCGTTCGCCCAGCACGTCCATGGGGCAAGGGCCGGGCAGCTCCTCCACTCCGGTCACTGACAGTTCACGGAGCACCGTCCCCCGCCAGGACCCCTTCCGCAGGGAACCGGCATGAGTGATCATCGGCCGTGCCGCGGGGCTGGTGACGATGAGCACGACATCCCGCCCCTTCCAGTTATCGGTCGGCCGGGCGGTCACCCATCCCTTGGCCGATGCGTTTAGATCTGCCGACTTCTCCCAGAGGAGCTTCTCCTCATCCCGATTGCACCGGAGGATCGCGACCATGCCCGCAATGCTAGGCTGACGTCCGCAGCTCGGTGAAATCTTTTGGTGGCCGACTACAGACGTCCCTGCCGCTCTTAAAACGCGGACATTGGAGCATTGAAAGTGATGCTTGTGGTGTGTCGTCGGCTGAGTCCCGAGATTCAACGCCGTTCCCAACGCCGCCTGCGGAAGAATTGCGCCTCAAATGACTAGAGGTGGTTCACGGAGGCGTCCCGCCCGCAGCCGGCCTGGGTGTACGGCTTCCGTTTTCTACGGACTCTGATGACGGCCCCTCCGGTGCCGGGCCTGCAGGCGGTAGGGCCCAGGGAAGCACCGGCGGGTGGTCAGCCGCTGGTGATGTGGAACCGCTCGATGGTGAGGGATTTGCGGGGGCGGCCGTCGGTGGTGTCCAGGCCGCTGTCTACGGCTACTCCCGCCTTGGCGATGTCGTCGATGATGTCCAGGCCGGAGGTTACGTGGCCAAGGACGGTGTAGTTGGGGGCAAGGTCGCAGTAGCCGCAGACGATGAGGAGCTGGCTGCTGTTGGTATCGGGGCCAGAGTTGGCCGTGGCGACGGTGCCCCTGGTGTAGTGGACGCCGGTGAGGTTCTCGTCCGCGAAGTGATAGCCCGGGCCGCCTCTGCCGCTGCCGGTGGGGTCACCGCACTGCAGCACCTTGAGCGCGGTGGGGGCGGTCAGGCGGTGGCATTCGGCGCCGTCGAAGTAGAAGCGGCCGGCCAGGTGGATCATCGAGTCGACCGCGCAGGGGGCCTTGACGGCGTCCAAGCTCATGGTGATGGTGGCCTGACCGGGCTGGCAGCCGATGGACGGGACGGGGATCCCCACGTCCTGGTTTGCGCGGCGGGGTCAGGAAGGTAGGGGTAGGGGCCGCCGATGTTGTGCGCCTGCTCGCCCGGTGCGGCGCCGCCGCTCGCTGTGGGCCCGGCGGGGTCTGGGCTGCTTGAGCGGCCGTTGCCGTTCCGTCGAGGACGAGGAAGGCGGCTGCGCCGCCGAGCAGCGGGGCGGCGGTGAGGCCTGCGGCCGCGAGCACTTACAGAAGATGACTGCGCGGGGCCGGAGGGACGGGTGGTGGGGGAGGAGACTGCGGGGCGGGAGGCGGCATCGCAGCCGCAGGTGAACCTGCCGCAGCGGAGGCGCCTGCGGCGAACAGATCCTGGTGCCTGCCGCCGCTGAGCAGAGCGGTGAACACCTGCTCGGCGATGGGGCGTCCTGCCGGATCCTTGCCCAGGCAGGCGGCGACCAGGTCGCGCAGCGGGCCGGGGCCGGGCCGACGGGTTTTTGGGATTGCGCGACGCTGCGCGGGGCG
>ERZ777003.321-NODE-321-length-98541-cov-17.343247_pt1 | contig 98541 bp, 78 predicted proteins | sample MGYA00374956_ERZ777003 | MGnify/ENA primary metagenome ERZ777003 (study PRJEB29302, sample SAMN06268252) | bioreactor metagenome | isolation source: Joint BioEnergy Institute, California, USA | place: USA:Joint BioEnergy Institute, California, USA | collected...
GACGCATCGGCGGGTTGTTCTCGGCCGCGAACTGCGCCAGCGGACGCATCGGTGGGTTGTTCTCGGCTGCAAACTGCGCCAACGGACGCATCGGCGGGTTGTTCTCGGCCGCGAACTGCGCCAGCGGACGCATCGGTGGATTATTCTCAGCCGCAAATGAGAGCGAATCCGTGGCGATGGACGCCCGGCTCGCATCGATCGCTTCTGAGAAGGGCATGGCCGCCAGAGCAAGAGCTACGGAAGAAACAAGAAGCTTGGACATGTGAACTACCTCCAGAAAAAGTCGCGAAAGTGAGAACTGGCTCACTCTCATAAGCGACGTTGCCTTGTGACTCCCGTCACAGAGCGGCTGGACAATCCGGCGATTTCGATAACAATCAGTGCCTTACTGATGCCCGTTGCAGGGGAGGGAGCGGGTAGAGAACTCAGGAAGTGCCGTAGGCAGGCTCAGGTCTGCCGGGTAGGCCGCAGATCTGCGTAACGGAATAATGGCGGTGCCCGTGAACCGGGCTTAATCTGGCCGCCCCGATCGAACAAGGAGAGACAGCTCTGAGCAACACGATCGCAAGTGCCATTCCGCACCCGGACCGTCAGGCGGTGACTCGTTTGCTATCCGCTTGGAAATCCGGCGATTCGCGCGCGTTGGAGCGGCTCACTCCATTGATATATGAGGAGCTGCGAAACCGGGCCCGGAAGTACATGCGCCAAGAACGACCTGGGCATACCTTGCAGGCGACTGCGGTCGTGCACGAGGCGTTCGTGCGGCTTGTCGAGATGGACATCCCCTGGCAAGACCGCGCGCATTTCTTTGCGGTCGCCGCGCGTCAGATGCGGCGTATCCTCGTCGACCATGCGAAGAGCCGCCTCCGCGAAAAGCGTGGCGGAACCACCACAACCAGCTCCATAGAGGATCTGGACGGTCTGGAGATCGGACCGCCGACGGCCGGCGACATAGACATCATCGAGATCGACGAAGCCTTGCAACGGCTCGCAGAAAGTAACGCCCGGTTGGCGCAGCTCGTCGAGCTTCATTATTTCGGCGGGCTGACCTATCAAGAGCTATCGGAGACACTCAAGATCTCGGAAGCCACTGTGGACCGCGAGCTTCGGCTCGCCAAGGCATGGATCCTGAGTCAAATTCGTCCGCACCGACGTTCGGATAGCAATCCTTGACTATGAATTCCTCACCCGGAGGGGGGACAGCCGATCACTGGAACAGACTCCAGGACCTGTTCTCCCGCGCAGTCGAGCTCGATGCGCATGAGCGCGAAGCGTTCATCGCACGAGAGGCGGGCGACAGTGCCTGGCTGCGAGAGGAGCTTCTGCGGCTGCTCGCCTTCGATATGGGCCGGGAGACCAGTCCTCTCACGCACGCAGTAGGGGCTGCGCTCGAACGAACCACGCAGGACCGACGTAAGGCACTGCTCGGTCGCGTCGTCAACAACTATCGTCTGGTGTCCATCCTGGGGCATGGCGGCACCGGCACGGTCTACTTGGCGGAACGAGCCGACCGTCAATATTCCGCTCAAGTGGCCGTCAAGATCATCGATGCGACCATTCATGGGGAGCTGGGACAGAGATTCCGCGCGGAGCGTCAAATTCTCGCCAGCCTGAACCATCCGAATATTGCACGGCTCATCGACGCAGGCGAGACGAGCGAGGGACAGCCGTATCTCATCATGGAGTACGTGCACGGCGAGCCTCTCGACCGATACTGCGATCAGAGGCAGCTCGACATACGCGCACGCCTCGAGCTGTTCCTGCAAGTCTGTGCGGCAGTGCAGTATGCGCACCAGAACCTGATCATCCATCGCGACCTGAAACCAGCCAACATACTGGTCACGCCCGAGGGCTCTCCTAAGCTGCTCGACTTCGGCATCGCGAAGCTGCTGGATGCAGGGGATGCGGCGGCCGTGCTCGCGCTCACTCGCATGAACGACCGACTGCTGACGCCGGAGTACGCCAGCCCAGAACAGATCTTGGGCCGCCCCGTTACGACCGCGAGCGATGTCTATGCGCTCGGTGTCGTGCTCTACGAGCTGCTCTGCGGGCTACGCCCATACAAGGTCCCCGCCTCTGCAAGCCAGCTCGAGCTCGAACGCACGATTTGTATTTCCGATCCGGAGCGACCGAGCGTCGCGTTGAAGCGAGCGGGGTCTGAGAGCCCGGAACCCAGTGCAGCGGCAGCGAAGATCGCAGCTGCACGCAAGAGCTCGATCGACAAGCTTGCACGCCGATTGAGCGGCGATTTGGATGCCATCGTCTTGCGCGCCATGCGCAAGGAACCACAACATCGCTACGGCTCCGTCGAGCAGCTCGCCGACGACATCCGACGTCATCTGCTCCGCGAGCCCGTCCACGCTCGTCAGGGCAATTGGACCTACTACGCCTCCCGCTTCGTGCGCCGACATGCCGTAGGCGTCTCCGCAGGAGCTGCGTTCGTGCTGTTCACCGCTGCCTTCGGCGTCGTGATGTCGATACAGGCGCAAAGGATCGCGGAAGAACGCGACCGAGCGACACTCGAGAGCGCTCGCGCTGAGAGTGTCTCCGAGTTCATGCTGCGCATTTTCGAAGCGTCGGATCCCTTCACGGCACGTGGGCAAGAAGTCACTGCACGGCAGCTGCTCGACCAGGCCGGCCGAAACATCCGTGGCGATCTGAGTCAGCATCCCGAAGTACGGGCCCGATTGCTGGAAGCGATAGGCCGCGCCTACCGAAGGCAGAACGAGTTCGAGCTGTCGATCAGTTTCCTCGAGGAAGCCCGGCATCTGCGACGCCAGCTGCCCGATCCCGACGGCTCGCGCACCGCGAACGTCCTGACGGAGCTCGCAATGTCCTTGCGAGAGGCGGGTGACCTTGAAGGCGCACAGCGCGCGCTTCAAGAAGCCATCGCTTTGTCGCAGCCGAACCGTGCAGCCAAGTCTCTCACCTATGCCAAGGCGCTCGCGAACATGGGTCGCGTCGAGCTTTCAGGCGGCAAGCCCGAAAGCGCCAGGATCCACCTGGAGCACAGCCTCGCTCTCCACAAGGAATTGCTCGGACCGACTCACCCGGAAGTCGCGAGCGTTCTACTTGATTTGTCTACAGTGCACCTGTGGGAAGACGACATACGAGGAGCTGAGAGAACCGTACGCGAGGCGGTACGGATCTATTCCGAAACGACTCCGCCGCTGTATCCGGACAGAGTGATGGCGAATGTGAATCTCGCCGAGATTCTTATCTGGCAGGGCCGCATGGATGAAGCTTCGCCCTTGCTCGAGGCCGCCGTGGAGCTGCAGATCCGCCTTTACGGCGCCGTCAGCAGGCAAGTGGCGGCTGCATACGCTTTGCTGTCCATCGTGCGAGCAAGTCAGGGGGCGTTAGGCGAAGCGGAGCAGTTTGCACGCCAAGCGCTCGACATTCATGTGCAAACGCGCGGCGACACTCACCAAGACACCGGCTACAGCCGGACCGCTCTGGCAAACATCCTCATCAAACGCAACAAACTGGCCGAGGCGGAGACCGAGCTGCGCCGTTCGCTTCAGATCTACGAGCGCACTCTTCCCCCCGATCATCCGTACGTCGCCTCGTCCGAGCACCTGCTCGGCGAGGTGCTACTACGCAAACGGGAGTTGAACGACGCAGAAGCGCTCCTGAGGGCTGCGGTGAACCGCTGGAAACGCACGAACGCGCCCGAGTGGCGAATAGCGCGTTCGGAAAGCGCTCTCGGGGAGGTGCTGCATTTGCAAGGACGTATCAAGGAAGCCGAGCAGCTCCTCACGGCGGGGTACAAGGTGCTCGCACTGGACGAGAGCGCGGATCGCGATGCCCGCATCGCTGCACGCCAGCGCGTGGAACGCTTCTATATCAGCCAAGGTCGACGCGATCAGCTCGAAAAGCTGTTGGCCACAACCGGTGCCGCCAGACCGACCGCACGATGATTCGAAACGAATCACGGGACGGTTGTCATCTGCTAAAGTTTCTTTAGGGCAAGCGTTCGAAGGAGATCAGACCAGATGCGGGCGCATCCTTTACTGACGCGAGTAGCCGTCCTGTTGCTTTCGTTCGTCAGCGCAATCGCTGTCGCCAGCGAGCGACAAGATGCGCGACTGCTCACCGCGACGAAGGTGCTCGATGAGTTGCTGCAGATGCCGGAGCAGAATATCCCCACTTGGCTGCTCGAGCGCGCCTATGCCATTGCTGTCGTGCCCGACGTCATCAAGGTCGGTCTTGGAATCGGCGGCCGACGTGGTAAAGGAGTGCTCGTCGTACGCAAGGACAACGGCGAATGGAGCAACCCGATTTTCGTCAACCTGACCGGCGGCAGTTTCGGTTTTCAGGTCGGCGTGCAGTCAGCGGACGTCGTGCTCGTATTCACATCTCGACACAGCATCGAAGGCATCGTCGGGGGTAAAGTGACGCTCGGAGCAGACGCATCGGTGGCTGCTGGACCGGTGGGGCGTCAGAGCTCGGCCGCAACGGACGTCGGCCTGACCGCGCAGGTCTATTCGTACTCGCGTGCAAGTGGCCTGTTCGCAGGCGTCGCGCTCGACGGCTCGGCCCTCACGATCGACCACCGATCAAACGAGACCTTCTATCGGCGTCCAGGCATACTTGCGAGCGAAATCATCAAAGACAGCACGCCGCCTACGTCCGCTGCGGCGCAGCAGTTCATTGCAGCGGTGGAATACTCGGTTCGCGGCACGCGAGCGACTGCGGCGACGCGGGAAACTGCCACATCAACTCCGCGCCTGAATGAGCCCACAACGACTGGTCAACCCGCGTCGACGAGCGGCGGCGTGACCACTTACCCGCTGGAGGATCCCAACCCAGGCGCAGAGCCGCCGCTCTGACGAAGACGCGGAGCCCGTGGCGATAGCCAGCCACGGCATTGGGGGCTGGAAGGCGCTCCGCCCAAGCCGCGCGCCCTTGTCTTTCGTGCTCAAGCCTCCGCCGCAAGCGCCCCGCCCATCGTAATGGCCACATTGCTCGTGCGGCGGCATTCGCGCGGTGTGACACCGTGAAAGCGGCGCATGGCACGAAACAGCGTGGAGCGAGAATCAAAGCCTACACGCTTGACGATCTCCTCGACCGACAGGTCGCTGCTTCGCAATAGACGTGCTGCCACACTCGTGCGCTTGCGTTGCAGGTACTCGTGCGGAGTCACGTCGTGAACGTGCTTGAACAAACGCAGAAAGTGATGACGCGATAGATACGCGGCACGAGCCATGTCGCTCAACATGAGCGGCTTCTCGTAGTTGGAATGAATGAAGTCGGTCGCCAGAGATACACGTCTGAATATTTCACGGCGTGTTGCCGCTCGGCGCACCGGTACCGATTGCAGTTTGGCTATCACCTGGCGGTGGCGAGCGAGCATCCGCTCGAGCAAGAAGGACAGCTGTTCTTCGTACCACAGTGGATCACGCAGTCCCGCTTCGTGATGGCGCGCAATGAACAACAACACAGGCGTGACGCTGCGATCGTGCACCTGAAGGTTCGGCAGGAACGGTAATGAGCTGTCGCTGTCCGGCTCTGCGCCGTCGAGCAACCGATCCTCCGGGACCATGAGTGAGCCCAGCACCTCTTCCGGCATGCCGCGGCGGAACAGGATTGTCAACGCAAGGGCCCCCTCCGTACTACCGCGCACGCGCACGGCGGCCGCGCCGTTCGGAATGGCGAGCCACGTATCGTCATCGACCACGATCCGGCGGCCGTCAAGGTTGACTTCCTGCCGACCGTTCCACGCACAAAGAATCGCCATTCTGTCGCCTGCGAGCGTATAGTCCTCTGCGTGCGCGCGAGTGGTGTAGATGACATTGCCCGATTCTTCGTGCGCAAGACTCAGGGAGCTACCAATTGGTCCAGGCGTTGTTCGGAGCATCATCTGACACCTCTTCCTTCGTTTAGATGGACTCGGCACAAAACCAATGTGCCGCCGCGACACGCTCGAGAGCTCGTCGTGCCGACAGGAACTCTGTTTGAGATGCAATGGAACTCATATTGGTTACACCACGCCAGTGAAATTTGTTACGCATGTGTAACTTGGACGTCGAGACATCTCGCTGCATTTTCATTGACGGTATCGCGCAGGAGCTGAGCGAACCGCAAGCCGTTTGAGACCATCAGAGAGCGTCCTGCGGCAAAAGGTTCAGCGACATCGCCGCCTCACGCGCGGTCGCCATGCAAATACGCAAGGTTTGACACGAGAGCTGGACGCGGGTTTCGTCCTATTCAAGCGGACGGCACATTCCTTCGCCAGAGGATCTGGCTTGCTGCAGACGCGGTGCGTATCCTATGTCGCCACATTGCGTCGGTACTCCATTCGCTCGACTTGGACCTATGCCAATCTGCCACGAACACAATCTCGCTCGACCCATCCCGAAGGATCTCCGCTACGGAATTCGCGTGAAGGTCCGCCCGACGGATCCTTTCAAGTATCTCGTGGGCGAGGATTGGAGCAGGGAGCATTGGTTTGCCACCAGGGAAGAACGTGATCGTGCACTGAAGGAGATGAGTGGCCGATACGTATATTTCCGCCCAGGCGACCAGCCATCGCTCGATTTCGAGAAAATCGAGCGGTAGCGACTCTGATTTGCGACAGCTGGACGGCTAGAACGTTCTACCTAGAAATAGATAGAACGCTTTCTCGCCGTCCTCGCCGAATCCCGTCGCCAGATAAACCGGCCCGAGCGGCGTATCGACGCCGAAGAACAAGCTGCCGTTGGTACGCAAATCGTCCACGCTCATGTCCCTGCGCTCGAGCCAGGTGTTGCCAGCTTCGAGCGACAGACCTGCGTAGGCAGGCAGGTCGAGCACACCCGACCCACCGCGCCCTACCCGCTTGTAGTACAAGAGTCGTGCAATTCCGTAGTGAGGGCCAGCGAGATAGCCAGGAGGTAATCCAGAGAGATTGAAGAAACCTCCCAGCGAGAAGAAGCTCTCAGGCGTGAGCGGAGAATCATCCGTCGTGCCTGCATCGGCCCAGAAGATCAGCGTGTGGCGGCCGAACGAGCGCGCGACCAGCCACGTCGCCTCGAAGGTATCGAAGTCCTCATCCGCTCCCAGACCGCTGCGTTCCCCGAGCCACTGGAACTCGAACTGCTGTCCGTGGCGCGGGAAGAAAATGCTATCCAACTTGTCGTAGGAAAAACGCGCGAACACACTGCCGCGCTCGACGTCGGACGTGGGAAGCTGCGGATCTCCGATCAGGATGCGCGATCGTTCCGATCCACGCCGCAGGCCGAAACGAATCTCCCCCCAATTGGAAAGCTCGCGCCCGAGATCGATGCCTCCATACGTCGAGCGGACTCGATACTCTGCCATTCGATCGCGGTCTTGCAGACTGAAGACACTACGCTCTTCGAGATTGAGTTGAGGCGCAAGGAAGTATCGACTGGCGAGCGACAATGGTTGGTAGAACTCGGTGAAGAAGCGCGGATTCTCCCCGATCTGCAAATCGGTGAGCCACTCACCGCCCAAACGGTTCAGCTCCGTCACGATGAAGCGAATCGCGGCGTTGTAGCGGCTGTTGCCCTCGAAATCGTCCTCGAGATTGAGCCCTACGCGCACGTAGTTCGGCCCCCAGCTCTTGCGTCGCAGGGCGAGCTCGAGTCCGTCGCGTCCCTCCTCTTGGACGAGGGTGTAGTCGATCGATTCGAAGCGATCGAGCGCGTACAAGGACGACAACTTCCGCGCAATTATGTCTTTATCGAAGGTGCGTCCAACGAGATCCTGCATCGTCGCCTGCACGAGAGCATCATACTCGCGGGAGCCCTCGTCAGCGCGAACGAACTCGATCGTTCGGGTCTCCACCGGGCGCGGCTTGCGTGCGGCCACGTACGCCTCCCACTCCTGCTCGCTGACGGCAAGCTTGGCGAGAGCCTCGCGCGCCTTACGTGCACCCTCCTCGCCCGCACGGATCGCGCGCGGCACGCGCGCGAAGTCAGCCGAAGTGAATCGGCCGAGCGGCGGGTCGATGAGAATATCTGCGCTCGTCAGCTTGGCCCGCTGCTCGAGCGTGCGGCTGCGGATGAGAATCGCAAAAGCCTGGTTGGTCACTTCGAGCGGCGACTTGAGCTCCTCACGCGCATACAAGGGGAAGCTCACATCGACGACGATGAGAACATCCACTCCCATGGAGCGCGCGGCGTCCACTGGCAAGTTGTCTACGAGGCCGCCATCGACGAGCAAGCGATCGTCCCGTTGCACGGGCGCGAACACACCCGGTGCGGACATGCTCGCGCGCATCGCGGAAACCAGATCTCCGGAATCCATGAGCACGAGCTCACCGGTTTCAAGATCGGTGGCGATCGCTCGGAAGGGAATGGGCAACTGATCGAAGTCCTGGATCTCCGCCACGCCGAGCGTCGCGCGACGCAGCAGCTGCTCGAGCTTTTGCCCTTGAATCAAGCCTCGAGGCAACACGAAGCCCTGATCGGTTACGCCGAGCGCATACCGCACCAAGAAATTGCGATCGTCCTGCTTGCGGCGAAATCCGAGCTCTTCGCGTGGGGGTCGGTCCTGGAACGCATCCTGCCAATTAAGTGACCTTATGAGACGCTCGATCTCGCTCCCCGACATGCCGGCTGCGTAGAGTCCGCCGACCACGGCACCCATGCTGGTGCCCGCAATCGCATCCACAGGCACCCGCATCTCGTCCAACACTTTGAGCACGCCTACGTGCGCAGCGCCCCGAGCGCCACCTCCGCTCAAGACCAATCCGACCCTTGGCCTGGTCTCCTGCGCGCATACAGGCGCAGCCGCGACCAAGATCAGGAGCGTGAGCAGTAGAATGCGGCGTGCAAAGCAAGTCATCACGTCGGGCAGCTCAATCACCTGCGGAAAACGAGATCGGTCACCAGACCGCATCGAACACTGCAAGCCGGCAAGCGCGCCCCATACAACGGCCGCTTCGCCGGGGTAGCGTTGCGTGCCCGAGAGCAGCGCATTCATCGTCCAAGCATACGAACCGACACCTTCGGACGAAAGCTAGCAACGGTGTTGCCGTTCCGACAGCCACCGGCACGTCCCTGCTGCCCCATGCGCGCTCCCAGCGAGTCGCGACGCTACGAATGCCGCTCATGGGCGCCGTCGGCGCATGGTTCACGAACAGCTGCGGCCTGGACGTCGCACATCGACGCGGCTGCATACGCGTAGCCGCGGATCGAGACCGACTTGACGAGCACCCAGACAGGCGCGCCAGGCCTCAACGCGAGGGCGAGCGCCGCCGCTCTGGTCACCCGAGCGAGGACGAGAGGGCCACCGAGGTCAACGTACACCAGATCCGTATCGGGATCGTCTTCGACGATGCGCGCCACCGACCCGCGCAGCACGTTGCGCACGCTGAGCCCTTCCGGGCGCACGGTCGCGAGGATCACATCTCGCGCCAGGAGCTGCATCCTGACTTGGGCACCGGGCCGTACGCCGCGAAGCGCCACCTGCAGCACATTGTCGCCGACTCTGACGGCCGCCAGGCCCGTGCTTTCATCGGCCAGCTCGACGATACCGATGAGCACCGCACCCAATGCCTCGGCGCCGACGATCGCGCGCAGGCCTGGATGCAAGCTGACCTCATCGATCGACCCCTGTGTAACGATCCGGCCTTCGTGCATCAGCGCGACGTGTGTGGCAAGTCTCAGCACTTCATCGAAGTGATGACTGACGTAGATCATGGGGATCGACAGCTCGTCGCGCAGTCGCTCGAGATAGGGCAACACCTCTTCACGACGCGCGACGTCCAAAGAAGCGAGCGGCTCGTCCAGCAACAAGACACGCGGCTGACTGAGCAGAGCCCGACCGAGCGCCACACGCTGACGCTCGCCACCGGAGAGTTGATGAGGGCGCCGACGCAGCAGGTTCTGCAAGCCGAGAAGATACACAATCGAATCGAAGTCCAAGTGCGGTTGTTGGTCGCGGGCGCGCCGCAGCCCGTACTTGAGATTGGCCGCCACATCCATGTGAGGGAAAAGCCGCGCATCCTGAAACACGTAGCCGACGCGACGACGCTCGCTGCACACGTATCGGCCCGTGACGCTGTCCTCCAACACGACCCCGTCTATCTCGACGTACGAAGTGTCCGCCTGGAGGAGCCCCGCGACGATATTGATGAGCGTCGTCTTGCCGCACCCAGAACGGCCGAACAACGCGAGCACTCCCCTCTCGGCTTGCTCGATGGCCACATCGAGCATGAAATCACTGCGTTTGAGCGCTGCTCGTATTCTGAACATCAACGTCCCAGAGCTCGGCGCATCCGCCTGGTGATGAGCTCGGCAGCAACCAAGCCGAGCAGCCCGAGCAAGATCGACATGGCTGCCAGCCGCGCGGCCAACGCCTCCCCGTCCGGCGTTTGCAGCGCCGTGTACAGCGCAAGCGGCAACGTACGCGTCTCGCCGGGAATGTTCGAAGCAAACGTAATCACCGCGCCGAACTCGCCCAGGCCGGCTGCAAACGCGATCACCGAGCCTGCGACGATGCCCGGTAGCATCAACGGCAACGTCACCGTGAAGAAACGATCCCAGGGACCAGCCCCCAGTGTGCGAGCGGCGTCCTCCAACCCTGGATCGATGCCCTCGAGCGATAGACGAATCGCCCGCACGACGAGCGGAAATGACATCACCGCCGTCGCAATCGCCGCGCCGGCCTGGGTGAAGACGAGCTGGACCCCGAAATGCTCATACAGCCATGCGCCAATTGCCCCGCGCACACCAAACAGCATGAGGAGCAAGTAGCCGACGACGACGGGCGGCAAGACCAGCGGCAGATGCACGATCGCATCCAGCAGCATCCTGCCGCGAAAACGTGAGCGTGAGAGCAGCCAGGCGACGAGAACGGCAAGCGGCAAGTTCAGGAGCACACTGCGAAAAGCGACCGACAGGCTCAAGCGGAGCGCATCCAGTTCGGCATCGGACATAGCAAAGCTCGCCTCGCGCGAGGCGCACCTCCCTTGTCAAGATTGGTGCGTCATAGCGCCACAGACGGATGGCGCACGAAAATCGCAGTTTACGCTAGTGAGGGGCGGAGACTGGAGCTCGAGTGGCAATCGTTTGCGATGCACGGCATCTTGTCCGTAGCCAAGGACGTGACGGCCACTTAAGATGGGACTGGCCTGGCCACTGTGGTCGAGTGCAGGCCAGACGGGCGAAGCCTACCGAGGGGTCTGGAGAGATGAAAATGCGAGCACTAGCCTGTGTGATGTCCGGTTTGCTTTGCGCAGCCATGGCCAACGCTGAGTGCGTTTACCCGAAGGCGCCCGGAGCCGCGCCGGACGGGCTCACGGCGACTGAAGAGGAGATGCTCGCCGGCATGCGGGCCGTGAAGGACTACCAGGAACGCGTGCAGGCTTATCTGCAGTGCCTGGAAAATGAGACGAACGAGCGCATCGAGGCTGCAGGTCCCGATGCAACGCCCGAGCAGATCGCACAAATCAAGGCGATCCATGCCAAGCGTCACAACGCGGCCGTCGAGGAGCTGGAAGCGCACGCCGAGCGATTCAACGAGCAAGTCAGGGTGTACAAGAGCCGCAAGAAGAGCTGACGCAGCAGAGCTCATTCGTCATCGCCCTGAATTCCCCGCCATCCTTCCACCGCTCCCAGCATTGCGAGCATTGCGTAAGAGGGAGATGTGGGCCGCATTTTCCGGCTCGAATCCATTCTTTATGTAACGTTTGCCGTAAACCGCACTCAAGTCAGCTCGCCTAGCGCCGATGAGTGAGTCGGGACCTCCGGCGGATGGAGGTTGAATTCTTGACTAGGGCGAGACTTGGATCATGAGATTGAAAGCAAAAGGGCTACTTTCTGCCGTTGCGGTTGCGTCATTCGGGTTTGGGATGTCTGCGCACGCTGACTGTCCGTTCCCCAAGGCGCCCGACCACATTCCTGACGGCAGGACTGCGAGCGAGGCGGAGATGATCGCCGCCATGAACGAGTTCAAGGCATACAACGATGCGGTCGTAGCCTTCCAGAACTGCCTCGATGAGGAGACGAAGGCCAAGTCCGCCTCAGGTGGCGCAACGATGGCGTTCAAGGCCATGCAGGCGAAGAAGCTCGACGCAGCTGTGAAGGAGCTGGAAGCCAAGGCCAAGAAATTCAACGAGCAAGTGCGCATCTTCAAGGCTCGCTCGGGCTAAGCTGAGCGGCGCGGTGCTCACTTCGGGGAGGTAATCTTCACGGCCGGCACATTGCCGGTTTGCAGTTGATGCTGCAGCCTTCTTCTTGGATCGAAGGCGCCCGATGCTTGCATCGGGCGCCTTCTTGCATCTTCGTCTGATTCGCTCCCGCGTCGAGCAGCAGAAGGCAGTATACTGTCGCCTTACTGCCATGATTTCCCCAACCGAAGCCGCATCTGCGATCGCAGCGCATGTCGTCGCGCTGCCGAGTGAGATCGTGCCGCTCGAGCAAGCGGCGGGACGCGTGCTTCGCGAAGACATCGTTGCCACACGCGATCAGCCACCCTTCGATCGCGTGACGATGGACGGCATTGCATTCTCGACACGGGCCTACGCGGCTGGACGACGTCGCTTCGTCGTCTGTGGCACGCAGGCGGCTGGTTCAGCGCCATGCACACTCTCGGATCCAGAGGGCTGCATCGAGGTGATGACGGGTGCCGTGTTGCCGGATGGGTGCGACTGCGTCGTGCCGTTCGAGAAGCTTTCGCTGCAAAGCGGCATTGCCGAGCTCGCTGAGGGCATCACGCCAGCGCCCGGGCTCAACGTCCACTCGCGAGGCCGGGACGTTCGCAAGGGCGATCTGTTGCTCAAGAGCGGCACGCGCGTCGGCCCCACGGAGATAGCGGTGTTGGCAGCCAACGGCAAGGCTCACGTCAGTGTCGCGCAGCAGCCGCGCATCGTCGTCGTTTCCACCGGCGACGAGCTCGTCGAGCCGGGGCAACCGCTCGCACCGTGGCAGATCTATCGTTCGAATGCGTATGCGTTGCTAGCAAGCCTGACACGCCGCGGCTACACGAATGTGCGCGTCGACCATTTGATGGACGACCGCGAGGCGCTACGCACCCGTCTGCGCGCACATCTCGAATCCTGCGAAGTGCTGCTTCTGAGTGGCGGAGTCTCGATGGGACGCTTCGACTACGTACCCGAGGTGCTCGAAGAGCTCGGCGTACGCCGAATCTTCCACAAGATTGCGCAACGACCGGGCAAGCCCATGTGGTTCGGGATCGGACCAAAAGGACAGTCCGTATTTGGGCTGCCCGGCAACCCGGTGTCGACCCTCATGTGCCTGGCTCGCTACGTCTACGGCGGGCTGGAAGTCGCCGCTGGTGTCGTCCAGCGTGACCATGTGCAAACCGTGGTCATGGACGAAGATTTCGAGGTCAAGCCAGCGCTCGCCTACTTCTTACCCGTGGCCCGACACGGTGCCGCGCGCGCCTCGCCGCGCCCTACACAAGGATCCGGCGATTTCACGTCTCTACTCGGCACGGACGGCTTCGTGGAACTTCCACCCGGCCCGGCGCTCGTAACTCGAGGGACCGAGGTCCCTTTCTACGAGTGGTAACCCATGACAGCGAAGATCACCGACCTGCAGCAAGCTCGGCCACGCGACATGCTCGGCCGACCCCTGCACGATCTGCGCATCTCGGTGATGGACCGGTGCAATTTTCGCTGCCCGTACTGCATGCCGCGCGAGACGTTCCACGAGCACTATCGCTTCTTGAGGTCCTCGGAGCGGTTGTCGTTCGATGAGATCGTCCGCATCACGCGACTCTTCGTGCAGCTTGGCGTTCGCAAAGTACGCCTCACCGGTGGCGAGCCGCTGCTGCGTGCCAATCTCGCCGAGCTCGTTGGCGATCTCACATCGATCGAAGGGGTCGAGGATGTCGCGCTTACAACTAACGGCGTGCTCCTCGCGCAACATGCCGCCGAGCTGAAGGCAAATGGTCTGCACCGGATCACCGTCAGCCTCGACTCCCTCGATGCTGCCATCTTCACCCAGATGAGCGGTGGCTTTGCCGAACTCGAGCGAGTGCTCGAGGGTATTTCTGCTGCCGTCGCAGCCGGGCTCACACCGATCAAGATCAACACGGTGGTACAGCGCGGCATCAACGATCACACCGTGCTCGATCTCGTGGAGCGATTTCGCGGTACCGGGGTCATTGTGCGTTTCATCGAGTACATGGATGTCGGCAATCGCAATCACTGGAGCATGGACCGCGTCGTGCCCTCGCGCGAGCTCCTCGCGCGCATACACGCACGTTGGCCCGTTCACCCCGTGCAGGGTCGCTACCGAGGCGAAGTAGCCGAGCGTTATGCGTTCGACGATGGTGCCGGCGAAATCGGTTTCATCTCGTCGGTGACCAATCCGTTCTGCGGGGACTGCACACGTGCGCGGCTTTCCTCGGAGGGCGTGTTCTATACATGCCTGTTCGCCAGCACTGGCGTAGACTTGCGAGGCCCGTTGAGAAGCGGCGCCTCCGACGAAGCGCTTCTCGAGCTCATCAGATCGACCTGGCAGCAACGTACTGATCGTTACAGTGAGTTGCGTTCGTCCCTGCGCAACAACGAGTATCCGCTCAAGAAGATCGAGATGTACTACATAGGCGGCTAGCAGCACTGTGTCTGATTTTTCTCACATCGATGCCAACCGTGCCCCCTCGATGGTCGATGTGGGCGCAAAAGACGCCACGTATCGTGTCGCCACCGCCGAGACGCGCGTACGGTTTCCGCCAATCATCGCTCAAGCGCTACGCGCCAACGGCTTCAACACGGCAAAAGGACCGGTCTTTCACACCGCGATCATCGCCGGCACAATGGCTGCGAAGCGCACGCACGAGCTCATACCATTCTGCCACCCTCTTGGCATTGAGAAGTGCGAGCTGACGATCGAGATGGAGCACGATGAGGCGGTCGTGCGCTGCACGGTAGCAGTCCATCACAAGACGGGCGTGGAGATGGAAGCGCTCACGGGCGCGACCGTGGCTGCTTTGACCATATACGACATGTGCAAAGCACTTTCGCACGACATGACCATCACCGAAACCAGGCTGTTGCTGAAACGAGGCGGCAAGTCCGATGTGGTATGCACCGCCTCAACCGAATGAGACCTCGCAATCGACGGAGCTCATCATGACCAACGCTGCTCCCCTCTTTGGCTTGGTGCTCGCAGGAGGCGCGAGCACGCGGATGCGACGCGATAAAGCAGCGCTCGAGTATCACGGTCGCACGCAGCTCGAGTGGACATATGAGCTGGTCTCCACGCTGTGCCTTGCGACCTTCGTCTCGGTTCGACCCGAGCAACGCAACGATCCTGTACGCGCTCGCTTCCCGCAGATCATCGACAAGGAGGACGAGTTCGGCCCGCTTGCAGGCATTGCCGCCGCCCTGCGCGCGCACCCCAAGGCCGCCTGGCTGGTCGTCGCCTGCGACTTGCCGTTCGTGACCGAAGCCACGCTGCGACGGCTCGTCGAGGCGCGCGATCCCGAGCGCATCGCGACGGTGTATCGCAGCAGTTGCGATGGTTTGCCCGAGCCGCTGTGCGCGATCTGGGAGCCCGCAGCACGCGATGCGGTTTCGCAGCACCTTGCGGTCGGCAAGCTCTGTCCACGCAAGCTGCTGATTCAATCCGATTGCAAGCTCATCGACCTCGTCGATCCGCACGCGCTCGAGAACATCAACACGCCGGAGGAATGGCAGGCGGCCAACGCGCGGCTCGCAAACAAACGCACGGAAGGAGACTCGTCCGAGGAACAGCGGACCAGCATCTCCCTGCGCGTGCAATATTTTGCTGTCCTGCGCGAGCAAGCCGGCCGCAGCGAAGAGTTGCTCGACAGTTTTGCTCGCAGCCCGTCGGAGCTGTACGAGCAACTGCGCGCCAAGCATGGATTTTCGCTGGAGCCCTCACAGCTCAAGGTCGCTGTGAACGACGAGTTCAGTGATTGGAACGTACGCCTGCAACACGGCGATACGGTTGTCTTCATTCCACCCGTGGCAGGCGGATGAGTCTCTTTTGGTTCAGTCACACGGCGCTCGAGCCGGAAAGTTATCGCAGCCGGCTCACCGATCCGGCTGCGGGCGGCTATGCATCATTCGAGGGTTGGGTACGTAATCACAACGAGGGACAGCCGGTTACACGACTCGAGTACGAGGCGTTCGAGTCGCTGGCGGTCAAAGAAGGGGAACGCATCGTCAGGGAAGCGATTGCGCGGTTCGGAGTGCTGCACGCCGCCTGCGTTCACCGGCTCGGCTCGCTCCAGATCGGCGAGCTTGCCGTTTGGGTGGGCGTCAGCTCACACCATCGCGCCGAGGCGTTCGCCGCGTGCCGCTACATCATCGATGAAGTCAAGCATCGCGTGCCCATCTGGAAAAAGGAGTACTACTTGAACGGCGACTCGGGTTGGGTGAACTGCGAGCGATGTGCATCAGCACACCGCTGACCGAGCCCAGAGCGAGCAGCTCGCTTTCAGCGCGGCCCCAAGTGGATCACCAAGTCGATTCGCCTGTTCCGCGCACGTCCTTCAGCAGTTTCGTTGGTCGCGACCGGACGCGCTTCGCCGTATCCGATCGATGTGATGCGCTCCGGGTTCACGCCGAAATGCGTGACTAGATACTGCTTCACTGCGTCTGCGCGATCCTGCGACAGAATCAGGTTGGTGGACTCGCTGCCCAGCGCGTCGGTGTGCCCCTCAACGGTGATGGGCGCATCGGGGAAGAGCGCAAGCGCCTGCTGCACCTTGGCCATGAGCGCGCTGTTGCTCGCATCGATCGTGCTGCGCCCGGACGGGAACTTGATACCGAGCAGGGAAATCACCACGTCCTCTCCTTGGCGGTACACGCGTGCTTCGTCGGGCGTGAAAGAGCGCTCGATCATCAGCACGTTTGCGCGCAGCCGTTCCTGTTCCTCGAGACGGCGCTGCAACGCGAGCCGTTCTTGAGAGACACCGCCGAGCCGGGCCTCCAGTCGCTCGAGCTCCTTCGTCAGACCCGCGATCTGCTCTTGCTGATCGCGCAGCTCTTGACGCAACCGACTCAGCTCCTGCTGCTGCTGTCGAACGCGCTCGGCGAGTTCCTTCATTGCAGGCTGCATGCCTTCGTCGAAGCGCACGGCGAGATCCATGCTCGAAGCCATCCGCGCGAGCGCTTCTTCCCACGACAGAATGAGTGCCTCGAGACTTGCTTCCTCGCCGCGTTGCTTGAGCGTGTGCGCGATCAGCTCTGCCAAGTACAGGGCGTGCCGCGCTTCGTAAGCAGCCTGCGCAGCGAGATTTTGCGGCAGGACCAAATCGTATCGATTGCGCTGAATTTCCTGCTCGGCCTCTGCAAGGTACCGCTTCGCGGCCTGCAGCGTGCGCGGCGCATACCGTTCGACGCGTGCCTGCTCCGCCTGCGCGATGAGCGCTCGTGCTTCTGCGAGCACACTTCCCTTGATCGCCGTGAGCTCCGCCTCGCGCAGCAGCACCTCCGCTTCCGCCGCGCGGCGCTGAGCCATTGGAATGTTGCCGGCCTCGTTCTCGATCATTGCCTGGCGGAAGCGCTCCGCCGCACGCGTCCAGAGCTCCGGTGCGAAATCCGGCGCCTGCGCGAGCACCGCATCGCTACGCGCCTTGATGACGTTGCCGAGCAATGTCTGTGCGCCGGTAGCGGCCCGCGCCGCCCGATCGAGGCTGGCGTACGCCTCCGCGATTCGCTCGGTCACCCGTTCGGCCTTACGGCCACGTTCGAGATCCCTGTTGGCGGCCTCGTACGCTGCGACGGCGGCGGCGAAGCTCTTGGGTGCGAGCACTTCGTGCTGCTCGGCGCGTTGCGCTTCGATCCTGGCGGCCAGCTCCTGCAAAGCGTCGTTGTCAGAAGCTGCCCCAGAGGCCCCTAAGCAGCCGGCGAGCAGAGCGAGTAAACACAGCAACGAGCGTAGAGACGAGTGACACATTTCGAACACCGACCAGCACCATCGTGTGCGCGCAAGTATAAGCGGCACACTGTCGCGTGCTGCGCAGTGCGACTTCACAAAGAATACGAATGTAGCTTTGTTTGGCTTAGGGGCGTGTCTGGCCGGAGCCTCGCACGACGTACTTGTAGCTCGTCAGCTGCTCCACCCCCACTGGCCCGCGCGCGTGAAACTTGTCCGTCGAGATACCGATCTCGGCACCCATCCCGAATTCGCCGCCATCCGCGAATTGGGTCGAAGCGTTATGCAAGACGATTGCACTGTCGACGTGCGCGAGAAAATAGTCGGCAGCCTGCTGATCCTCGGTCACGATCGACTCTGTATGGGCGGAGCCGTACTTGCCGATGTGAGCGACCGCCTCCTCGACGCCACGCACGGTCTTCACCGCGATGATCGCGTCCAGGTACTCCGTGTACCAGTCGCTTTCGGAAGCCGGGGTGACACGCGAGTCGAGCTGTTGCACTGCTTCGTCACCGCGCACGGCGCAGCCTGCGTCCAACAGTGCCTTCACGATGCCGGCGCGATCCTCAAACCCCTCGTCCAGCAAGAGCGTTTCGGCCGCACCGCAAATCCCTGTACGTCGCAGTTTGGCGTTGAGCACAACGTTCTTCGCCATCTGTGCATCGGCGCTTGCATGAACGTATACGTGACAGTTCCCTTCCAGATGGCCGATGACGGGAACGCGAGCTTCACGTTGCACACGCTCCACCAGGCTCTTTCCGCCGCGCGGCACGACGACGTCGATGTATTGCGTCATGTTGGCGAGCATGTAGCCCACCGCAGCACGATCTTGAGTGGGCACCAGCTGGATGACGCCCGCCGGCAAACCTGCCGCACGCAGCCCCTCCACCAGACACTGGTGGATAGCCGCGCTCGAACGGCTGCTCTCCGAGCCACCACGCAAGATGACGGCATTGCCTGATTTCAAACAGAGCGCACCGGCATCGGCGGTTACGTTCGGACGGCTTTCGTAGATGATGCCTATGACACCGAGCGGCACGCGCACACGCTGAATCAGTAAGCCGTTCGGACGCGACCATTCGGCAATGACCGTGCCAATCGGATCGGGAAGCGCGATGATCTCCTCGATGCCCTTGGCCATGGCCTCGATGCGCTTGTCGTCGAGCAGCAGCCTATCGAGCATTGCGCTCGACAAATTGCGTTCCTTGGCCTCCTGCATATCGAGGCGGTTCGCTTCGAGGATGCCCGCTCGCTTGGCTCGAATCGCACTCGCAGCCGCTTGCAATGCCTCGTTCTTGACCTGAGTCGAGGCACGAGCAAGCACTCGGGCCGCAGCCACCGCCTCGCGCCCGAGCGCGTCCATCATCTCGCCGATCTTCGGCAACTCTGTTTTCGCGTTCATAACAATCCGATTCTAACAAGCGCAACCGGAAGCGCGAGCGCTTTGAGGGCGCAACCGCTTGCCCCTGTGATGCGTTAAGAAGTGCTTTGCCCGGGAAATTGACGATGCGCCATCAAGAAAAGAGCTCCAATCGCTCGCCGTCTGCGAGATGGCTCGGCGCCCTTGCCGTGGCCGCGAGCGCCCTCGCTCTGGTGGCCGCTCCAATCATCCGCAGGCTCAGGGATCGGTGGGCGATCACTCATCCTCGGGCGCGCTCCGAGGCAGCGATCGACGATGCTCTGCGAGCCACGTATCCGGCGAGCGACCCGCCGGCCACCCGTTACTTCGATATCCCTGCGAATCGCCGCTAACTGCGAGGCAAGCACGCACCGCTGCGCGCAAGCGCTCGTCACGGGTGCGCACGCGCGTCCGTTGCGAGCCGACTCAAGAGCTTACGATGTGAGCACCAGGTCATCGCGGTGGATCAGCTCGTCGCGGCCGCGGTAACCGAGCAGCGCCTCGATTTCGTGCGATTTACGCCCGATGATCTTGCTCGCATCCCCGCTCGAATACGCGCATAGCCCGCGTGCGATCTCCCGACCGTCGGGGTCGCGGACGATGACTGCATCACCACGCTCGAACGTGCCGAGCACCGCCACGACACCGGCAGGCAGAAGACTCTTGCCCGACCGTAGCGCCCGCACGGCCCCGGCATCGAGCACGAGCTCGCCGGCCGGTTTGAGCGTTCCGGCGATCCATTGTTTACGGACTGTGGTGGGATTGACCGTCGGGAAAAACCAGCTGCAGCGCGCACCATCCTCGATGCGCCTGATGGGATGCAGTTCACGACCGAGCGCCACGCACATGTGACATCCCGCCGCGATCGCTATCTTGGCAGCAGCGATCTTGGTGGCCATGCCACCCGAGCCGACATCGGACACAGACCTGCCCGCCATCTTCTCGATCTCGGGCGTGATGCTGCGGATCTCGGGAATGAACCGCGCGTCGGGGCGCAACCGCGGATCGGCTGTGTATAGACCGTCAACGTCGGACAACAGTATCAGACAATCCGCGCTGATCATTTGCGCGACGCGCGCCGCCAGGCGGTCGTTGTCGCCGTAGCGGATCTCGGCGGTTGCAACCGTGTCGTTCTCATTGATGACCGGCACCGCGCCCAGCTTGAGCAGCGTCCGTAGCGTGCTGCGCGCGTTCAAATATCTGCGCCGCTCCTCGGTGTCCCCCAACGTCAGCAAGATCTGCGCCACCTGCAGCCCGTGTGTCTCGAGCACTTCTTTCCAGGCGTGCGCCAAACGGATTTGTCCGACGGCCGCCGCAGCCTGGCTCTCCTCGAGCTTGAGTCGGCCGACAGGTAGGCCGACCGCTCGCCGGCCGAGGGCGATGGCGCCCGAGGAGACGACCAGCACCTCACATCCGCGCGCTCGCAAGCGCGCAATATCCGCGGCGAGCGTCTCGAGCCAAGCGCGATTGACCTCACCGGTCGCGGGCTCCACGAGCAAGGCGGACCCGACCTTCACCACGATGCGCCTCGCGTCCAACAACGGGGAGGCGGTCTGCTTCTGCTCGCTCACCGGTATGTTCTCGATGGATCCAAACAATTAGATGGAACGGTTTGACGATGTATGCGTTCAGGACGCCGCGCGGCCTTTGCAGCCGCATCCTGCACCGCGATGACGAAGGTCGGGAATGCAAGTGCTGACTCAGAGGGCGCATTGGCGCCGGCGTTGGCGCGGCGGTCCGTACGCTGGCGTCTTCGGGACGTTAAATGTAATGAATGTGATGAAGGCATGCGAGGTCGACGAGCTCATGTGTCAGAGAACGGGTCTGGGAGCGACTCGACCTATGCGCCGGCGGACAACGAACCCCTCGTGCTTCGGCGACGCACCGATGCGCGTCGGCGTGCAGCCGTGTTGCTTGCCACGATACGAGACCCTAATATTTTGCCGCCGGTTGAGCATCGGCATCTGTCGTTGAGGTGTTCTGTGGGCAGAGACTACGACCCGGTTCAAGGCCAGTGGTACCAAGATCTCGAAGACAACGAGATCTTCCAGGTGCTGTCCGTCGATCCGGATGAGGAAATCATCGAGCTGCAATACGAGAACGGCGATATCGAGGAAATAGACCTCGATACGTGGCGTGAGCTCGACCTCGAGGAAACCGACGAGCCTGAAGGTTGGTCGAGCGACGAGTTCGAAGCCGACGAAGACGACGAGGACGACCTCGGTGATGACTGGGACGATGACGATGACGACTGGGACGACGAGGACGACTTCGACGACGACTACGGCGATCGCGACGATCTGTGACGCCGTCGCGCGGGGCGCGTGATCCTGCGCCTTGCGCTCGCAGCGCGGACCTCTCCAGGGCCGCCTTGAAACCCTTTTCGTTCATCCCTAACTTGATTTTTGTGCCTGCGCCCAGCGCAGGCCGCCGCGTGCCTTCGCGGGTGGTTGCGGCAATTTCTTGTTGGTTCCTTACTGGATCCTCGCAATGAAACGCATTCTTCTCTACGTTGCCACCAACATCGCGGTCTTGGTCGTACTCAGCATCACGCTGAGATTGCTGGGGATCGATCGCATCCTCGACGAGCAGGGCGTCGGCCTCGATATGAACGCGCTGCTCATCTTCTCGGCGGTGATCGGCTTCTCCGGCTCGCTCTTCTCGCTTGCCATCTCCAAATGGACCGCCAAGCGGATGATGGGCGTACGAATCATCGAGCAGCCGAGCAACCCCACCGAGCGCTGGCTCGTCGAGACAGTACGCCGCCAAGCGGAAGCGGTTGGCATCGGCATGCCTGAGGTTGGAATCTTCGAGAGCCCCGACATGAACGCGTTCGCCACCGGCGCCCGTCGGGATAACGCGCTCGTCGCCGTCAGCACGGGGCTCTTGGCTGGCATGTCCAAGTCCGAGGTCGAGGCGGTTCTCGCGCACGAGGTCAGCCATGTGGCCAATGGCGACATGGTCACGCTCACGCTCATCCAGGGTGTGGTCAATACGTTCGTGATCTTCCTCTCGCGTGTCATCGGTTACACGGTGGATCGCGTCGTCTTCAAGACCGAGCGCGGTCACGGACCCGCATTCATCGTGACGGTGATCATCGCGCAGCTCGTGCTGGGCATCCTGGCAAGCATGATCGTGATGTGGTTCTCCCGTTACCGCGAGTTCCGTGCCGACGCCGGCGGCGCACAGCTGGCGGGCCGCAGCGCCATGATCGCCGCGCTCGAGCGTTTGCGGCAGCGACACAGCGAGCCGCTGCCGGAGCACATGGCAGCGTTCGGGATCAACAACAGCCGCATCGCTGCCGGTATCCAGCGCCTGTTCATGACACACCCGCCGCTGGAGGAGCGCATTGCCGCGCTCCGCGCCGCCGAAACGGACCTCGGGCTCCGGCGCGCCTGACCGGGCTGGGATGGGTGACCGGAGGCCGGGACTGGAGGCTGGAGCAAGAGCGCTCTGGCCCGAGCCCCGAGCCCCTGGCCACCGAACGAGCCCAGCGCCCAGCTATCCAGAGCCCTAGGGCAGCGGTGACCCGCAAATGCGGCGCGCTGCGTGCCGCGCTCCAAGCTCCTAGCCCGGCCTTCCCGACGCGGCTCCCACCTGAGATCATGCCTTCATGGCGATTCGTGCTTCGATCCTTGATGAGCTGCGCCGCATCGTCGGCCCAGCCGGCTACCTCGACCAACCGTCGGATATCGAGCCATACACCATCGATCATCGCCGGCTTTATCGAGGCGCGACCCCTCTCGTGTTGCGTCCACAGTCGACGGAAGAAGTCTCGCGCATTCTGCGCCTGTGCAACGAAGAACGAATCGGCGTGGTACCCATCGGTGGGAACACAAGTTACTGTGGCGGCGCGACCCCCAGCGCGGACGGCAACCAGATCGTTGTGTCGCTCGCGCGCATGCGGCGCATTCGTTCGATCGATCCAGACAATTTCACTTTGATCGCCGAGGCGGGATGTGTGCTGCAGGAAGTGCAGGAAGCGGCAGCTGCCGTCGACCGTCTGTTCCCGCTCAGCTTGGGCTCCGAGGGCTCGTGCCAGCTTGGCGGCAACTTGTCGACGAACGCGGGCGGCACGGCCGTGCTGCGCTACGGCATGATGCGCGATCTAGTGCTCGGGCTCGAAGTCGTCCTTCCTGACGGGCGCATCTGGGACGGGTTGAGCCAGCTCAGAAAGGACAACACCGGCTACGACTTGCGCAATCTCTTCATCGGCGCTGAAGGTACGCTCGGCATCATCACGGCTGCTTCGTGCAAGCTCTTCTCTCGGCCGCGCGAGCTGATCACCGCGTTCGCAGCGGTGGCGGATCCGAGTGCCGCGGTGACCCTGCTGTCGCGCTTGCGTGCGGCGACTGGCGATGCGGTCAGCACTTTCGAGCTCATACCGCGCTTTGGCCTGGATCTTGTGATCAGGCACGTGCCTGGCACCAGCGACCCTTTCGACGAGGCCCACAGCTGGTATGTGCTGACGGAGGTAAGCTCTGCGCGCACCGACAGCGAACTGCGCGAGATCATCGAGCGGGAACTGTTCGCAGCCATCGAAAACGGCACGGTGCGCGATGCCGTGATCGCCCAGAACGAAGCACAGCGTGAGGCTTTCTGGCGTCTGCGGGAATCGATACCCGAAGGGCAGCGTTTAGAGGGCGCGAGCATCAAGCACGACATTTCTGTTCCGACGAGTGCGCTGCCGCGCTTCATCGAGGAGGCGAGCGCCATGCTCAACAGCCTCGTGCCCGATGCGCGCATCCTGCCGTACGGCCATCTCGGCGACGGCAATTTGCACTTCAATCTGAGCGTTCCGGTAGGCGGCGATGCCGCGCAGTTCATGGCTCGCGCAGGGCAAATCCACAGCGCGATGTATGACCTCGTCGCACGATACGGTGGCAGCTTCAGCGCGGAGCACGGCATCGGACAGCTCAAGCGGACAGAGCTCGCGCGCTATAAGCATCCGGTAGCGCTCGAGGTCATGCGCGCCATCAAGCAAACGCTCGACCCGAACGGCATCATGAATCCCGGCAAGGTGCTCTAGCATCGTCGCGACGAGCGCCACGCTTCCCACGCTGACCTAAACCCCTGCAACGGGCCGGAACAGCACCGAGCAGAGAGTCGTTTGTCGATGTGCACAGGAGTCGTCCGATGACGGACACGTCGATTCTTTCCGGCTTGCCAGGGGGCATCGCGCTCTTGTCGACGATGCTGCTGAGCTCTGCCCTGCATGCACAAGAAGCCACGGAACGCGTGCTCGATGAAGACGGCGAGCCACGCACCGTCGAGCAACGCTGGAGCCACGTCGGACTGCTTCGCGCCCGCGACCTGACACCCTTCGGGCTACTGCGTCTGGACATGCTGCCTGCACACACTGCAGACGCCCAAGCAGGCACTTGGACCTTTGAGGTCCAGCTCGCCTATCAGAACACCTTCATCATGAGCAAGAACGTACGCGGCTATCTCGAGCAGCGACAGATCGGGCGTGCGCCGATCCGGCCGCAAGATGCCGCCGCGATTCTCGCCCTACCCGGCGATGCCTATTACATCGACGGCGAAGTCGGCCTCGTCGATCTCATCGTTCAAAGACGCATAGATGAGTATTGGAGCGCCTATCTCACGATCCCGTACATTCATTACGGTCAAGGCGCGTTCGATAGCATCATCGAATCGTTCCACGATACTTTCGGTTTCAGTCAGCAGGGCCGCGATCTCGTTGCCCGCAATCGCTTCCAATTGCTGTACAAGCTGGGCGACATCCGGTTCGCGCAATTGGAGCGCAACACCAAAGGTGGGTTGGGCGATCCCGTCCTGGGCATACGCTATTCGCTTCCTGAACCGCGCTTCGGCTGGGACGTAGTCGTCGAAGCCGCGGTCAAGTTCGCCGTCGACGGCGAACGCTTCCTGCTATCCACCGGAGAGCACGATGTCGGTATACAGGCGACGCTGCAGCGACGGCTCGGTGAAGCCGGGCGACACGCCGTTTATCTCGCTGGCAGTGCGGTGTATTACGCGGGCGGACCGGAAATACCCGCCGATGAGACACAGATCATTCCCACGGTGATCGTAGGCTACAGCTTCGGCATCAGCCGACACACGAGCCTCATCATGCAAGGCTATGCGAGCCGCAGTGTCATTCGACAAACGGACATCGACGAGCTCGCAGACAACAAGTATCAATTGAGCCTCGGCGTGCAGACCCGCGGCCGCAACGTGCTCTGGAGCTTCGCCATCACGGAGAACATCTCCAACTTCAGCAACACGCCTGACGTCGGCGTGCAGCTCGGCGCGGCGTACATGCCGAAGGCGAAATAGGGGTCGGGGCTTGGGGCAGCCCTGACAAAGCTAACAGCGGGCCAGTGCTAACGGGCGGTCGGCGGTCGATAGTGTCTCGCCGTTTCCCTCCAGCCCCGAGCCCCAAACCCAACCTAACCTCCGACTCTTCCGCCGCCTTCCCTTCGCACTGCGATGACGCTGGCACGTGGCTGAGTGCCCGGACCGTCGGGCCAATGACTGATGGGTTCGGTGACGCTACCGCCGCTGCCAGGATGCTGGATGCTGAGAAACAGCGTTTCACCGTCGGGCGTGAACTCGCAGCCGCAGATTTCCGCGCCCACTGGCCCGCTCATGAAGCGCTGCAGGCGACCGCGTTCGGGTCCTACGGTGGGACAAACCCAGCAGCCATTGTTCGATTCGTCTGGCTGCTCGCCATCGGTCACGATCCATAGGTTGCCGTCCCGGTCGAAACCGAGATTGTCGGGTGAGCCGATCGGGCTGACCTCGTCTGCGTTTGTATAGCCGGCGTAATACGCGCTCTCGCTGGTCGCATCCGTAAGGCTCGCGATCAGGCGACCGCCTCTCGGATCACCGGCGAGCAGGAACACCTCCCAGGAAAAGCTCGTGGACGTGTGATCGTCTCCTGCTTCGCGGATCTCGATGATGTGACCGTAGCGGTTGAGCGCACGCGGGTTGGCCGGGTTCGGTCCGAGATCGACCTCGCGGCCGCGATAGTGTTTCACCACAGACTCGGCAGCGCGACTGTCGTTGTTCGTGCAAGCGATATAGATGCGACCCGTCACCGGATTCACATCGACGTCCTCGGGGCGGTCCATCGGCGTTGCCCCCAGGATCGCAGCTGCAGCGCGCGCTTTGATCAGCACTTCGGCCTGATCGCGGAAACCAGCCGCTTCGTTCAACGGGCCCTTCTCGTCGTAGACGAGCGGTAACCACTCGCCCGAGCCATTCGCATCGAAACGTGCGACATACAGCGTTCCGGCATCGAGCAGATCGCGATTGGCAGCCGGATTCTTAGGATCGAACTTGCGCGCCGTCACGAACTTGTAGACATACTCGAACTTCGCGTCGTCGCCCATGTAGACCGCCACACGCCCATCCGGCGCGACGAACGTGCTCGCGCATTCATGAGCGAAGCGTCCGAGCGCTGTCCGTTTGACCGGCGGACGGTTCGGATCCATTGGATCGATTTCGACAATCCAGCCGAAGCGAAACGGCTCGGTGGGATTGTGTATCAGATCGAAACGCGTATCGGCCGCTTCCCAGCCGTACAGCGAGTGCGTCTTCCACATTCCATAGCGCGAGTGTGCAGCAACGATGGGGTCGTCGGCCCCACGCTGCTCCTGCAGCAGCGCATAGTTCCCGAAATAATCCTGAATGTTCTCCTCGGCCGTCAGGTACGTACCCCACGGTGTGCGTCCTCCTGCGCAGTTGCCGAACGTGCCGAGAACGCGCGTGCCGCTCGGGTCAGCCGTGGTTCGCATCAGCGCCGCGCCACGCGCCGGGCCGCCGATCTCGATCGGAGTCGTCGCGGTGATGCGGCGCGCATAACGCGAGCGCTTGACTCGCTTCCAGACACCGTGCTCGCGCACGACCTCGATGATCGAAACACCTTGAGCTGCTTGCGACACCGCGACGATCTGCGGATGCGTCTCCACATAGGCGCGGGCCGCACCGCGGCTCGCCCCCGCAAAGCCCGCATGGCCGGGATACATGAGCGCATCGTCGGTGAATTCGTTGTTCACGCACAGGATGCCGCGATCGCCGCGCGGATCGAGCGCAAAGAAGTGAATGGCATCGCAGTTCTGGCCGAACTGCTTGCTTTGCAGTTCCGCGGCGCCCGGCTCCAGCAGGACACCATCGGCGAGACGGGCGGCGTCGAGATCGGGCACCCCGTCGAACAAAGCATCGCCCCAGCGCGCCACGACGTCATACGTGTATCCGGGCGGCAAAATGATGGCGTCTGCCGTGCTGCCCCGGATCGGCTGAAAGCCAAGGCCTCTGGCGGCTTTGGAAGGCCCCGTGGTGGACGTCGGTGAACACCCGCCCAGCACCAGCGGTGCAAGTGCGAAGCCGGCTTGGAGGACTTCCCGGCGGGAGAAACGCTGCGCAAGAAGCGCTTGGAAGGGTTTCGACTCATTAGACATGGGCATTGGCCACGACTAGCAGATCGACGAAACGTGCTAGCTCAGCCGGACAGAGAATGGCTGCACGTGCCACTCGACCCTGAGCTCAACCGATGCTCGTGCAACGCCTTCGATCAGGAGCCTCGTCTTGCCGTTACGAGGATCCATTCGAAGCGCATGGGCGTATCGGCCGGTTGCGGCGCATATCGGTGCGAGGCGATCCACGCGACCAGTGCCTCGCGCGCACATTCAGGACCGGAAGAGACCTCGATATTGCCCGTTCGCCCGTCTTGCAGAACCGTGTATTCGACGAGCACGGCTCCATCGACTTCACAACCGCGCTCGATACGGAGCGGCTCGGAACTCAATACCTCAGGCTGTCGCGGTGGCTCCGGAATGCGCGTAGGCGCGAGCTGACATCCGCCGAGGGTCACCGCCACTAGCAATAGACCGGCTGAAACAAAGCGATACGTTCGCATGCAGCCGATGATAGCCGGATGCAGGGCTGCTGGGCACCCGGCGGCGCATGCACACAGGGTTCTGGGCCACTGGGCGCTGGGCTCTGGCGACGCGCTTCGCGCAGAACGTCGTTGCAGATACGTGTGCTCCCTACGTGAAGCAGCGCGAAGCGCGAAAACGTACGTACCGGCGGAGAACTGGGGTTCTGGGCAGCTGGGTGCTGGGCTCGGGCTAAAGAGACGCACTTAACGCGTCAACGTCGTCGGACTACGCGCTTGTGCTCCCTCCCGCGCAGCGAATGCGAACAGATGCTCCCTCCCGTGCAGCGAATGCAAGCGGACGCTCCCTCCCCCGCTTGCGGGGGAGGGGTGGGGAGGGGGCACCTCAACCGCCAGCAACCTTGCGCTCCTCCGTTGCTTCGGAGTCTTCCAGCGGAGCAACACCCAGACGCTTGTGCATGATCGGGCTGGTCGTCGTGTACTGCAGATGCACCTTCTTGCCCGGCTCGAGGTACTCCTTGATGGCGAACGCAGCGAGCGCCGCTTCGTGAAAGCCCGACAAGATCAGCTTCTTCTTGCCCGGGTAGGTGTTGATGTCGCCGACCGCGAAGATGCCGGGAACATTCGTCTGGAACTTGGCAGTGTCGACGACGATCTGCTTCTTGTGCAGCTCGAGGCCCCATTCTGCAATCGGGCCCAGCTTCGGATGCAGACCGAAGAACACGAGCAGCTGATCGAGCTCAACCCGCCGCACGACACTGTCGGTACCAAGCACGCTCACCGACTTCAGCACACCGTCGACGGTATGGATTTCCTTCACCTGTCCGATCATGACGTCGGCCCGCAGCTCGTCGCGCAACGCGAAGAGCTTCGCCACGGAAGCCGGAGCGGCGCGAAACTCGGGCCGGCGATGCACGACCACCACACTGCGCGCGTAGTCAACCAAAGTCAGCGCCCAATCGAGAGCGGAGTCGCCGCCACCGCAAATAACGACATCCTGATCGGTGAACGCACGTGGATCCTTCACGCGGTAGTGCAGATACTTCCCTTCGATTTCCTCGGCGCCCGGCACGTCGAGCTTACGCGGCTGGAAGGAACCCACACCGGCTGCGATCACGACCGCCCCGGCATCGAAGACAGTCCCAGCGCTCGTTACGACACGGAAGCGTCCGTTCTCCTGGCGCTGCACTTCCGTGACCTCCTGACCGAGGTGCATTCCCGGCTTGAACGGCTTGATCTGCTCGAGCAGGCGATCTGTGAGCTCCTGGCCGGTGCAGACGGGCACCGCGGGGATGTCGTAAATCGGCTTGTCCGGATAGAGCTCAGCACATTGCCCGCCGGGGACCTTGAGCGAGTCGACGACATGAGCTTTGAGGCCCAGCAATCCCAGCTCGAACACCTGGAACAGTCCGCACGGGCCCGCACCGACGATGACGACGTCGGTCTGGATCGGATGTCGCTCGAACTTAAGCGCTGAGTCGTTGGTAGCCGTCGAGGTCACGAGGCGTCTCCGTGGTGATTGAAGCTGGTTGTACCTGCTGAGTGAGACCTGCCGCTTCGAGGAGGCCCTTCTCGCTCAGCCACTTTCGATTGAACAAGCGCGACTGATACTTCGCGCCGCTATCGCACAGGATCGTCACGATCGTGTGACCGGGGCCGAGACGCTGCGCGAGTTGCACTGCCGCCGCAACGTTGACACCGCTCGTGCTCCCGAGGAACAAGCCCTCCTCGCGAAGCAATTGATAGACGGTGCGCACACATTCGACGTCGGTGATGTGGAGCGCGTCGTCGAGAGGCGCGCCCTCGAGATTGGCGGTGACACGACCGATTCCGATGCCTTCGGTAATGGACGCCGGACCGATCTGCTTCAACTCGCCGTAACGCACCCAATGATAAAGCGAGCTGCCTTGCGGGTCCGCTAAAACGGTCAGAATCTTAGGGTTTTCCCGTTTGAGATAGCGGGAAATCCCGCCCAGCGTACCGCCCGTGCCGGCTGCTGCCACGAACGCATCGATGCGCCCGCCTGTCTGCGCCCAAATCTCTGGGCCCGTCGTCTGCTCGTGCGCGTCGCGATTGGCCGTGTTGTCGAATTGATTCGCCCAGATCGCGCCCGGGATTTCATCCGCAAGCCGGCGCGCGATTTTCTGATAATGATTCGGGTCCGAATACGGAACCGCTTTGACGCGCAGCACTTCCGCACCAAGCGCCTCGATCAATTGATATTTCTCCGCCGATTGGTTGTCGGGCATGACGATCACGCACCGATAACCGCGCGCGTTGCAGACGTGCGCAAGACCGATTCCGGTGTTGCCGGCGGTACCCTCGACAACAGTGCCGCCTGGCTTCAAACGGCCGCTCCGCTCGGCATCCTCGATGATCGCACGAGCAGCGCGGTCCTTGACCGAGCCGCCCGGATTCATGAACTCCGCTTTGCCGAGAATCTCACAACCGGTGAGATCACTGAAGCGATTGAGACGGATAAGCGGCGTATTGCCGATCGCCTCGGCAAAACCGCGCCGGATCGAATGGCTCATGCTGAACGCCTCCCGTCAGTGTAGGCGGCGTAGGACCACAGAAAGCGCCCGCTGAAGCGCGTGTGCTCATCGGCCGCCGCGTTGAACCAGCGCAAGTTATCGTGTAGTCGCGCAACCTCGCCGACGATCAGCAATGCCGGCGATTGCACCTGCGCCTCGCGCACCTTCTCGGTCAAGTTCGCGAGCGTGCCGGTGACGACGCGCTGCTGCGCTTGCGTGCCTCGCTCGATCACCGCCGCCGCCCGATCTGCGGGCACACCGTGCTCCAGGAGCTTTGCGACGATGTGCTCGAGCTGCCCGAGGCCCATGTAGAACACACAGGTTTGCCCGGGACGGGCGAGCAGCTCCCAGTCCGTCCGGTCCGTCTCGCCCTTGCAGTGCCCGGTGACCAACGTCAAAGCCTGCGCATGGTCGCGATGCGTGAGCGGAATACCTGCATAAGCGGCGCAACCTGCCGCTGCGGTGATGCCGGGCACCACTTCGAACCGGACCCCTGCCGCCGCAAGCGCCTCCAGCTCCTCGCCGCCGCGGCCGAAAATGAAGGGATCGCCGCCCTTCAGCCTGCATACGCGCTTGCCTTGCTGGGCGAGCCGGACCAGCAACGCATTGATCTCCTGCTGCGAGACGTGCGTTGCGCCCGGCGCCTTGCCTACATAGATGCGCTGCGCATCGCGCCGCGCGAGATCGAGCACCTCCCGCGACACGAGGCGGTCGTACAGCACGACATCCGCATTCTGCAGCGCGCGCAAAGCCCGCAAGGTGAGCAGACCCGGATCACCAGGCCCTGCACCGACGAGCACGACCTCACCGGCGTGCTCCGGCAGATTCGCCTCGTGCGCGAGCGCACGCTCAAGACGAGCGCGCGCTTCTTCGCTCTCGGCATCGATTCGTCCGGCCAGCACGTCCGACGCGATCTCGCCGTCGAAAAAGCTCTCCCAGAAGCGTCGCCGTCGGCTCGAGCTCTTCAGACGTGCCTTGACGGTTGCACGCAGCGATCCCGCCAGCCGAGCGAGCGCACCGAGGCGCGGGGGCAGAAACGACTCGAGCTTCTCTCGCAGCCGGCGCGTCAATACCGGCGCATCGCCACCGCTCGCCACCGCCACGACGACCGGCGAACGATCCACGATTGCAGGCACGATGAAGCGCGACAGCTCGCGATCGTCGACAACGTTCACCGGAATCCCGCGCCGCTCGGCCTGGTGCGCGACCCATGCATTGACTGCATGCTTGCTCGTGGCCGCGATGACGATGCGCTTGCCCTCGAGCAGCTCGGGCCGAAACTCGGCGGCAATGTGCTCGATGTCCCGCGCGGCTGCTCTGGCGCCGAGCTCGTCGTTCAGCGTGGGCGCGACGACCGTGACCCTTGCACCTGCGCGCAACAGCAACGCGACCTTGCGCGCGGCAACGTCACCACCACCGACGACGAGCACCGGCTCGTTCGCCACCTTGAGAAAAATAGGGAAATAATCCATCGCGTAGCAGCCGCACCTCGGGGATGACTACTGTCCCGCCGCCCGTCGCGGCTCGACTTTCAGCGGAATGACGCGTCGACGTGGCTGCAACCCGCACTCGCGCGATTCCGGGTTCTCCCACCACCAACGCCCGGAACGCGGGTCGGCGCCCGGCTCAACCGCACGCGTGCACGGCGCGCATCCGATGCTCGGGTATCCCTTGTCGTGCAGCGGGTTGTAGGGCAGGTTGTAGGCTCGGATGTAGTCCCAGACATCCTGCTCCGTCCACTCGAGCAGCGGGCTGATCTTCCACAGACCGTAGCGCTCATCCCAGGAGATCGGCTCTCCAAGGGCCCGCTCGGCCGATTGCTCGCGCCGCACGCCCGTGACCCAGGCCTTGTGGCCGGCAATCGCACGCTTGAACGGCTCGACCTTGCGAATGCGGCAGCACTCTTGGCGCTCTTCGATTCCGAGATAAAAGCCGTTGATTCCGTTGTCGCGCACGTAGCTCTCGACCGCCGTGGCGTCGGGGTAGAACACCTGAATCCGGCGCTGGTAGCGGCGCTCGACGCGATCGAGGAGCGCCAGCGTCTCGTCATACAAGCGGCCGGTGTCGAGCGTGAACATCTCGATCTCCGGCACGTGGGTGCAGATGATGTCCGTGAGCACCATCGCCTCGGCGCCCAAACTGTTCGAGTACACGACGTCCCCATAGTCGCGCACTGCGCGCTCGAGCAACGCACGCGTATCCTGCACAAGGGCCTGCAATCGGGGCGATAATGACTCGTCACTCATGGGCGTCTTCTGAACTTGCGATCCGAATCCACTGGGCTGGAGTTTTCGTGTGCGGGACTGTATCTAACCGGCTTATAACCAGGGAAAGACTCATTCGTTCTGTCATGATGCGGGGGCGTTATGACCCCCTAGCCACGCACGGTGCGTCTCTAAGTACATGAAACTACAGCAGTTACGTTATCTGGCCGCGATCGTCGAAAACGACCTGAACATCACTGCCGCTGCGGAACGGCTCCATACCTCGCAGCCGGGCGTGAGCAAACAGCTCAAACAGCTCGAAGACGAGCTCGGCTTCCCGATCTTCCTGCGCCAGGGCCGCACGTTGACGCGCATCACACCGGCGGGCAAACGTGTCATCGAGCGGGCGCAGCGCATCCTCAGAGAGGTCCAGAGCATCAAGCGGCTTGCCGAGGAACAGCGCGGCGATGGACGCGGATCGCTGTCGATCGGCACGACCCATACCCAAGCGCGCTATGTGCTGCCGCCGGTGATTCGCAAGTTCCGCGAGCGCTACCCGCAAGTGCAGCTCCACCTGCACCAAGGCACCTCGGAGCAGATCGCCGAGCTTGCTGCGCGCGACCGGATCGACTTCGCGATGAACACGGGCTCGCAAGAGCTCTTCACGAACTTGGTGTTGCTGCCGTGCTACCGATGGCATCGACGCATCGTCGTGCCGCACGGGCACCCGCTCGCCGCGGAGAAGAAGGTGACGATCGAAATGCTCGCGAAATATCCAATCGTCACTTATGTGTTCGGCTTCTCCGGCCCCTCCTCGCTGCTGCAGATCTTCGCGCGTGCAGGTCTGACACCCAATGTTGCCTTGACCGCGCGAGATGCTGACGTGATCAAAACCTATGTGCGTCTCGGTCTCGGCGTGGGCATCGTGGCCAGCATGGCAATCGATCCGCGCGAGGACAGCGACCTCGTCTCGATCGACGCCTCGCACTTGTTCCCCGCGCACCTCACCTGGATAGGCTTTCACCAGGGCGCGCTCTTGCGCGGCTACATGTACGACTTTCTCCAGCTCGTCGCGCCGCACCTGACCAAACGGCTCGTCGATCGCGCCGGCAACGCTTCGTCGCCGGCAGACGTTGAGGCACTGTTCGCGGACGTCGAGCTACCGATCTATCGGTAAGCCGGTAAGCAAAGAGCGGTCGGCGCGAAAAGCGCGCAAGCACGTCCAGCTCTATACTGGACGTGCCGCCTCGGCACGCCTCGTCCGTTTCGCTCGCCTCAGCGGTTCGTCATGCCCGCAATGGATCGACCGAAGTCCCGCTCGCTCAAGCCGCTGCGCGCCCTGTGGCCGTACCTACGCTCGTACAAGGGAACGCTGGCGCTCGCTCTCGGAGCGCTCTTGATCGCCTCCGGCGCGATGCTCGTCCTGCCGATCGCGTTCCGAAATGTGATCGACCAGGGCATGGTCGTGCGCGATCGCGCAACACTCGACTTGTACTTCGCGGCGTTCCTTGCGGCTGCGGCCGTGTTCGGCATCTTCGCCGCGCTCCGCTATTACCTGGTCACCTGGCTGGGAGAACGCGTCGTGGCCGATTTGCGGCGCGACGTGTACGAGCGCGTCGTGCGCATGGATCCGACGTTCTTTGAGGTCACGCGCACGGGTGAAGTGCTCTCGCGGCTGACCACCGACACGACGCTCGTGCAATCAATCGCAGGTGTGAACCTTTCCATCACTCTGCGCTCGTCGATCCAGCTCGTCGGTGCGCTCGTGCTGTTGATCGCGACCAGCCCCTCGCTCGCCGCCATGATCCTGCTTCTGATCCCGTTCGTCATCGCACCGCTCATCGTCGTCGGGCGACGATTGCGGGCGCTGTCGCGACAATCGCAGGATCGCATTGCCGAGACGAGCGCCCTCGCGGGCGAGACGCTGAATGCGATCCAGACCGTGCAGGCGTTCACGCTCGAGACGCTCAACAGCACGCGTTATGGCCGCGCGCTCGAGGAAGCCTTCGCCATCGCGGTGCGCCGCTCGAAAGTACGCGCTCTGCTGACTGCGCTCGGCACGATGCTCATCTTTGGCGCAGTGACGTTCGTCCTCTGGCAAGGCGCGCATCGCGTGCTGGCGGGAACGATGACTCCCGGAGAGCTGAGCCAGTTCTTGATCTACGCGGTGTACGTTGGCATCTCCGCGGCATCGCTGAGCGAAATGTGGGGCGAGATGCAGCGCGCTGCGGGAGCCATGGAACGCCTCCTCGAACTCAAGACTGCCGTGCCTACGATCGTGGCGCCGCCGCAGCCAGTGGCGTTACCAACCCCGACAAAGGGACGGATCACCTTCGAGCACGTGCGGTTTCGCTATCCTTCGCGACCCGATACGCTCGCGCTCGACGACTTCACGCTGTCGATCGAGCCGGGCGAGAACATCGCATTCGTCGGTCCGTCCGGCGCCGGCAAGAGCACGACCTTTCAGCTGTTGCTGCGCTTCTACGATCCCCTTTCAGGGCGCGTACTGATCGACGGCGTCGACATCGCGCAAGCCGATCCTCAGGCCGTCCGCGAGCGCATCGGGATTGTGCCCCAGGAAACCGTTCTGTTCGGCACCACTGCCCGCGAGAACATCCGCTATGGTCGACCGACGGCGAGCGACGCAGAGGTTGAAGCGGCCGCCCGGGCCGCAGGCGCCGATGCATTCATACGCGAGCTGCCGCAAGGCTACGATACCTTCCTCGGCGAGCGCGGCATGCGGCTCTCTGGGGGGCAACGCCAGCGGATCGCAATCGCTCGGGCGCTGCTGAAAGACCCACCGATCTTGCTGCTCGATGAAGCGACCAGCTCACTTGATGCAGAGAGCGAGCGCTACATCCAGCAGGCACTCGACCAGCTCATGCGCGACAGGACCACCATCATCATCGCGCATCGGCTCGCCACCATACTCAAGGCGGATCGCATCGTCGTGCTCGACCGCGGTCGCATTGCCGCGATCGGCACACACGAAGAATTGCTCGAGAAGAATCCGCTCTATGCGCGCTTGGCGGCGTTACAGTTCGCCGACGTCGCAGTGTGACGGTGGAATACGAATAGGGAACAGGGAATCGGGAAGGAGGGAAGCAGGCGCGCGATGCACGCCTGCTCCCGAGGCGACCTACGCCTGTGCCAGGCTGTGTCGTCTCGTGGGCGAGACCACGAGATCGACCGCCGGCTGATACGCAACCGAGAATTCATCGAATGCAGACAGTGCGGCTTCCAAGTCCTCGCCTTCTCGCAGCTCGAACGCGTCGAAGCCGCAGCGGGCCAAGTAGAACAGCTGCTCGCGTTGGACGTAGCCGACGGCGCGCAGCTCGCCCGTGAACTTGAAACGCCGGCGGAGAATTTGCGCCTGGCTGTAGCCACGTCCCTCGCCAATGGAGCCGAACTCAATCGCAACCAGCGAGATTCGCAGAAAGTCGTGCTCCAGCTCCGCTACCGGATCGGTCGGACCCAAGCGGACTCCCAACCGGCCATCCCACAGCCACCATTGCTCGCGTTCCGCCTTCCAGCGCGCAAAAGGCAGGATGAGCGCACGCGACCGCCCCTGCGGATCTTCATCCGCATAGCGCCATTCGTCGACCACGATTTCACGCTGCTTGATGAGCCGGCGCATACACGCGCTCCTTGAAAGGTTTGATGCCAATGCGTCGCACGGTATCGATGAAACGCTCGCCCTCTTCGCGCTCCTCGAGGTAGACGTTCAAGATGCGCTCGATGGTTGCCGCCACCTCGGCGTGCGGCACCGAAGGCCCGATCACCTGTCCAAGCGATGCGTCCTGGCCGCTCGACGATCCACCGATCGTGATCTGGTACCACTCTTCACCGTTCTTATCGACACCGAGAATGCCGATGTGACCGACGTGGTGATGCCCGCATGCATTCATGCAGCCCGACATCTTGAGCTCGATGTCGCCCAAGTCGTAGAGGTAATCGAGATCGTCAAAGCGCTCGTTGATCTGCTTGGCGATCGGGATCGAGGTCGCATTCGCGAGTGCGCAGAAATCGAGCCCGGGGCAGCAGATCATGTCGGTCAGCGTGCCGATGTTCGGGGTCGCAAGGTCGATTTCCTTCAGCGCCTGCCAGAGCTCGAACAGATCGCGCTGGCGCACGTCGGCAAACAATAGATTCTGGTCGTGCGTCGAGCGCACGAGGCCGAACGAGTATTGGTCCGCCAAGTCCGCAACGCGATCGAGCTCGGTGTGCGTGATGTCGCCCGGCGGCCGGGTCGGCGACTTGAGCGACAGAAAGACGACGCGATACCCCGGCACCTTGTGACGCCGCGTATTGCGCTGGTACCAGTTACGGAACTCGGCTGGCCGACCCGATAGCACATCCTCGTCGACCAAGGTCTCGTACGGAGGCGGCGCGAAGCAGCGCTTGATCCGCTCGAACTCCGCCGCGTCGAACTGCGGCGCGGTATCACGCGATGCCTGCCACTCTGCTTCGACCAGCTCGCGGAACTTCTCCGGGCCGAGCGACTTGACGAGAACCTTGATGCGCGCCTTGTGAATATTGTCGCGTCTGCCCTCGAGGTTGTAGACGCGCAGGATTGCCTCGAGATAGCTGAGCAGATCCTCCTTCGGCAGGAATTCGCGAATCACGTGCCCGATCATGGGGGCACGACCCAAGCCGCCGCCCACGAGCACCTCGAAGCCGACTTCCCCGCGTTCGTTGCGCACCAGGTGCAAGCCGATGTCGTGAACCTTCGAAGCGGCACGATCCTGCGGCGACCCAGTGATCGCGATCTTGAACTTGCGTGGCAGAAACGAGAACTCGGGGTGCAAGGTGGCCCATTGGCGCACGTACTCGCACCAGGGGCGCGGATCTTCGACTTCGTCCGGCGCTACGCCGGCAAGATGATCGGCCGTGACGTTGCGGATGCAGTTACCGCTCGTCTGGATCGCGTGCATCTGCACGGTCGCGAGCAATGCCAGAATATCCGGCACCTGCTCGAGCTTCGGCCAGTTGAATTGGATGTTCTGTCGCGTCGTGAAGTGCCCGTATCCCTTGTCGTACTCGCGCGCGATACGCGCCAGCATGCGCAGCTGGCGGCTCGCCAACAGGCCGTACGGGACCGAAATGCGCAACATCGGCGCATGTCGCTGAATGTACAGCCCATTACGAAGCCGCAGCGCACGGAAGTCGTCTTCCGACAACTCTCCAGCAAGGTAACGGCGTGTCTGTTCGCGAAATTGTGCGACTCGCTCCTCGACGAGCCGCTGATCGATCTGGTCGTAGAGATACATGCTGCGGACTCTAGCCCCCCGCGAACAAAGCATGAAATAGCCTTTGGATATGAGCAGATACCGGAACCAGTCCGCGCTGCCGGAACGCCGCGCGGGCACAAAAAAGCCGGAATGATGAAGCGAGCGCGCCGGCCTACGGTCTCCGGAGCACCGTTCCACCGACTATCGTTCACCCATTCCCGGCCTTCTCTCCGCCCTGCTCGGCCACCCCGAGGCGCTTGTGCATGATCGGGCTCGTCGTCGTGTATTGCAGCGGGATTTTCTTGGCGGGGTTGAGATGGGCTGCAACGCCAAACGCGGCCAATGCAGCTTCATGAAAACCCGACAAGATCAGTTTCTTCTTGCCTGGATAGGTATTGATGTCGCCCACCGCAAAAACACCAGGAATGTTCGTCTGAAATTTTTCGGTGTCGACGACGATCGCTCGTTTGTCGAGCTGCAGCCCCCAGTCGGCAATTGGGCCGAGCCTAGGATGCAGGCCGAAGAAAACGAGCGCATGGTCCGCCTCGAGCTCGACGAGCTCGCCCTGAGTCGTCTTCACGCGCACGCCGCGGAATTGCCCTCCCTCGACAAGAATCGAATGCGCGATCCCTTCCACGTAGCGCATGCTGCCATTGGCGACGAGCTCCTTCATCTTCGCCACGGACGCTGGTGCCGCGCGAAACTCGGGTCGACGATGGACCAGAGTGAGACTGCGCGCCTTGCCTGCCAGTTCCAGCGTCCAGTCGAGCGCCGAGTCGCCACCGCCGAAGATCAGCAATCTCTTCCCGGTGAAATCCGCCGCGCTCTTCACCCGGTAATGGATATGGCTGCCCTCGAATGCCTCCGCTCCTTCGCAACCGAGCCGGCGCGGCTGAAACGAACCGAGCCCCGCCGCGATGATCACCGTCTTGGCATGGAAACGCGTATCGAGCGACGTGCGCACCAGGAACGTGCCGTCTTCGAGCCTCTTGAGCTCCGTGGCTTCCTGGCCGAGATGAAACTGTGCGTTGAACGGCTTGATCTGCTCCAGGAGCCGATCGATGAGCTCTTGCGCGGTGCACACGGGAATCGCCGGAATGTCGTAGATCGGCTTGTCCGGATACAGCTCGCTGCACTGTCCTCCTGGATGCTTGAGCGAATCGACGACATGTGCGTGGATGCCGAGCAGCCCCAGCTCGAAGACTTGGAACAAGCCGCACGGACCGGCTCCAATGATGACGGCATCCGTCTGGATCGCGCCTTCGATCAGCGCAGATTCGATCGAATCGGACAACCCCCTCTCCTCGCTAGGTGCGCTCGCCGCGACTTACGAAATTATAGAGTCCCTGACATTTCTCTACATCACGACCACAAAAGAAATGTCGCGGCGCTTTGCACTGTTCCGTTGTTTGTGTCAGGTAAGTCACTGTGGAAGAATTCGGCGGTAACCTCGTTTCCCGCTCACGCCTATGCGTTTGAACGTCAACGGCCGAGATTATCTCGTTAACGACGTCGACGGCTCCACGCCGTTGCTGTGGGTACTACGCGACCACCTTGGGTTGCGAGGTACGAAGTATGGCTGCGGCATCGCGCAGTGCGGTGCCTGCACCGTTCACTTGAACGGCGAGCCGGTGCGCTCTTGCACCTTGCCGGTATCGGCCGCGGTCGGCAAGCAAGTCACGACCATCGAAGGACTGGCCGGGCCGGACGGCACCCTTCACGTGCTACAGAAGGCATGGATCGAGCACGACGTCTCCCAGTGCGGTTACTGCCAGGCCGGACAGCTCATGTCTGCGGCGGCACTGCTCAAGTCGAAACCGCGACCGACCGATGCGGATATCGACGCTGCCATGGCAGGCAACCTGTGCCGTTGTGGCACCTATCTGCGCATTCGTAAGGCGATTCACGCAGCAGCTCGCGAGCTCAACGAAGAAACAACGTCATGAGTGAAGTCGCAGCACCCGTTGCAGCAACAGACGCGTATGTGCGCGAGATCTTGGACGCTGCCATAGCACAGGCACGCCGCGCCAGACTCGATCGCCGCACGTTCTTCAAGGTCGCAGGTCTTGCCGGTGCTGGCCTTGTGCTCGCTTTCCACGTCGGCGAGCGCAACGTTGCCTATGCAAAGGACGGTGCAGGCGCATTTGCGCCGAACGCATTCCTTCGCATCTCACCAGACGGCACGATCCTGATCTATTCGAAGGCACCCGAAATCGGTCAAGGCATCAAGACGGCACTTCCCTTGATCGTTGCAGAAGAGCTGGACGCTGACTGGTCGCACGTGCGCGTCGAGCAAGCGCCGATCGACCCGGCCATCTACGGCCGGCAGAGCGCTGGCGGGTCACGGTCGATTCCCACGGCTTGGGATCAACTCCGCAAGGCCGGTGCGAGCGCGCGCGCGATGCTGGTGGCGGCAGCAGCGAAAGAATGGAACGTCGACACAAGCGAGTGTCGCACCGCCAACAGCGTCGTCTATCACGACGCATCCAATCGCAAGCTCACATATGCGGAGCTTGCCAGCAAAGCTGCTGCCTTACCGGTGCCGGACGAGAAGACGCTCAAGCTCAAAGAGCGCAAGGACTACAAGCTGCTCGGCACACGAGTCAGCGGCGTCGACAATCATGCGATCGTCACGGGCCAGGCCGTATTCGGCATCGATCATGTCGTGCCGAACATGCGCTACGCCGTGTTCGAGAAATGCCCTGCTGTCGGAGGCAAGGTCGCCGAGGCCAATCTGGACGAGATCAGGCGAATGCCTGGTGTCGTGGATGCCTTCATCGTCGCGGGAACGGGTCAGGCGCACGAGGTGAGAGCTGGTGTCGCCATCATCGCGAGCTCGACCTGGGCCGCATTGACCGCAAAGCGCGCGCTCAAGGTGAAGTGGGACGAAAGCGACGCGTCCAAGGACAGCTGGAGCAAAGCCGTTGCGCAGGCGCGCGAGTTGGCCAAGCAGGAAGGCGCCGAGATCCTCAAGACTGCTGGCGACTACGATAGAGCGCTCGCCAGCGGGAAAGTGGTCGAGGCGTTCTACAGCTATCCGTTCGTCGCGCACGCTCCGATGGAGCCTCAGAACTGCACGGCGTGGTTCCACGATGGCGGTATCGAGCTATGGGCGCCCACGCAAACGCCTGAGGCCGGATTGAACGCGGTGGCGCGCGTTCTCGGCCTGCCGCCCGAGAAAGTCACCGTACACCAGCTGCGTGCCGGCGGCGGCTTCGGGCGTCGTCTCATCAACGACTTCATGTGCGAAGCCGCTGTGATCGCAAAGCAGGCGGGCGTACCGATCAAGCTCGTGTGGACCCGCGAAGACGACATGCGGCACGACTTCTATCGCGTCGGCGGCTTTCATTCTTTCAAAGGTGTCGTCGATGCTTCCGGCAAGCTGATCGCCTGGGGCGATCACTTCATCACCTTCACTGCGGACGGCAAGAATCCGACGAGCGGCGGCGGCTTGAGCCCGGACGAATTCCCTGCCCAGCTGGTACCGAACGTGCGGGTCACTCAGACGAAGCTTCCGCTCAAGGTTCCGACCGGCCCATGGCGGGCACCGGGCTCGTGCGCGCTGGCCTTTGCAATTCAGAGCTTCATCCACGAGTGCGCCGTAGCGGCCAATCGCGACCATCTCGAGTTCCTGCTCGAGATTCTCGGCGAGCCGCGGTGGCTGCAGCCAGGCAACGAGTTCGCGCTCAATACCGGACGCGCAGCAACAGTCATCAAGCTCGCTGCGGAGAAAGCCGGCTGGGGCAAGCCGCTACCGAAAGGGCGCGGCCTCGGGCTTGCTTTTCACTTCAGCCACGCCGGTCACTTCGCCGAGGTCGCGGAGGTGAGCGTTGATGCGAACAAGAAGCTCAGGGTTCACAAAGTCACCGTGGCGGGCGACATCGGGCCGATCATCAACCTTAGCGGGGCAGAGAATCAGGTCGAAGGCAGCGTGATCGATGGCTTCAGCACCGCGATGGGGCTCGAGCTCGACATCGAGAACGGGCGCGTCGCGCAAACCAACTTTGACCGCTATCCACTGCTGCGCATTGCGCACGCTCCGGAAGTCGAGGTGCATTTCATTCAGAGCGACTTTCCACCGACGGGCGTTGGCGAGCCCGCGCTGCCACCCGTTGCGCCCGCGATCTGTAATGCCATCTACAACGCAATCGGCCATCGCGTACGAACCTTGCCGTTGACCAGAGAAGGATTCACGCTCGCGTGAATGCGCGGCGCACGCGAGCAACGGATGGCGTCACGCCCGGGAGCGACTGCAGTCGCAGTCGAAACACGCGGCCCGACTAGATAGAAAACGAAACGCCCGAGCGCGCTGCGCTCGGGCGTCGATGGCCGGACAAGAGGCGCAATCAGACGATCTTCTGATCCAGCTCGCCCTTCTCGTAGCGCTTTGCCATTGCTTCGAGACTGATCGGCTTGATCTTGGAAGCGTTGCCAGCCGTACCGAACTGCTCGTAACGCGCCTTGCAGATCGACTTCATGGCCTTCGTAGCCGCGGCCAGCCACTTGCGCGGATCGAACTCCTTGCGATCGTCGTGGAAGAACTTGCGCACCGCACCGGTAGCGGCCATGCGCAGGTCGGTGTCGATGTTCACCTTGCGCACGCCGTGCTTGATGCCTTCCTGAATCTCTTCCACGGGCACGCCATATGTCTGTCCCATGTCGCCGCCGTAGGTATTGATGATCTCGAGCCATTCCTGCGGCACCGAGCTCGACCCGTGCATCACCAGGTGCGTGTTCGGGATGCGGCGATGAATCTCCTTGATGCGATCGATCGCCAGAATGTCGCCCGTCGGAGGACGCGTGAACTTGTACGCACCGTGAGAGGTGCCGATCGCGATGGCGAGCGCATCGACACCCGTCTTGCGCACGAAATCGGCCGCTTCGTCAGGATCCGTGAGCAGCTGTGAATGATCGAGCTTTCCTTCTGCCCCGACACCGTCCTCCTTCCCGGCGGTGCCGGTCTCGAGGGATCCCAGACATCCGAGCTCGCCTTCCACGGACACGCCGCACGCGTGCGCGATCTCCACGACCTTGCGCGTCACCTCGACGTTGTAGTCATAGGGCGCCGGCGTTTTCGCGTCCTCCATCAAGGAGCCGTCCATCATCACGGACGTGAAGCCGAGCTGGATCGAGCGCACACACACCGCCGGGCTCGCACCATGATCCTGGTGCATGACGATCGGGATATGAGGCCACTCCTCCACGGCAGCCTGGATCAGGTGCCGCAGAAACGACGCGCCCGCGTACTTGCGCGCGCCTGCCGAGGCCTGCAGGATCACGGGGCTATCGGTCTCATCTGCAGCCTCCATGATCGCGCGTACCTGTTCCATGTTGTTTACGTTGAATGCCGGAACGCCATAACCGTGCTCGGCCGCGTGATCGAGTAGCTGACGGAGGGTGATGAGGGCCATTAACGATCTCCTTGAGGCGCCGTGGGCGCCGCTAGTGGTTATCGGATCCAGAAGGGTCGCAATGATAATGCGAACCTGCCGCGCGCGGAATTGGCCCAGCGTCAGAGTCCACACGAGCAGGCATCGGCTCGAGGGCGGTTGAGCGCGAGAAGTGGTGGCGAGATACCGACACGAATCAGGCCGCGCCTCTCGCAAGCATCTGATTGCACAGCGGTATTCGCTTGCGAGGGCTACACCGAAACGACTGGAGCCGCCGGCGAGCTGCCCCGGCACGGCAGCCAGGCAGAAAGCAGCGGGCGTTGGCGGATCCGACGATCTTTGGCCCCTGACGCAAGCCCACTTCAGATCGAACGCGATCCGCCCCAGCAGGTAGAGCGCAATACCTAGACGCAATACCTAGAAGCGTATCGCTCCATCAGCCACGCGAAGGGCTGGCCCAAATCATCAGAGCATCCAGTGCCAACGTACCTTCTGGATTGGCGCGGAGCGGATTGATATCGAGCTCCGTTAGCTCAGGTTGCGTGCTGATCAAGGCACTGACTGCCAATAGTGCGTCCACAACGGCATCGCGATCGACAGGAGGCGCGCCGCGCCAGCCGTCCAACAACTCGCGGCCGCGCAGCTCGTCGAGCATTTCCTGAGCATCGAGCCTGCTAATGGGCGCGAGGCGAATGCTCACGTCGTTCAGCGCTTCCGCGGCCGTGCCGCCGAGACCGACGAGTATCGTTGGGCCGAAGCTCACATCGCGCTTCGCACCGATGATGAGGTCGACGCCCGGCGGCGCCATCTCTTCGAGGAGATAGCCACGTTCCTGACGATCGCCCGGAATAGAATCGATCGCTTCCAGGGCTCGCCTCAAGCGCTCCACGTCGCTCACATCGAGATGCACGCCGTTCACCTCTGTCTTGTGCGCGATCTGTGGATCGAGCACCTTGACGACGATCGGCTTGCGCAATGTCTCGAACGCGCGCAGCGCTTCATCGTGCGTGCGGCAAGCGACGTTCTTCGGCGACTCAATGCCGTATTGCCGCAGCAACTGCTTTGCTGCGAGCTCATCGCGAGCCGATGCACGCTCTCCCGCTTCGATGGAAGTCGCTGGGGCAGTCAAGCTGCACCGCCATCGAGCCTTCGCGTCTTCTGCGAGCGCCCATGCAGCTGTTGCAGCACGTTCTGGAGAAAAAAACGTCGGTATCTTGCGCGCTGCCAACGCATCGCGCACCGTCTCGATCGAGCTCGCCTCTCCCAGCGTTGCGAAGAGGAGCGGCTGCTTGACTTGATCGCGCGTTCGCGAAAAGACCGCGATCGGGTCGAGCGCCGCAGGCTCATCGAGCGCGAACGTCAGCACCGCGTCAATCCCGGGATCGCGCGCGACCTCCATCATCACATCAGCAAAGACGGGCGATGGCCGGCCGGTGTCGATCGGGTTACGCAGATACGTCATCGGAGGCAGCAGCTTGGCGATGCGTCCGACCGTCTCGTCGCCGAGCTGCGGAACGTCCACGCCGCGCGAGCGTAGTGCATCGAGAATGATGAGTCCTGGTCCGGCTTGCCCAGTCAGCACGGCGACGCCGGGTTTCGGCTTCGGCTCGATACGCCCGGCGCTGAACGCTGCCGCACAGTCGATCGCATCTTCGGTCGAGTCGACGACGATGGCGCCGGCCTGACGCATGGCTGCGGCCGTGATCGCGTGCGCACCCATCAGGTTGCCCGTGTGCGACTGCGCGAATTCGGCGACCTGAGCACGACCCACCGGCAAGACGATCACCGGTTTGCGCGGCGTGGTTGCAGCGATCACATCATAGAGACGGCGACCGTTCGGAACGCCTTCGAGGTGCAGCACGATGACGTGTGTGCCATCGTCGTCCGCAAGGTATTCCACGACATCCGCAGCGTCGACGTCCACCGCGTTGCCCAGTCCCACTGCCAGCCGTAAACCCATGTTGCGCCGCTGTGCGAGAAAGGCGAGCGAAAGATTGACGCCTCCGCTTTGCGCAACGATGCCGAGCGTTCCGGGGCGGAACCCCCTCACGGCAGGCACGAAACTCGCGAAGCATCTCGTGGCTGGACGCGCGTAGCCGCTCGTGTTCGGCCCGAGCAGCCGCAAACCGCTATCGGAGCAGATCGACGCGAGCTGTGCCTGCAGAGCGGCGCCAGCGCCGCCCGCCTCCGCGAATCCGCCGCTGACGATCAGCGCGGCGCCTGCACCCACTTGTGCGGCCTGTCTCGCCACATCGGGCGTCGCGGCGGCCGGCACTGCCATGAGCACGAGGTCGGGCGCGTGCGGCACTTCGGCGAGGCTCGCATACGTGCGCCGCCCGGCCACTTCCGCGACCTTGGGATTGATCGGGAACACTTCGCCTGGATAGTCGCGCAATGCGTCGACAAGCTGATAACCCACCTTCTCGGGTGCCGCCGATGCGCCCACAACCGCGATCGACTGCGGATCGAACAACCGAGCGAGGTTGTCACGCCGCATCGATGATGAAGTCGTAGACCGCCGCGCGGCCTTTGCATCGTCTCGCATGCGTGGTTACGCTTCGCTCGGCCCAATGGTCGTCACGAGCACATCGAGACCATCGATGCCTCCCTCGACGCGGTCACCCACCTTGAGTGCACCGACTCCGGCGGGCGTGCCAGTGAAGATGAGGTCACCCGGCGCAAGCGTGAACAGCGTCGACAGCTCCGCGATGACCTCCGGCACGTTCCAGATCAGCTCTGAGACGTCGGCGTCCTGACGCGTCTCCCCATTGACCTTCAGCCAGATGCGGCCCTTGGAAATATGCCCACATTGCGCGACCGGCACGATTGCCGTGATCGGTGCCGACTTGTCGAACGCTTTGCCCGTATCCCACGGCCGTCCCTTGTCACGCGCCTCGAGCTGCAGGTCGCGTCTGGTCAGATCGTTTCCGACGGCGTAGCCGTAGACGTAATCGAGCGCGTCTGCAACTGCAATGTTGCGTCCCGCCTTGCCGATCGCGACCACCAGCTCGATCTCATGGTGAAGATTATTGGTACGCGGCGGGTACGGCACCGTTGCATTGTTGGGCACGATGGCATCGGCCGGCTTGGTGAAGAAGAACGGCGGCTCACGCTCGGGGTCCTTGCCCATCTCACGTGCGTGTGCTGCGTAATTGCGCCCAACGCAGTAGATGCGATGCACAGGGAAGCGATCGCTCGTGCCGCGAACTTCAATCGAAACCGGCTCGTGTGGAGTAAATATAAAGCTCATGTCGTAGACAAACTCGCTTGGTGGACTGAAGATGGGTCGTCACTCGCACGATTCGCGCCACAGACCGAGCTGTTCCTGAACGACCCGGTCCGAGAAGCTGAACAACACCGCCTCTTCCTGAGTCTCATGACGACAAGCGGTCCAGCTCGGCACAACGAAGATATCGCGCGGACCCCACTCGAACGTACGGTCTCCGACGACCGTACGACCATAGCCTTCGAAACCGACGAACACCGTCGCGTCGGTGCTTCGGTACGGACGCCCACGAAAGTCCTTGGGCAGCAGCTGCATGAAAGTGGCAATCGTCGGCATCGCGTGCCCACCCGTCACGGGATTGATGTAACGCATCTTGTACCCGTGACACGGATGAGGATCCCCGCTTCGACTCAAGTTGTACAACGCTTCGCGCGTACGCTCATAAGGATAGGCGAACACCGGCGAGGTATGCGGCCGCGAGTGATAATCGACCGGCAGCATGTTCGCTCCGTAGCGCATGAGCGAATCGCCCTCGGGCCGGGCAATCGGCTGTTGCTCGGTGGGCAGATCTTCTGCAAAGCCTGCATCGAGCATCTGCACGAGGGGAATGTCGAGTCCGTCGAGCCAGACCACTGGCTCCTGGCTCTCTGTCCCGCCATGGTCGTGCCAAGTCCAAGATGGCGTGAGGACGAGGTCACCAGGCGACATGTAGTGTCGTTCCCCGTCGACGGCCGTGAACGCACCGCGGCCTTCCAGCACGAAGCGCAGGGCGCTTTGCGTATGCCGATGCGCGGGAGCAACTTCACCCGGTTTGAGCAGCTGAAGACCCGCGTACAACGTGTTGGTCACGCGCGATTGCCCTCGATATGCCGGATTCTCGAGGATGAGCACTCGACGAGTAGCTTCGTGCGCTGTGATCAGCTCACCTGCCTCCATGAGTGACGGCCGTAGATCGTCGTACTTCCAGAAGGCCGGCACACAAGTCGGTTGAGGTTGCTTCGGAACGAGCACGCTCAACACCTCCCACAGCGGCGAGAGATGCTGCTGCGAGATGCGCGTGTAATACTCCCGACGGCGCTCGCGGATTGCGTCTGCTGCCTGACTCATCGTAGCCCCCCTCAATAGATCGCTTCCGTTCCTTTCGCCGCCGCGCGCGGCCCGAACGGCGCGGAGTCCAAGTACTGGCCTGCCTTCATACCCGTGCGTGCCAGCTTCACGGACCAGGCACGTCGCAGGCGTGTGCGCCAGTCGCGCGCACGCATGTGCTCGAGCGCAAGATTGGATGCGTTGCGGTTGTACAGCGCCGCCTCACGACGCTCGTTCGCAGCCTCCTCGATCACGCGACGCGCCTCGTCGGGGTGATTGGCGGTCAACGCCCGCTTGATGCCTCTCGCCGCCGCGACCACGTCGGGCACACCGGAGTTGAGCCCACGCGCGCCGAAAGGCGCGAACAGATGCGCCGCCTCGCCCGCCAATATCACGCGGCGATTCGCATCGGTGAACGAGTTGGCAACGACCTGCAGGAAGTGATAGGTCGAGATCCACGTGACACGATCGGCATACTTCGGTGGAAGCACGCGCGAAATCCAGTTCTTCACGCCTTCAGGAGTATTGAATCGGCTCGGATCGTCGCCGCGGCGTAGCTGGATGTCGGCGCGAATGCCGTTGCGGAACGGCACGATGAGCACGTTGCGCTTCTCCACTGCCGGATGCTCATAGAAATAGAGTCGCTCCGGCCGAATGGGCGCCTCCGGATCTTCCGCCACATCGACGATCACGAACGCATCCTCGATGCGCGGTCCCTCAAGCTCGATACCAACGCACTTGCGAACGACAGAACGCGCTCCATCGCAAGCGATGACGTACGGCGCACGCCATTCGCGACCGTCGGTAGTCGCCAGCGTCACGCCTTCCGGGTCTGTCGACGCATTCTTGACCTCCTGATTCCAAGCGAACTTCACGCCTGCGTCTTTGCAATGACGCAGCAGAATGCGCTCGACGTCCGTCTGTCCCAAGTTGGTCGAATGAGGCAACACATTTGGATTCGGCGGCGGGTACGTCCGCTCGTACACCTGGTGCTCGCCCCAGAAAGTACGCTTCGTCGACCATACGAGTCCTGCGCGAGCAATATCCCACCCGAGGCCGGGGCGCATCTTCTCCCAGAACTCCAATGTCTGGCGGTGATAAAAAATCGCGCGACTGCCAGGACGCTCACGATCTTCCGTGCCTGCCTCCAGCACGGTGACTGGCAACCCTTCTGCACGCAGAGCAAGAGCAGCCGTCAAACCGACCGGCCCGGCACCCACGACGAGCACTTCTCGCTCAGTACTTGATATAGACATGGCCTACCCTCTAGTTCGCCGGTCGATCATCGACTTCGATGACGACCGCCATCGCTGAATCGCCTGCGGCACACCCTTGGAACAATCCCAAGCCACCACCGAGCAGCTTCAACTCCTCGATGAGCTCGATGATCGCTCGCATTCCGGTCGCCGCGTGCGGATGTCCCCAGATCAAGGAACACCCATAGTTGTTCATGCGGCTGAGATCGAAACCTGTCTCGCGCGCAAACACGATGTCGTTTACTGCAAAGGGGTTGTGCGACTTCACCGCCTTGATGTCCTTGATGGTCAACCCGGCGTTCTCCAGCGCTCGTCGCGTCGCTGGCACAGGCGCTTCGGGCATGTGCGCCAGGTCCACACGAGCTTGACCGAACGAACGCACGCGAATACGGATCGAAGGATCCGCGCTCAACTCACGTGCCTTCTCCGGCGTGGTCACGACCATGCCGCAGTTGCCGTCCGCTGGATGCGTTTGCCCGCCGAACGTCACTGTGCCGCCCGGCTGCACCGGTTTGAGCTTTGCGAGACCCTCCGCCGTCGTCGGAAACACGCCTTCGTCGCCGGTTAGTGTCGTCGCTACACCTTTGAAATCCGGCTTGGGCACCTCGAACGGCAACGTCATGTAGCGCTTCTGGAAGGCATGGTCGTCCTTGAGCGCTTCTTGGTACTGCGCATAGCGCATCAGGACGACCTCATGCTGTTGTGCAGTGCTGATACCATGCTTCTTCGCGACGTTCTCCGCTGTCTGCAGCATCGCGTGATCGCCGATCGGATCGTGCATGAAATTGTGTATCACCTGATCCTCGGACTGCCCGGAGCCGCCAAAGCCCGCCGGCGCCGGGTAATAGATGTGTGCGCCGTTCGACGTGCGGTCTGCACCGAGCAATAGCGCCGTGGTTGCAAGCCCAAGCTGAATCTCCGCCGCACCGGTCATGAGCACGCGCGGCCCAGTGGCACACACCTGCGAGAGCTGCGGCCCGATGACGTGCTTCAGGCCAATCTCGTACAACGGCCACGACGCACCGTAAAACGATTGATACTGGACCTGAGTAATCCCGAGCACGCCGAAATCGAACAAGTCCGGCGCGAAGCCGCGCTTGGCGAGCTCGAGCTTGGCCACATGGGCCGCGAAACGCACGCTGTGCAAGTGCTGTAGCGCGCCCTGCCACTTGGCAAACGGCGTCGACCAATACGCGCCGTAAGGAATCTCTACCCGATCGAAACGACTCATATCTCTTATTCGTCTGCTGAATATGGTTCGGCGGTATCGTGAGCGTGTTGCGTTAGACCGGACAGCTCTAGCCCGACGTCGCCGAGATTAATGACTATTTAGTCATTGTTGTACTGCTTAGTCAATATTGTACGATATGGTCACTTCCTCCGACTGGAGAACGAAAGTGACCCGAGCGAAAACCGCAGTGCATAAGACAGCACGACCTGCGATGGACCGGCGTCGCGCGCGCACGCGCGAAGCGCTACTCAGTGCCGGCCGCGCGCTCTTTGCTGCGCGCGGCGTCGAAAGTGTGAGCGTGGATGAGATCGTCGCTGCGGCCGCAGTCGCCAAAGGCAGCTTCTACAATCACTTTGCAGACAAGGATGTATTCGCACGCGAAATCGTTGCGGCTGTTCGACGTCAAGCCGAGCAGGCAGTGGATGCGGCCAACGCGCACATCGAGGATCCGGCCGAGCAATTTGCTCGCGCGCTGTGTGTGTTCGTGCGCTTTGCAATGGAGCACCCTGAAAGCGCGCGTGTGCTGTGGAGGCTGAACTCAGGCGCAACGATGGCCGATGCTCCGGTCAATCGCGGCATACGAGACATCGTCGAGCGCGGCATTCGCCTGCAGCGATTCAAGCACGTCGATGTCGAAACCGGCTTATTGCTGGTCATGGGCATCGTCGTGATCGCTCTGCGCCACGTGCTCGAAGAACGACTGACCACCCCACCAAAGGCGGTGGCCAAGCGTATGGCCGCCGGGATGTTACGTGCCCTCGGTATCTCGCCGGCTCAGGCGGAAAAGATCGCAAGGTCGGCCGCGGAGGATGTGCTCGCTGGGTACGCCGACGAATAACGCTGACGAACGAATGCGGCGCTGCCTTCTCAGCGGCGCGCTGAAGTCATTGATGCTGGAATGTAGGAGTCTTCGTTTTGGAACAGAAGAAAACTGTCACCGCGCAACGCGACGGTGAGATCGCTTTGCTCGTTGCCAATAATCCACCTGTCAACACCATCAATGCCTCCGTCCGCAACGATCTCGGCCGAGCGCTGGATGAGATCAGGTCGTGGACGGACATCAAGGCTGTGGTGCTCCTTTGCGAAGGCAGCACATTCTTTTCCGGCGCCGATATCGGCGAATTCGCCGGGCCGCCACGCGAGGAAGAGTACCGCCGCCTGTTCAACGCCATCGAAAATCTATCCGTCCCAGTCATCGCCGCGATGCACGGCACGGTGCTCGGCGGCGGCCTCGAGATCGCGCTTGCTTGTCATTATCGGATCGCGTTGCCGCGCACACGATTCGGCTTGCCCGAAGTAACGTTAGGTATCATTCCGGGCGCGGGCGGCACGCAGCGTATGCCACGCCTCATAGGCGTGGAGAAGACACTCGAGCTCATACTTTCTGCGCGTCCTGTCGATACGGCGCAAGCCAAGACCCTCGGGTTCCTCGATGAGGTCGTGGAAGGCGATCTGCGTGAAGCAGCCATAACCTACGCACGCAAACTCCTCGCCGACGGCCGCGGCGTGCGACGCACCGGAGAGCGCTCGGTTGATCCGGCCACCGCGACACCGGAGATCATCGAACGACTCACCGAACAAGCCAAGCGTCAATATCCCAATCGCACCGCCCCCTTCACCGCGATCGAAGCGGTGCTTGCGAGCACGCGGCTTCCCCTCGCAGAGGGCCTCGAGCTCGAAACCGAGCTCGTCAACAAGTGCAAGAAAACAGATGAGTCAAAAGGCGCGGTGCACGCATTCTTCGCGGAGCGTGAGACCCGCAAGATTCCGGATCTCCCAAGCACCGCCGTTGCGCGTCCAGTGAAGTCCGCGGGGATCATCGGCGCCGGCACGATGGGCGGCGGCATTGCAATCTGCTTCGCCAACGCAGGCATCCCGGTCACGATCATCGAGGTCTCGCAAGAAGGACTCGATCGTGGCCTTGCCAACATCAGCGGTATCTATGACTCGATGGTCAAGCGCGGCCGCTTGACGGCAGAGGAGAAGGAACAGCGCATGAGCCTGATCAAGGGATCGCTGTCCTATGACGATCTGCGCGACGCCGACGTGATCATCGAGGCTGTCTTCGAGAACATGGAGCTCAAGAAGCGCATCTTTGCGAAGCTCGATGAGGTCGCAAAGCCGGGAGCAGTGCTCGCCACCAACACGTCCACGCTCGACATTGATGAGATCGCATCCGCGACGAAGCGTCCGGAGGACGTCATTGGCATGCACTTCTTCTCTCCAGCGAACGTCATGCCGCTGCTCGAGGTCGTCCGCACGCAGCGCACCTCGGCAGACACGATCCGCACGGTGATGGATCTGTCCAAGCCGTTGCGCAAGACACCGGTCCTGGCGCGCGTGTGTTACGGGTTCATCGGCAATCGCATGATGGAAGGCTACGCGCGCGAAGCGGAGCGAATGGTGCTCGAAGGCGCCACGCCTCGTCAGGTCGACACCGCGCTCGAGCGCTGGGGTATGGCGATGGGCATCCTTGCCGTGTTCGACATGGCCGGTCTCGACGTCGGTGTAAACATCCACAAAGAGCACGCGCACCGATACCCGCCGGATCCGACCTACTATCAGGCCGACTTCGCCCTCGTCGAAGCGGGTCGCCTCGGACAAAAGAACGGCAAGGGCTACTACCGTTACGAGCCGGGCGACCGCACGCGTTATGACGATCCCGAAGCGATCGAGATTCTACGCGCGCGTGCCGCCAAGCTCGGTGTGGAACAGCGCGAGCACACGGACGAAGAGATCGTCGAACGTTGCACGCTGGCGCTGATCAACGAAGGCATTCGCATCTTGGAGGAAGGCATCGCGGTGCGAGCGTCCGACATCGACGTCGTGTGGAACGCTGGTTATGGCTTCCCGCGCTTCCGCGGCGGCCCCTTGTTCTATGCAGACACCATCGGCCTGCCGAAGGTTCTGGAAGGCGTATTGAAGTATCAACGCATCTTCGGTCCTATGCACTGGCAGCCCGCGCCGCTTCTCGAGAAGCTCGTGCGAGAGAACAAGACCATTGCACAATGGGAAGCTGAGAGACATGGCCGCTGAAGCACTGAGCTGGAATCCTGAGTCGTTCGAGACGGACGTCGAGCGCCGCCCGGACGGCTCGATCATCCTGCGCCCTCGCAAACAGCTCGGCGACTATCCCGCCCGTGCGCTCGATATGCTCGAGCACTGGGCGCGAAAGTCGCCCGATCGCACCTTTGTCGCGCAACGTGATGCGACAGGCGCGTGGGTATCACTCACGTACCGTGACATGCTCCAACGCGTCCAACGCATCGCACAGGGACTGCTCGCACGCGACTTGAGCGCCGAGCGGCCGATCGTGATCCTATCGGGCAATAGCATTGAGCATCTGCTCCTGGCATTTGCTGCGACCTGGATCGGCGTGCCGTACAGTCCCGTCTCGCCCGCCTACTCTCTCGCATCCGGTGAGCTGAAGAAGCTCAAGTATGTCTTGGACCTGCTGACGCCCGGCATGGTGGCAGCATTCGGCACTAAGATGTTCGAGCGTCCTTTGACTCAGCTCGTCGCCCAGGACGTCGAGATCGTCGGCGACGTACCGAGCATCGGCGGGCGCAAGGTGACTGCACTCGCCGAGCTCGAAGGCGAGCCTGGTCCCGAGCTGGCAAGTGCGCATGCGAAAACGGGCCCCGATACGATCGTGAAGCTGCTGCTCACGTCCGGTTCGACTGGCGACCCGAAGGCCGTCATTACCACACATCGTATGTTGTGCAGTAATGCGGTCATGCTGTGCCAAGCCTTGCCTTTCGCACGAACCGAGCCGCCTATCGTGGTCGACTGGCTGCCGTGGAATCACACGTTCGGCGGCAGCCACAACCTGAATTTCGTCTTGTTCAACGGCGGCACACTGTACATCGACGAGGGTAAACCGACGCCTACCGGAATCGCGGCGACCTTGCGAAATCTGCGAGAGATCTCTCCCACGGTGCAATTCAACGTGCCGAGGGGCTTCGATGCGCTCGCGCATCACCTGCGCGAGGATCGCGAGCTGCGCCGCTCGTTCTTCCGTCGTCTGCGTGCCTGCCTCTTCGGCGGCGGCTCGCTCGCTCAGCACACCATGGACGCCTTCACAGAGCTTGCGATTGCAGAGCGAGGAGTCCGAATACCGATGCTGTCCGGTCTTGGCGCGACCGAGACCGGCCCCGCCGTTACCTTCACGACGCCGGATTGCGTTCGCGCCGGCGTCATCGGACTGCCAGCTGCCGGCAACATCGTCAAGCTTGCGCCCCACGAGGACAAGTTCGAATTGCGCGTCAAGAGCCCGAGCGTGACGCCTGGATACTGGCGTCGGCCTGACCTGACCGCTGCGGCCTTCGATGAGGAAGGCTTCTACAAACTCGGCGATGCTGCGCGTCTGCTGGACGAGCGTGACCCCGGACGCGGCTTGTGCTTCGACGGGCGAATCGCCGAAGACTTCAAGCTCTCCAGCGGCACGTGGGTCAGCGTCGGACCGTTGCGCGCCAAGCTCATCGCTGCCATGTCTCCGTTCATTCAGGACGTGGCGATCGCTGGCCTCGATCGTGACTACTTGACGGCACTGCTACTGCCGGACTTGGCAGCATGTGCTGAGTTCCTCCGGGTGCCGTCGATTTCCTATGAGCAACTGTCGGTGCAGACGAAACTCCTCCAAGTTCTTCGCGAACGACTGCAAGCGCACGCTGCGCAGTATCCGGCAAGCTCGTTGTGTATCCGTCGTGCGATGTTGCTGCCGTCTGCACCTTCTCTCGATAACGGCGAAATCACGGATAAGGGCTCGATCAACCAGCGAACGATGTTGCGCCTCCGCTCAGCGTGCATCGAAACACTTTACGAGCAGAATCCGCCCGACCACGTCATCGTGATTGAGTGAGCACGCGGCGGACTCACGAATAAAAGATCAATCGAAGGGGGGCCATGACATGACTCAGGCACGCGTAGGCGGCAACGCCGCCCTGACAACTGCCCTTTGCTTTGCAGTGGCAGTGCTCGAAGGATTCGACATTCAAGCGATTGGCGTTACCGCACCGAAGCTAGCACCGGAATTCGGACTGACACCTGGGCAACTGGGGTGGGTTTTCTCGATCAGCAATATTGGCCTCGTGGTCGGCGCCAGTCTGGGCGGCTGGCTCGCCGACCGGCTGGGCCGTAAGCCGGTGCTGATCGGCTCCGTCATGATGTTCGGCTTGTTCACGCTGCTGACCGCGCTGTCAGGCTCGTTCACAACGTTGTTTCTAACGCGCCTGCTCGCGGGACTCGGTTTCGGGGCCGCGTTACCGAACATGATGGCCGTTGCAACCGAGATCAGCGCACCGAGCAAACGAGCCATAACGGCCGCGGCGATGTTCTGTGGCATGCCAATAGGCGGCGGCTCTGCCGCGCTCCTGACGCAAGTGCTACCCGCGACCTACGATTGGCGAACGATTTTCGTCATCGGCGGCGTGCTGCCCCTGCTCGTCGCTGCCGCACTTTACGCATTCATGCAAGAGACGCTGACCGCGCAGGAACGTTCCGCTCGGGAACGCGTGCCGGTAGGTAAAGCGCTGTTCGGCGAACAGCGCGCAATGCCCACTATTCTTCTGTGGCTCACGTTCCTGCCCACGCTATTGATGCTGTACTTGTTCCTGAATTGGCTGCCGATGCTCGTCACCGCCAACGGGCTCGACCGGGCGGTTGCGCCGCAGGCATCGCTGGCGTTCAACTTCGCAAGTGTGCCTGGTGCTCTGATTCTTGGCTTCCTGGTCGACCGCTACGGCGCACGTTGGCCGCTAGCGAGCGCATACGCGGCGCTGATTGTCACCCTGATGGCACTTGGCGTCGCACGTGAGCTCGGACCCATCCTGGCGTTGAGCGGCGCTGCCGGCTTTCTACTCATGGGCGCCAACTTTGCGCTCTACGGCGTGGCGGCCATGTACTACCCGGTCAACGTGCGCGGGACCGGCTCCGGCGCCAGCATTGCGGTCGGCCGCGTTGGCTCGATCAGCGGCCCGCTACTCGCCGGATTGCTGCTTGCCGGCGGCTTGAGCGCGGTCCAAGTCGTGCAGTACATGGCTCCCGTTGCTGCCACGGCTTGTGTCGCCGTGTTCCTGCTTGGTTTCTTCAAACGTGCGGAATGATTGACCGCAGGCGCACTTCGTGCGCGAATGCGCCGCCTGAATTGGCTCTGCGAGCGGGCTCGTCATCGAGCCCGCTGCTCAAGCGGGCTCACGCAACTGCTTAAGGAGCAGCAAGAGACGATTCGTGTCCTTCGGAGGTAGTCGACGCAAGAGTCGCTGCTCGCATTGCTTGACTGCACGACGTGCCTGAGTCAAGACGTCAGTGCCACGCGGCGTCAGGATCAAGTGCTGTCGACGACGGTCGATCTTCGAGCGCTCGCGCGAAATCAATTTTCGAGATTCCAGGCGATCCACGATCGCCATCATCGTCGCTCGGTCCGTCATCAGCGCCGCTGCAATATCGACCTGCGAGATACCGTAGTTGTTGGCAATCATCGAAAGTATCGCGAACTGCTTGGCGGAGATCCCGAGCTTGCTGCAGGCGGCATTCACATCGCGGACAAAGAGTGCATTGGCCAGCGCCAGATTGAAGCCGACCAGCTCGAGCAGCTCGCCCATGTCCGAATGATTGCTGCTGGCGCTCTGGGTCTTCTTCGCCTTATTAGACTTCTTCTTCGGCGCGGCCATTCTTTCCTCCACGCGGTGCACAACCCCATATATCCATGAAATATTGATTATATGCAAAACGAATACGGGGTTTGCATATACAACGTGATGACAGCCAACCGTCCTCTGACGCTTACCTCGTCACGTCTGTGGAGACCCCTGGTGAGTGCTCAGTGCAGCTGCTCTAGTTGACTCGATCACTTGTCTGCCATTGGTTGCCCGGGCTGCTAGCCAGGCAATTACCAAGTGCACACTTGCCGTGCACGCCTCTTCGGCTGGCACTCGATCGCGCCAGGACAACCTGCAATAGCACGGCCGACTCACGAGCCAACGTCAACTCGACTGTTTGCCGAGGGACTGCTCTTTGGTTCTGTCGCTACGAGACTTCTTGACGAAAAGATCCGCGATGATCCCTCGAATCCAGCGATTGGCGGGATCGTGCTTGAAGCGCGAATGCCAATGCTGACGCACGATCCTCGGCCGCGCGTTGAACGGTGGGCGCACGACCTTGAGATCGCCCATCCGAGCGAGGCTCAATCCGATCGCGTACGGTACCGTGACGATCAAGTCCGAGCGACTGAGCACTGCCGGCAGAGCCAAGTAGTGCTGTACTCTCAGCACGACCCTACGCGCGAGGCCCATCTCGCGTAGTTCAGCCTCGAGGGTGTCGTCCAGGGAACCGTCGGCATGCACTACGGCATGTCGACCTTCGGCAAACTGCTTGCGAGTCATCTCATCGCCAATCTCCGAATGATCGCGGCGTACGAGACACACAAACGAGTGCGCAAAGAGTCGCTGCTGAAACAGCGCTGCACTTTGCAGCTCCGGGAAGTACCCGACGACCAGATCGACCTCTCCGGATCTCAAAGCAGGCTCGAGCTCCGGCACGGGAAGGTTGACCGTGCGAATCTCTATCCCAGGAGCGACCGCCGCAACGCGTTCCATGATGGGCGGCAAGAACACGAGCTCGCCGATATCGTGCATTGCCAAGGTGATGGAGCGTTGTGCGGTCGCGGGATCGAAGTCCTGTTGCCGTAACAGATCGAAACGAATGCTGTCGAGAATCCTGTCGAGAGGCGCTGCCAGGCGTTCAGCATAAGGAGTTGGACAGATCCCCGTACCCGTGCGAACGAACAATGGGTCGCCGAAAATCTTCCGCAGCTTACTCAACGCAAAGCTCGTTGCTGGTTGACTCATACCGAGCACCTGCGCAGCTCGCGTGACGCTGCCGGTTCGTAGCAGGGCGTCAAACACCACGAGGAGATTCAGATCGACATCGCGAAGGTTCACTTCAAGCTCACACCACCATCGACGTTCAATACCGCACCCGTGCACATTGCGGCGCTCGGAGATACGAGGAAGCGTACCGCCGCGGCGATATCGCTCGGTTGGAGCCATGCGCCGAGCGGAAAATCCGCATCAACGCGCGCAGAGGTGCGCGTGAGCTCGGTGCGTGTCGGCCCGGGACACACCGCGTTGGCCCGGATACGGTACTTCGCCCACTCGTAAGCGGTCTGACGCGTCAACGCGAGCAGCCCGGCTTTGGCTGCGGCGTATGCCGCCCCTCCGACGGGCGAAACGCAATGTGCCGCGATCGAGGCCACGTTCACGATTGCTCCCCCACCTCGGCGCCGCATTGCGCCGAGTACCCCCTGTGTTGCCACGAATGCAGAGGTCAAGTTTAGGGCAAGCGTACCTTGCCAATCCTCGAGAGTCATTTCCTCCAAGGTCCGCCGTGGGCCGCCACCAACGTTGTTCACCAAGATGTCAATACCCGGCTCCTGCTGGTCGAGACGGGCGAATAACGCTGCCATGGCGTGCGGATCAGCAGCGTCCACGGTGAAAGCTGTGCCGCCCACCTCCCGGGCCAACGCCATCGCCCGTTCGGCGTCCAGATCCACGATCAGCACCCGCGCGTGCGCGCGCGCCAGCTCGTGCACGATCGCCGCACCGATGCCGTTCGCGCCTCCCGTGACGATCGCCACCTTGCCAGTCAATTCAGCCACATCACACTCCCAGGGTTGAATCCGATCACGTCGTGTCGCACCCACCGCTGCGCGAGGCGATTCCGCCGCGTGAATTCGACGTGCGACCTCGAGCGCCTTGTGAGCGACACCGCCCTAACGGCTGGAGACTCGAGCACGGCGGATCATGCCCGGCCGTCGAATCCTGATAATCTAAACCAGTCGCTGTATGCTCTTGCGACGCTCGAAAAGGCAGGAGGCACGAGCGGCAGGCGCTTCGCCCTCGTGAAATTCATATAAGAATTGAGAGACGACTGACCGGGATAACCGGGATGTCGGTCAATGCTGCCCTACTCGTGCTTGACCGGGTCGAACAATCGAGGATGCGCAGCAGTGACGCGCAGTGACTCGAGCAGCGGCAGCCACTCTTGCTGCGAGTCGAGCAGTCGAAGCGCCCCCAAGTTTTCTTCAAGATTTGTCGTCTTCGTTACCCCGATCAGTGCGGTTGCCGTGGCTGGATTTGTCAATGTGAATGCGATCGCCAGCTGCGCGGCGCTTGCACCGAACGCTCGTGCGATTTCTCGTAAACGCGGTTGACTGGCCCTGATCTGTTCGCGTACCCCGCCCGCATCACGCGCGATGTTACGTTCGCGCGGACGTTCGCCACGCGCAAAGTCGCTCGGATTCACCCGATCGCGATCCAAGTGACCCGCGAGGATACCGCCTTCCAATACGAATGCGGCACAGAGCGCCGATTGACCTGAGGCGAACAGCCGAGCGTAACGTGCATCTTCGACGACGTTGCGACGCGCCACGTTGTATTGGAGCTGCACAAGGCACGGCGAGCGTCCGTTCAGCACCGCGCAAGCTGCTTCGATCTGCTCTGGCTCCCAGTTCGTCACGCCCCAAGCACGCGCAATCCCGGCGCGCACCAGCGCATCGACCTCCTCGCAGAAAGCGGCAAAGTCCACCTCAGGGGTGGGTCGAGAAACCATGACCACATCGACGTGGTCGACATCGAGCCGGCGCAAAGATGCTTTAGCCTGCTCCGCCAATGACTGTTCCGGGTAGTTCCACAGCCATAGCTTCAGCGCAAGCATGTACTGTTCGCGCCGCAGGCCGGCGGTCCGCATGGCAGCGGCAAACGCCTCCTCCGTATCCGGCTTGTCCCAGTAGTAACCGACATCGAACAGGTTGATGCCCCGTTCGACTGCAAGCGAGAGCAATCCGGCGCACTCGCGTCGACTCAGCCGCGAGAAAGTGTTCCAAGAGCCGAGCGAGAGCGCCGAAACCGGTCGATCCAATCCGATGTCACGGTAGAGCATGATCACTCCAGGCCGACGCGGCCGCTGCTGCGGCCGCGTCGCACACTGGTGGTCAGAAACGGTAGCGTGCCAACAGCGATACGCGACGCGGCTCTCCTGGCACGTTCAGCTGGATACCGAAAATCGTCGCATTCTGGTTGTACACGAGGTACTCCTTGTCCGTGAGGTTCGATCCCTCGAGAGCGAGCTCCAGCTGCGGTAAGGCCGCCGGCTCGAATGCAATGCGCGCATTGAGCAGCGTGTAAGCCTTCTCGAGCGAGGTCGGATCCGCAATCGTCAGGAATTGATCGTCGCGATAGCTGGCATCCGCACGCAGCGTCCAGTTGCCAAGCGAAGTCGTCAGATCGTATTGAGCACCAGCGGAAATCGTCCACTCCGGGACGTGCGGCAACTTCGTATCGTACGTCACGCCGACGACCCCACCGGCCAATCGCACGAACTCGTTGTGCGTGTAGCCGGCTCCGAGATTCAATGTGAATGCGCTCGTCGGGCGCCAAGTGGCCTCGATCTCCACTCCGTAGAGCTCGGCATCGCCACCATTCTGCGTGACATTGACGACCCCGCCCGTGGGGCCCGGCACGATCACGTTGAGTTGGATGTCGGTCCAGTCGCTCCACCAAGCCGCGCCGTTCAGTGTCAGCCTGCCGTCCAGCCAACGTGTCTTCGCACCGATCTCATAGGTCGCAAGCTCCTCCGGCCCATAGACCGGCGTCGGCAGGACCGCCGTGGGATTGCCGAATCCACCGCTCTTGAAGCCCTCAGCATAGCTCGCGTAGAGCATCACGTCGTCACTGAGCTTGAAGTTCAAGCCCACGCGCGGAGTGAACGAGAACCAATCCTCCGAACGCGTCTGCGCCGGAATGGAAACGAAGTAATCCCGTTGCGGCAGCTGTGTCTCCGTGGTGAAGGTCTTGTCGTCCCAGTTCGCGCGCGCACCGAGCACGAGTGTCAGCTTATCGGTGAGATCGATCTCTTCTTGAGTGAAGATCGCAATGCTCTCCGCCTCGTAATCTTGCAACACGAGGGTATCGCGAGCATCGCTCGGCAGGCCGGTCACTTCGTACACGCCGTGGAAGCTTTCGCTGAAGCGACGGCTCTTACCTTTCTCTGAGAAATAGTACACACCAGCCAGATACCGCAAGCGACCGCCGGCAAGTTCACCGCTCACCTGAAACTCTTGACTGATCTGCTCGTCGTCGATCTTCTCGTGCGTCGACGAAATGGTGAACGGGCTCGTATCGCCGTCCACCCGTACCTCACTCGAAAGGTCGCGCCACGCGCTGATGGACTTGAAGCTGAACGCGTCGCTCGGACTGAACGTGAAGGTCGCCGATACGCCGCCGATGTCGTAATCGTCCTGCAGCGGACTACCGCTGTGGGTCGTGTACCGGTCGCTGATGACCCAGCGACTGTCGTAGAGTGTCCCGGCCGGTAAACCGAGCTCGATGGCTTGCACCGGCGCCGCAATCTCATTGAAACGCGCGACGAGCGGGGGCGGTGGCGTCGTAAAGGCCGTCGCGTTGGACAAGAGACCAGTGTTGCGTTGGCGGCTGTAGTCTGCGCGCAAGTCCAGCTCGCTGTGCTCGCCGAGTTGAAACAGGAGACCGCCTCGCACGACTGCACGATCCTCGTCGTTCGTTTTCTTACCGTCGAACAGGCGGCGACCGTATCCTTCGGAAGTGAACACGCCGAACGCGAGCTTGCCGCCGACACGGCCCTCGACGATCGGTCCATTGATACTGCCTTGAACATCGATGCGCTCGTCTTCACCGAGACGCACCGCGAACATGCCCTCTGCCGGTCCGAAGACACTCGGGCTGGTGGTAATGACGTTAACCGCACCACCGATCGTGTTACGCCCGTAGAGCGTACCCTGTGGACCGCGCAGGACTTCGATACGCTCGATATCCGTGACACTCATCAACCCACCGAGCGTGCGCGCCAGATATACGCCGTCCAGGTACAAGCCGACGCCGGGATCTGTTGGATACGCATAGTCGCCCGTGCCAACGCCGCGTATCCAAGCTGCATATGCCGAACCGCCTGCGGTTGGCCGGTTCGTCACCGTGAGCTCGACGTTGGGTGTGAAATTTGTGATGTTGCGAAGATTCGTCACGCCACGGTTGATCAGTGCCTCCTCGTTGAAAGCAGCAATAGATATGGGCGTATCCTGCAGGTTCTCCTGGCGACGCTGCGCCGTGACCACGATCTCCTCGACGACTGGCGCATCTTGAGCATGTGCGACTTGAACGGTAACCGCCGAGCCAGTCGCAACCAGATAAGCAATCGCCTGCTTCAATTGCTCTTTGCTTCTGATCATACATTCCCCCCGACTACTTACTACTCCTATGCCTTCGAATCACCGAACGTGCCTGCTCTCGCCGCGCGCTCGATGAGATCTTGTTGAATCGGGTCCGGCAGCTGCGTGAAGTAAGCGCTGCAACCGCCGATGCGGACGATCAAGTCCGCGAAGCGATCGGGTGCAACACGCGCCTCACGCAAAGTGCGCTCTGCCACGACATTGAATTGCAAGTGCTTGCCGCCTCTGGAGAAGTAATCGCGCACTGCGCTCGCTACGGCACAAGTGCTCTCCGGCGTAGCGAATGCCTCCGGTCGCAGAAACAGCTCCAAGGACATCGACTGCCAGCAGCTTTGATCGATCTTTGTAGCGCTGCGGAGCACTGCATGTAGCCCGTGGCGGTCACGTCCGTTCACTGGCGTCAGCGATTCAGCCGCCAAGTTCTCTCCGGCGCGACGCCCGTCCGGCGTTGCGCCAGTCAGCGCACCGCCGGGCCAGCTGGCTGTGCCGATCGTGATCGCTGCGGGAATGAATCGGCCTCCGTAGACGGTCGTGTGCTTCTTGACCTCATTCGCCCAGAACGCGTACAGGTCCGCGGCGATCGAGTCCGCATAGTCATCGTCGTTACCGTACTTGGGCGCTGCGAGAGCGTGCTGCCGTATGCGCTGTCCGCGTTCGCCGGCCCAATCGTTCACCAGCGCTTCGACGAGCTCGGCGGCAGTCGCAAGTTTGTCTTCGAACACGACCTTCTTGATCGCGGCCAGCGAGTCGGCGACGTTGATCATTCCGATCGGGTTGATCGCGGAACCGTTCTCGTAGGGCAGCGTCCGGCCGAGAATGTTCTGATGCGACTGTAGACCGCCTTCGCTGAGAGCAGTTTCGATCGTCTGCGGAAAGCGCTCGGCGTACGCCTGCATCGTGACGTTGTTGAACTCGCCTTGCAGCTCGATGAAGTGCGCGAGCTGCACTTTGAGCGCAGCCCAGAATTCCTCGTACGAGCTGCATTCGACGAGGGGCTTCGTTCTCGGCCCGACCTGCGCACCAGTGCGCGGGTCCTTTCCGCCATGAATGGCGAACTCGAGCACGCGGGGCACGGTGAACATCGGCCATGCGATCGTGCGCGATTGACCCGGTATGTTCACACCCAGCGATCCCGCCACGGCGTAATCACGCGCTTGTTCGACTGAGAGACCTTGCGATTGCAAGTATGGAATGATGGACTCGTCGTTGATGAGCGCCGGCATACCGATGCCGGTTGCAATCGTGCGCAAGGCCTCGAGCAGCAACGCATCCGGTGTTCCGCGATGCACGCGCATCGTGAGCGTCGGATGAGGTGCCGGACATTCGCGTGCCGCGCGCAGAATCAGGAAGGACAAAGGCGTCGTGGCGTCTCGCCCATCGGGCGTTTGGCCGCCGATGACACAGTTGTGCCACTTAGCGAGGCCGCCGTACTTTGACCGATGAGTGCGTCCCGCCGTGATCACGATCTGCGAATCCTTGATACGCAACCACTGGAGCAGCTCGAGCGCCTCGTATTCCGTGATCCGCCCAGCCTTCAAGTCCTCTTCGTAATAGGGTTGCAGGTACTGATCCAGTCGTCCGAATGACAAGACTCCGGACGGCAGCACGACGAGCACCATGAACCACAGCGACTGCAACGCCTCGCGGAACGTGCGCGCCGGCTTCGCCGGCACGTGACGACACATACGCGCGAGCTCGAGCAGCTCCTCCCGTCGCGCAGGATTGCTTTCCTTTTTGGCAGTTTCCTCGGCAAGGGCGGCAAAACGCGCTGCGTAGCGCTTCACGGCCTCCAATGCGATCACGATCGCACGCAGCTGATCGATCTTCGCTGCCGCCTCCGCCGTGAACAGCCGCGTTCTCGCGAGCTCTCGGCGCGCCTCTTCTATCAAGGCGTCGAGCCCCAGGCGGATGACTTTCTCAAATTGAAAGACGCCTATGATCTGACTGATCTCGTGGTGGATACCCCAACCGCACCCGATCATGCCGCCTGGACCCCAGCCCTCCTCCTTACTGCGAAACGGCGGGAGCACCACCCCGAGCTGGGCATAAGGCCAAAGCCGATCATCGTCATACAGCGAGGTCATGCGCGCGGTCAGACAGCGCGTGCGCCAGAACTCGTTCATTTCGCGTATCCTTGGCCGATCCGCGTCGGCCACCACGAAGCCGCTCGCGCACAAGGCGTCCAATTCATCGTCCGGCCACGGTGCCCACAAACAGGTAAGCTCTACGGCGCCAGGGCGACTGGCCAGATTGCCGAGCAAGAGGTCGTCTTCGTCGATGTAAATCGGAATTTCGTCGAGAACGCGCGCAAGCGCTCGACCGCAGCGAACGACTTGCGGCTCGCCTTCGCTGTCACGGAATGCCTCCGTGACCAGCAGGCCTTTGGCGATGCTTACGGTGAATCTGCAATCACGTACGTCGTCCAATGATTTCAGGAGGCGCTGTATCCTTGGAGTCACGCCGTTCCAACCTCGCTTTAGAGTGCGATTAGAAGAAGTGTCGGAAGGCAATCGATCCTAGTGTGAGGACGCAAACCGCGATACGTCCGCGCTAGCATGTCAGATATGCATAACTCGAATATCGCAAAGCTGGAGGTGCGCGCGCTGCTCGCTCTCGAAGCGCTGCTACGTGAACGCAGCGTCAGCAAGGCGGCACAGCATGTCGGACTCAGTCAGCCCGCGATGAGCCATATGCTGGCCCGGCTACGGAGGACTTTTGGCGATGAGCTGCTCGTGCGCGGTCGACAGGGATTCGTCCTGACTGAGTACGGTGAGCGGTTGCTTGCGCACGTCACGCAACTTGCGCCACAGATCGAAGCGCTCGGCCGCGCTGATCGCTTTTCACCGCACGAGAGCGAAGCCACCTTCCGGATTGCTTGCACAGATCATGCAGCCATCGTGCTGTTGCCGCCCCTGCAACGTGCTTTTGTCACCGCAGCCCCCCGCGCCACTTTGAAGGTGTTATCAGTGCACAGCCGCCGCCTCGACATGGATCATCTCGAAGCGACGCGCTTCGATCTGCTTCTCGGGTGGTTCCAGACGCTACCGGCCGACTGGCACGTCAAGAAACTGCTTGAAGAGCGTCTGGTCGTCATCAGCGGCGCAGACAACAAGGCCATTGGCGAGACGCTCGACCTGGAGACGTTCCTCTCTCTCAAGCACGTCGTCCTGTCTCCGGACGAGCGAATGATGCAAAACATGGCCGACACGACGCTTGCCGCCCATGGTTTGCGACGTCAGGTCGGCGCGTTCGTGTCGAACTTTTCCGCCACGCCTTTCATAGTGCTCAACTCATCGTTGATCGCCCTGATCCCAGCGGGACTTGCCGCGCGTTTTGCTCAGCTACCGCGCTTGCGCGTCCACGAGCCACCGATTGCATTTCCGACGTTCTCGGTCTCCATGGCCTGGCATCCCCGCGTTCACCACGAACCGGGCCATCGCTGGTTGCGCGAGTTGATCGCTGCAGCAGCCGAGGAGGCCCGCATGCTCCTCGACACATTCACGAGCCGCATACCGAACATCGATGCGAACGATTGACCCGACCTCGTCCGCTCTTGTCAGATCACACTGCGGGCCTGAGTGACCACGCAACTCACTAAGACGGGGGATTTGAAGGGGGATTAAATGCGCGATCCGCGCCCTGCCGCCGAAGCAGTAGCTGCGGCTACAGCGGAAGTGTCGAACGCACGACGCTACTACCTACTCGCATTGTTGACACTTCTCAACGTGCTGCTCGTGCTCGACAAGATCGTGCTCAGCATCCTCATCGAGCCGATTCGCGCGGAGTTCGGCCTGTCCGACGGTCAGCTGGGCGCGTTGATGGGGTTGGTGTATGCGGTCTTCATGGGAGCGGCCGGCCTGCCGCTCGGCATGCTCGCCGACCGCATGAACCGTCGCAACCTTGCGGCCATCTGCCTCAGTGCGTGGTCGGCCATGACGCTCGCGTGCGCGGCAGCACAGAACCTGTGGCACCTCATACTTGCCCGCATCGGCGTGGGTATCGGCGAAGCCGGCGGCGGACCGACTGCGGTTTCCATGATCGCCGATACGTTCGAGCCGCGCCGTCGCGCGACCGCAATGGCGATCTTCGCTACCGGCACGCAGCTCGCCGCCCTCGTCAATCTCACCTTGGCGACGCAGATCGCGCACGCCTACGGATGGCGCATGACGCTTGTAGCCGCAGCAGTGCCAGGCTTCGTGCTCGCGTTGTTGTTGGTGACTACGGTGCGCGAGCCGCAACGAGGCATGGCCGATCGCGCGCGAAGCGCCGTTCAGGCTCCGCCGCTTCGCGAGTCATTGAGGCGCATTTGGCGGCAACGATCGCTACGGCATCTCTTGACGGGTGCAACGCTCTGCTACATCGTCGTCGCGGGCATGGGCTCGTGGCATTTCTCCTTCCTTGTACGCAGCCACAATCTTCATCTTCACGAGGTAGGCCCGATCATCGGTATCGGGATCGCGGTGCTAGGCATCGCTTCGAACTTGCTCTCTGGCGCGCTCTCAGATTTTCTGGGCGCCCGCGATGAGCGCTACCGCACACGGCTGATCGGCACTGCTGCTCTCATCACGTTTGGTATTGGAGTCTGGTCGATCCTGACAGAGAGCGCCAACGGAGCGCTGGCCGGCGTGATCCTGTTCGCCGTTGCTGTAATGTTTTGGTTCCCGACCGTGGCTGCTCTCAGTCAAGGTCTTGTCGAGCCGCGAATGCGCTCGACCGTAGCAGGCCTGCTCTTCCTGCTCTCTAACCTCGTTGGCTACGGGATCGGCCCGATCCTCGTCGGCGCGCTAAGCGACATGTTCGCACCAACGTTCGGCGAGCACTCCTTGCGCTACGCGATGATTGCCGTGCTCAGCCTCATCATTTGGGCAGCTGTGCACTTCTTCCTGGCGAGCCGGGACCTGCGCAGGAATCTGGCAGCAGCGCTCGACGCTACATGAAACCCGGCAAGCGCCGCTTTAGCCATCGCCTTTGATCTATTCCGTGAGACGCGCCTTGATCTCCGGCGGGATTGGCACTGCCTTGATCCCACCTTTTCCGTCTCGCTTGACCCATACGCGTGTCTCGCGGAATTCCACCGCGAGCACACCGTCCTGCTTGAATAATCGATGACGCGCGTCGAAGCTCGCACGGCCGCATCGTTCGATCGTCGATTCGATCGTCACCTCATCTCCGAACGTACAAGAAGCCCGAAAATCCGTCTCCGCGTGCACGACCGGGAATCCGGCAATCCCGTACTTCTCTAGTAGCTCGGCTTTCTTCAGTCCCAATGTTTCGAGCAAGGCGATCGTGGCGTTGTCGAAGAATGCAAAGTAACGAGGGAAATAGACGATCCCAGCCGGGTCGCAGTCTCCCCATTGAATACGGACACAAGTACGAGAAGAAAGCATAGGTGACGTTCTTGATCAGTGTTGACTGCACGAGCCGTGGGCAATGCACAACGCAGTCTACGCACCGACGGGCATTCCAACAGAGACGGATTCCACGATCTCCTTCGTAGTAGCCGTAGCCGCGCCTAGCTTCAATGAGCGGCAACTCAGATCAGTGCACGTCCTCCCTGAGTGAAGCCGCGTTATATACGAGCTTGATAACTCTTATTCGTGCATCAGACGTCTTGTGCGGCTTCCAATAAGCGGGAACCTTTGTGGCCCTGATACGCGCGTACGGAACGCTCGTGTACCGGTTCTCACGTTGTGTACGTGCGCTCGTGCCGGACGAGGCTCTTGGACACGAACGAGTCTTGCGGCTATGGGACAGAGCAGAAACACCTACGGCGTGACCGCCACGGAATGAGCGAGCGTGGGAGATCAGAGGTTGGCGTCAGAGAACAACGGCGGGGAGAGAAATGGCGCGCCCGGAAGGATTCGAACCTCCGACCTCATGGTTCGTAGCCATGCGCTCTATCCAACTGAGCTACGGGCGCTTCATGCGGTGCGATAGTCTACCTTGTGGCGTCACTCACGTGCGACTGACGCCGCGTATCCTTTCGTCGTCGACTGCGATCGTCGACGCTTCGCTCACATCCACTCTTCGAGGAATGGCGGAGAGAGAGGGATTCGAACCCTCGATGGGCTTTTGGCCCATACACCCTTAGCAGGGGTGCGCCTTCGACCACTCGGCCATCTCTCCGGCGCTTAAATCCTTTTGTTCGTACCGCCGAGTGGACGGGAAGTCGCACGCACGGGGTGCGCGTGACTCCGTACGTCCTTGTACTTCGCCCCTTCGGGGCCACCGACTCGGTTCCCGAGTCGACGTTCGAATTCGCTCCCGGCGAATCTAGTCGACCACTCGGCTCCGCCCTTTCAGGCCGTCGCACGACTCGAAGTCACCGAGTCGACGCGTCCAACCCGCCCTGGGCGAATTCGGTCGACGGTTCCACGGCGGATCCTGCGCTTAGGAGCCGCACTCCCGTCTGGCTGTCGCAGCCATCAGTCCCTGCCTGCGAAAGGCCGGCAAGAATACTGAGCACGGCCGAATACGTAAAGACTTGCCAATCAAAAGAACTTGAGGCAGCCGCGGGAGTGGCGCTCGCGCGTCACCCCGCGGTGCGAAGATCGACGTGATCCGTTGGATCAGGAGCCCGAGCCGGTCGCCGGACGCTTCGCCGCGCCCCCAGCTGCTTGCTCTTCACGCTTGATGCGCTCGTAGATCTCTTCGCGATGGACGGCAACTTCCTTCGGCGCGTTCACGCCGACGCGGACTTGGTTGCCTTTGACGCCTAGCACGGTCACCGTGATGTCATTACCGATCATCACGGTCTCACCGACGCGCCGTGTCAGAATCAACATGGTTCGCTCCTTGCTTCTGTCTGCCGAGAGGTTTGAAGCGGCTTGCCGGCAGCGGAACTCACTGCCCTCCCACAGCGCACCGCCTCACCCAACTCGTGGTCGAGGTTAGGCCACACGTGCACTTACTGGGGATCGGGATTTCCCTGATAAATCACAATCTCCCTCACAGGTACACAAAATTTTCCACGTTACGTTCGACTGACCGCTTTCGCGCACCGCAAACCGGTGGCACCGACCCTCGGATGTCCCAAATGCACGGCGAGCTGCCCCGTAAGTTCGCGCGGTCCATCCCACCGGTTCACGCCGATTGCACGAGGTGCTGCGCTTCGATCCACGGCACCACGCCCGCCAGCGCTTCGTCCAGCTTCGTTGGGTCGTTTCCGCCCGCTTGGGCAAGATCCGGCCGTCCACCTCCCCGGCCGCCTACCTTCTGGGCAACAAAATTCACCAGATCCCCCGCCTTGATCAGGTGAGTTCGATCAGGTGTCACCCCGGCGACCAACAAGACTTTTCCATCCTGCACCGAAGCGAGCACGATTGCAGCAGACTTGAGCTTGTTCTTGAGCTGATCCACTGCGTTCCGCAGCGCAGGCGCGTCGGCACCGTCGATGCGCGTGGCCACGACCTTCAAACCGTTCACATCGACCGCGGAGCTCGCTAAGTCCCGACCCTGTCCGCTCGCGAGCTTCGCCTTCAGCGAAGAGACTTCCTTCTCGAGCCGGCGTTGGCGCTCGAGCACTTGTCTGAGCTTGTCCTCGAGATCCTCGCGCCCGGCGCGCAGCAGCTGCGCCACGTCCCGCAGAATCCGTTCCGACTGCGCGACGTACTCATAAGCCCCTTCGCTCGTTACGGCCTCGATGCGGCGCACGCCCGCCGCCACGCCGCTCTCGCTCACGATCTTGAAGAACCCGATATCGCCGACGCGCTTGACGTGCGTGCCGCCACAAAGCTCCTTCGAGAAATCGCCGAAGCTCAAGACACGCACTTCATCTTCGTATTTCTCGCCGAACAGCGCGATTGCCCCCGACGCGAGCGCGTCCTCGTATCTCATCACCTTGGTTTCGGCGGCAGCGTTGGAGCGGATCACGGCATTCACCAGCCGCTCGATCTCCTGCAGCTCCTCGGGCGTCACTGGCGCGAAGTGTGAAAAGTCGAAGCGCAGGCGGTCAGGTGCGACGAGCGAGCCCTTCTGAGTGACGTGCGTGCCGAGCACCTTGCGCAGCGCGGCGTGCAAGAGATGCGTCGCCGAATGATTGGCCATGATGGCGACGCGCCGCTTCTCGTCGACTCGTGCTTCCAGCTGATCGCCGACCTTGAGCTCCCCGGACACCAAGCGACCGATATGTGCGTGCGCTTGACCGAGCTTCTGCGTGTCCTCGACTTTGAACTCGATTGGGCTCGTCAGCCCGACCAGAGTGCCCGTGTCCCCGACCTGTCCGCCGCTTTCCGCATAGAAGGGCGTGTGATCGAGCACGACCTGGCCCTCCTCGCCCGCCTTGAGAACATCGACGCGCTCCCTTCCCTTGAAGAGCGCGACCACTGTCCCGGTGTCGACCAGACGCTCATAGCCACTGAACTTCGTCTTCTCGTCGACGGTGATCCCGGCGCGCAGATCCACGCCGAACTTGCTCGCGGCCCGTGCGCGCTCGCGCTGCGCTTCCATGGCTGCTTCGAAGCCTTCCTGATCGATCGTCAGCCCGCGTTCGCGCGCAATGTCCGCCGTGAGATCCACCGGAAAGCCGTACGTGTCGTACAGGCGGAAAACCGTCTCGCCAGGCAGCACCTTGCCGCTCACCGAGCTCATCGCCTGCTCGAGCAGCGCCATACCTTGCTCGAGCGTCTCGGCAAAGCGCTCCTCCTCCTGCTTGAGCACGCGCTCGACGTGACGACGCTGCGCTTTGAGGTCCGGATAGGCATCGCCCATCTCTTGCTCCAGCGGAGCCACGAGCGTGTAGAAGAACGGCTGCCTTTGCCCGAGCTTGTAGCCGTGACGGATCGCGCGGCGGATGATTCGGCGTAGGACGTAGCCGCGGCCTTCGTTCGACGGCAGCACACCATCTGCGATCAAGAAAGAGCACGCGCGGATGTGATCCGCGATCACCCTCAACGAGCTCGAATCGAGATCGCGAGCGCCCGTCGCTTCCGCCGCAGCCTTGATCAAGTTGATGAAGAGATCGATCTGGTAGTTCGAGTGCACGCCCTGCATCACAGCAGCAGTGCGCTCCAGGCCCATGCCCGTATCGACCGACGGTTTCGGCAGCGGCGTCAGCACCCCATCGGGCGAGCGGTCGAACTGCATGAAGACGAGATTCCAGATCTCGACCCACCGATCGCCGTCGGCATCCGGCGAGCCGGGGGGCCCACCGGGGATGCCCGGGCCATGGTCATAGAAAATTTCGGTGCATGGGCCGCATGGGCCCGTTTCACCCATTTGCCAGAAGTTGTCCGAGCCGCCGCCCGGCTTGTCGCCGACTCGCACGATGCGATCGGCCGGCAGCCCAATGTCCTTGTGCCACACCTCGTACGCTTCGTCGTCCGTGTGATAGACCGTCACCATCAGCCGTGATGGATCGATCCCGAGCCACTCCTTTCCGGTGACGAATTCCCAGGCGAAGCGGATGGCGTCCTGCTTGAAGTAGTCGCCGAAGCTGAAGTTGCCCAGCATCTCGAAGAAGGTGTGATGCCGGGCCGTGTAGCCCACGTTCTCGAGGTCGTTGTGCTTGCCGCCGGCACGCACACAGCGTTGAGCGCTCGCGGCCCGCGTGTAGCTGCGCTTCTCCTTGCCGAGGAATACGTCCTTGAACTGCACCATGCCCGCGTTGGTGAACAGGAGCGTGGGGTCATTGGCCGGCACGAGCGAGCTCGAGGGCACGATCTGATGCCCTCGTTCCCGAAAGAACTCCAGAAACAGCGAACGAAGCTCGGCGCTAGAGAGGCGCTTGGTCATAAAAAAGCTGTTGACGGTTACAGATCGTCCATCCCGCCCCTAGTGAGGGCTCAGGGAGGGTATCTCAATCCGGCCACGCCGGATCGCAAGGCTCCGAGTCGAGATCGACTCGACCCTCGCCCTGATCGATCAGAGCGACACGAATCTGATCGGCGGTGAACCCGCGATATTGAAGGAATCGGGCCTGTTTTGCACGTTCCGCCACCGAGCTCGGGCGCCCCGACCCGAATTTCCGGGCTCTGACCTCGCACGCCAGCCGCACCCAGTCGAGCTCGGCGGCCTCGAGCGCCTCTTCGATGTGCTCGTCGGCGATGCCCTGCTGACGAAGTTCCGCCCGTATTCTGACGGGCCCCCGTCCGCGGGCCGCGTGATGCCGGATGAAGCTGGCGACGAAGCGCGCATCCGACACCAAGCGCTTCGCGGCGAGCTTCTGCACGACCCGCTCGACAGCCTCGGCACCGAACCCTTTCCTGAGCAGCTTGCGCTTCAGCTCCTCCGTGCTGTGCTCGCGCCGGGCAAGCAACCGGATGGCGGCAATTTCCAGCTTCTTGTCCGCGTCCGGCTCGTCGTCGGGCGGGGGAGCGGTGGAGCGGGTACGAGCGCACATCGTCTTGCGAGCCGGCGGCGAACCGGCCAGCTAGCCGCTCTAAACTGCCTCGTCCTTCGCCGCCTCGCTGCGTTTAACGGGCAGCAGCTTCTCGCGCAACTTGGTCTCGATCTCCTGTGCAATCTCCGGGTGCTGCGTCAGGAATGCACGCGCATTCTCCTTGCCCTGGCCGATGCGCTCGCCGCCGTAGCTGTACCAGGAGCCTGATTTCTCGATGAAGCCGTGAGCCACGCCCATGTCGATGATCTCGCCCACGCGCGAAATACCGGCTCCGTACATGATCTCGAACTCGGCCTCGCGGAACGGCGGCGCGACCTTGTTCTTGACCACTTTGACGCGCGTCTGATTGCCGATGACCTCGTCGCCGCTCTTGATCGCGCCAATGCGGCGGATGTCGAGGCGCACCGAGGCATAGAACTTCAAAGCGTTGCCGCCGGTGGTGGTCTCGGGGTTACCAAACATCACGCCGATCTTCATGCGGATCTGGTTGATGAAGATGACGACCGCGTTGGAGCGCTTGATATTGCCGGTGAGCTTGCGCAGCGCCTGCGACATCAGCCGCGCCTGCAAGCCCACGTGTGCATCGCCCATCTCACCTTCGATCTCCGCCTTCGGCGTGAGCGCAGCGACAGAGTCGACGACGATGATGTCCACCGCGCCCGAGCGCACCAGCATATCGGTGATCTCGAGCGCTTGTTCGCCCGTGTCGGGTTGCGAGACGAGCAAGTCCTTCACGTTGACACCGAGCTTTTCGGCATAGACAGGATCGAGCGCGTGCTCGGCATCGACAAACGCTGCTGTTCCGCCGGCACGCTGTGCCTCGGCGATTGCCTGCAACGTGAGTGTCGTCTTACCGGAGGACTCCGGCCCGTAGATTTCGATGATGCGCCCGCGCGGCAGACCGCCGACACCAAGCGCGATATCCAGACCGAGCGATCCCGTCGAGATCACATCGACGTCGTAGATCGCGCTTGCATCGCCGAGGCGCATGACCGAGCCCTTGCCGAATTGCTTTTCGATCTGCCCGAGCGCGGCGGCGAGCGCCTTCTTGCGATTTTCTTCCATCGGTGTTCAGCCCCGTGAGTGACGGTTGGACAAGCCGGCTCGCGTGAGTGTGTTCTACTCTCGAAGCGGCGCTGATGTAGTGAGTATTGTACAGGCGAACGCGACAAAGGATGTCATTAATCCCGGGAAATGCGTGGAAAGCCGTTGGCACGCCACGACGAGAAAACCTGCGCCAGGCTGAAGGCTCCGCGCGCAAAAGTCCCGAGCCCCACGCCCCGAGCCCGCAATCCCATTCATCCGAGCGCCCATCGTCCGATCACCTCATACTCCGAGCCTGACGGACCCGGGCGTGACTCGGCGAGCACGAAGTCTTGCACTCGCCAGCGTACGGGCACGAGCGGCGCACGCGTATCACCGCGACGAACGTCGCGTGCCAGTGTCACGTGCGGCCGATACTTCTGCTGTCGGATGTCGAATCGCTCGCGCACCAGGTTGAGTCGCAGCTGCTCCTCCAGCCGAGCGAGCGCCGTCGGGATGCGGCTCGTCGCCACGCACAGCACGCGTGCTCGCCCCCACGTTTCGAGCTGATCGAACGCGATCTCGAATGGCTCGCCGCGGACGGCCTCTGCGCAGCTGATGACGGCATCGAAGCGCGAGGCGGGCACACCGCCCAGAAAAGCAAGAGTGACGTGAAGATTGCGCGCCGGAATCGCCCGCCCGCGAACCGCCTCCACGTGCGGCCGCATCGTGGCTTCGATCGCCTGCTGCTGCGCTTCGGGTGGCCACAACGCGAAAAACAAGCGTCTTCTCTTCTCGCTCGCAGAGCGAGCGTCAGTAGCCGACTCAATCACTTAGGAGCAGCACCTCTCGTAAGGCACGCGCCACGGACTGACGACGGACCGCATCCCGATCGCCGGAGAACAGCTCTCGTGCCGTCCGTGTCTCAAGAGTATGGTCCGGCGTGCGCCACGCCCAGCCAAACCACACGGTGCCGACGGGCTTGTCCGGCAGACCGCCGTCCGGCCCGGCGATACCCGTCACGGATAACGCCACATCGCCGCCCAGAACTTCCAGCGCCCCGAGCGCCATCTCGCGCGCAACCTCTTCGCTGACTGCACCGTGCGCGGCGAGCGTCGACGCGTGCACCCCGAGCAGCGCCTGCTTCAGCAGGTTGCTGTACACGACCACACCACCCAAGTACCACGCCGAGCTGCCGGGAACGTCCGTGATCGTTTTGCCGATCCAACCGCCGGTGCACGACTCCGCTGTCACCAGGCGACGCTCGCCGTCACGCAGGCGAGCCCCGACGCGAATCGCAAGCGCATTCAAGTCTGTGTCTACATGTGTCCTCACGTTCCCGGATGTAGCGCCGCAGCCAGCAAGCGTCAAGATTAGAACGTTAGATCTCAAGCGTCCCTGCGAGCCGACTCAGGTTCAGTCCCGATCGGGGCGCGACGAATCGTTTCTTCGCTATCACCACGCATCTGCGCTATCACCACGCAGAGCGCACTGCACCCGGTGGCCGCCCCGACTGAGAAGGATCGCAGTGCAGCATTTCAAACGATTCTGCTTTTGTTGCTCTGTCCACCGGCCTGCACATTGACGAGCCATCTCGCCGTGGACGTACGTACATTCCTCCGCGAAACATGCCTTTCTGTAGACGTGACAACGACCCTGCTGTACAGTTTTTGCTACAGGTGATTCAGAGCATGCTGAGCATGCTGACCACCAAGATGACCTGGCCGTCACCCCCCATAAGGAACGTGAGCATGCACCGCCGCCGTTCGCGCCGCCGACGACACCGACACCATCATCGGCAGGAAACATCCGCCCATATCAATGCCGCTACGCCGGTTGGATCCGCGCATCCCGCGAACTCTCTACATCTGCGTTCGCGACGTGCACATGCGATGCCCATCACCTCGACCGACACGATGAATGCACGTCATTTCCAGCCTGATCGCCTGAGCCGACTGAAATCATGGTTCGTTGCCGCATCGGTGTTGCTTCTGCAAGCGTGCGGCAGCAGTAACGAGAACGAAGACCGCGCTTCCCTCCCCGCCGCACCGACGCCGCTTCCTGCTGACGAGCAAATCGCGATCGTCCGTCCAACTGGAACCGCCTTGGCTGACGCCCAACTTGGACAACCGCTGCAAGTAGAATGGACACTTCCAACGACTTTCTCCATCTCGAGCGTGCGACTCTTCGCGTTCCTGTTCACCAGCAACGATGACGCAGCGACGACACACGAGTGCGCAGCTCTTGGGTCCCACTCGTCTACCAGCGCCACGACAGGCACGATCATCATACCGACGCGATGCAATGAAAAACGAATCGCACGCGTGCAGCTCAAAGTCGTCGTGAGAGGCATGGCCGGTGAGCAAGTCGCTGCGACGCATGAGTTCCGGCGAACGCCCGCAGAGGAATTCGTACCGACCGCCACCGACCTGCCCATCGTGCGAATCACGACAGAAGGCTCGGCACCCATAGTCAGCAAAGCGGAGTACGTTAGCGCGACCCTGACGATCGATCCCAACGGCACCGACGCTGCAGCGCTCAGCGTTCCGCTGCGCATTCGCGGCCGCGGCAATTCCACCTGGGCCATGCCCAAGAAACCCTATAAGTTGAAGCTCGACGAGAAGACCTCGTTGCTCGGCATGCCTGCCGACCGCGATTGGGTACTCCTCGCCAACTATGCGGACAAGAGCCTGCTGCGCAATCAAGTGGCATTTGAGTTGGGTCATCGCGTCGGACTTGCGTGGTCTCCGCGGTTTCGTTCCGTCGAGCTCTTCGTAAATGATGAGTATCTCGGCGTGTACCAGCTCGGCGAAGGCATCAAAGTCGCCGCGCACCGCGTGGATATTCCGGAGCTGAACGAGCTCGACACCTCCGGGAGCGCGCTGACCGGAGGCTATCTGCTGGAAGTCGACGAGCGCCTCGACGGCGACGTGTATTACGTGACCCGGCTCGGCGTACCGTTCGTGCTCGACACGCCCGAGGAACCCACGCCCGAACAGCTCAGCTATATCTGGGATTACATTCAGCAAACGGAAGACGCCATCCTAGCGAGCGACTTTGCCGATCCCCTCACTGGGTATGCGGCGTACATCGATGTCGATTCCTTCGTGAATTGGTATCTCGTCAACGAGCTGCTGAAGAACAACGATGCAGTCTTCTGGAGCAGTTGCTGGATGTACAAGCAACGCGAGGGCAAGCTTTTCATGGGCCCCTTGTGGGACTTCGACATCGCTGCAGGGAACATCAACTACAATGGAAACGACGATCCGACGGGTTGGTGGATTCGCAATAGCCGCTGGATCAGCAGGCTCTTCGAGGATCCAGCATTCGAGACACGCGTCAAAGCACGGTGGAACGAGCTCAAGGTAGAGCACTTTGATACGATCCTCGATTACATCGACGAATCCGCCGCTGCACTCGCATTGGGTGCTTCCAACAACTTCAACCGCTGGTCCATCCTCGACCAACCAGTGGGTGTGGCCTAACGCCGTCGTCACCGGCTCCTACGAGGGCGAGATCGCGTATCTCAAAGATTGGTTGCAGACCCGCATTGCATGGATGGACGCTCAGTTCAATCCTTGAGCGCTTGTCAGTCACGACTAGCCGGTCTCGATATCAACGGCGCGCAGGCTCTCTGGCGATCGTATTTGCCACGGCAGCAGCCATTTGACGCGCGGCGTCCTGCCCAGCGCGATAGCGGGTTTCCCGCCGGACACCGATGTGCTTTCCTTGCCGGAGACCACCAACAGGTCCTCGAGGTGAGCACTGCGAGCCGAGGAAAGGCAAGACGGGCGCACGACACGGAAGCACACGGCTCTCGCAAGGGCTTGCGCAGAATGACGTCAAAACATCAAACGCCCACGATTCAGGGAATGTCTTAGATTCGCTAACTGATTTGTCTAGTTAGACATTTCGCGCTTCTCTCTCGTCGAAAGAAAACAGCGCAATGCATTGATTCCCCGCGCTTATTCCTCACCGCCATCCGCACCCACATCTCTATCGAGACACGCGCACTCCGGCCTCGAATATCTTTCGAAAATCCCTGTTGACTTCTCATCTGCTTCTATGCACGTTCGATCCGCCACCGCGGATGGCAGTTGTTTACTCATTCAAGGAGGACACAGTCATGAACGATGTTCAAATCCTCGATCTGGGTGATGCGGTTGAGGAAACCAAGCAGCCGCCTGAAGGTCCCATCCGGGACAATGCTCAGCTGCCTGCTGAGGTACCGCTCGATCTGTGACGGGAGCGGCGAGGTGTGCAGGTTTCTGCACACCTCGCCCGCGAGAAAGGAGTCTTGAGATGGAAGCTCGTTCAGCGGGGCATGTGAACGCCGATGCTGACCTTTTTCCGCAACCGACTGTCAGGAGTCCGCGACATCGTGAATACTGGTTGCCGACGCATGTACGCGTTTGTCACACCGTTGCCGGCCTTGTGTTCCTGGACCTACTGAGGAACCGCTACCTTGGATTGTCGCGTCGCGAGAGCGCGCTTCTCTCGAAAATTGCGCGTGAGCTCGCGACACGCGGCGACGAGCCGCTGCCCACCGGGACTTCCGCCGAAGCGAAACACGTCGCCGAAGCGCTCGTCAGCCGCGGCCTTCTGTCGCGCGCGCCGTCGCGTTCCGTGTTCATTACACGAGAGCACGAGCTCGTGCCAGCGACCCGCCCATTGGTTCCAGATCACGACAGACTCTCATTGGACTCGCCTCAGATTGTCGCTGCGTTTGCTATCGCACACCTCCGAGCCAGATGGAAGCTACGGAGGACCTCGCTGTTCGAGATCGCGACCGATTTAGCTGAACGAAGACTGAGAAGCGAGACGAATGCCAGGCTGCGGCCGGAATATGATCTCGTGACGTTGCTCAAAGAGTTTCATCGGCTGAGAGGTTTTCTGTTCACCGCCAAGGATCGTTGCCTTCTGAACGCCCTCTCACTCGTCGATTTCCTCAGCCGCTTTGGGCACTTCCCTATGTGGGTCATCGGCGTGCGCGTGAAGCCATGGGGCGCCCACAGCTGGGTCCAGCTCGGGGACACAGTGCTGGATGGCAGCGTAGAGCACGTGCTCGAGTACACACCGATTCTAGTGGTCTGATGCGAGGGAACCGCCATGTTTCGCTATCTAGCGCTCGTCTGGCAGCCGGACATCGTGCACCAGGAACAAGACGCCAACCGCTTAGCAGTCGAGCTACTCGCCTCATCGTCGAGCTGGAACATCGTGATGCGGGCACGAGGCCTGCAGGTCCTTTGCGCTGGCGCGCCCTCTGGATCGCTTCGAATCCATAGCATGCACGACGATTGCGGCGTCGTGCTCGGTGCTCTGTTCCATCGTTCCACTTCTTTAGCGGGCGTCACCACACAAGTAGACGCCTTGGACGAGCACACCACCAGACTCATCCTCGAGTCGCGAGGAGAACACCTGATCGGGCACTACTGGGGCAACTACGTCGCATTCTTCTGCGAGCCACGCTCTGGCACACGCTGGGTGCTGAACGATCCCTGCGGCCTTCTTCCCTGTCTCATCACTCGATCTGGTGGCGTGACCATCGTCTTCTCCTGCATCGCCGATTGCGTCCGGCTCGGGCTTAAATTCTCCCCAAGCCTGGTTTACGTCCGCGAGCACGCGCTCAGCGGAGGTCGCAATCAGACTGCGAGCTCGCTCGAAGGGATATCCAGAGTATATGGCGGGGAACGCCTCGAGTTCCGCGCTGATGCGCCCGCCACATCACACGCTCGCGCGCTGCTGTGGAACCCGATGCGGTTCGCGGCACACGCTGACGAGCTTGAGCAACCGGAGCAGGCAGCCAGGATGGTTCGCAACACCGTGCGTGCCTGCACCCATGCTTGGGTAAGCTCGCACGGGAGTGTTGTTCATCGGCTATCGGGCGGGCTCGACTCTTCGATCGTGCTCGGATGTCTCCGCGACGCACCTTCAAAGCCTGAGATCACTGCCTGCACGTACTTCGAGCCTGACGCTCGCTCGGACGAGCGCCCGTGGGCACGGCAGGTGGCCCAATTCGTCGGCTGCAAGCACGTTGAGATAGCGCTCAACCCCCAGCGTGTACGGCTCAAGTCCTTGCCTCCCCTTCAGCCTACGATCCAGCCTACAAACGCCTTGCATCTATTGTGGCGCGTTGACTTCGAGCGCTCGCTGATCAAGCGATGCTCGGCAACGGCGGTCTTCACCGGGCTCGGCGGCGACTCTGGCTTTTGCGGTGATTCGAAGGCATTTGCGGTGGTTGACTACCTGCAACGACACGGGCCGAGATTGTCAGCGGTTAGAGTCGCCGGTCACGTCGCGCACGCGCTGCAGCTGACACAGTGGTATGTGCTGCTGCGCTCGCTGATGATCTGGCTCGCCGGGCCTCGCATGCGGGATCAGCGGCAAGCGATAACAGAGGCCAGCCAGCTCGTGAGTCGAGAGGTTCGAGAAAGCATCGCCGAGCTGGAACGTTTTCCCCATCCTTGGTTCCACGACTGCCCCGACGTGCCCTGGGCCGTCATCAGGCGGTTGGGCGAGCTGCCCTATCATCCCGAGTTCTATGACCCGAGCTTGGACCCTGACGCCTCAGTCGAGGAAATCGTCTCTCCGCTCTATTCTCAACCCGCCATCGAGCTGTTCCTGAGGATTCCTCTCTACACTCACTTCCTTGGCGGTCGCGATCGCGGCCTCGCGCGACGCGCCTTCCGGGGCGACGTGCCACACGCCATTCTCGATCGCGAATGGAAGGATCGTGCGCCTGGCTATGCCGAACGTTTGGTCGAAGCCAACGTGCATTACTTACGCGAGATGCTGCTCGACGGCTTGCTCGTTCGCGAGCGCATCCTCGACCGGGACGCGCTTGAACAGGCCCTCTCGCCCTCTGCGTTTCGGAGCACTGCCTACCCTGGCGAGATTCTGCGTCACCTGGATACGGAGCTATGGCTACGTGCATGGCACGCGGGCAGCCGCTGACTGCTGCCATTGCTCGCGGTCCTGATCGCGCAGCAGACGTAACCTGCTCCAGTTGGCGTACTGACGAGCTTTCTCGCTATCCATATCCAACTCGTCCTTCAGCCAGAAGCGCCACCAATCGAGCGCACGCTGCTGAAGCGCGCGGATCTGTCTTGGATTTTGCAACCCGTGCATGCCTATCTCGATGTCTGGAATCAGATAGAGCTCGACCGGCTTTCTCAAGTGCCGCAAGCGCGAGAACATGTCCCAGGCGCCGATCTCCAATCCCGGCGAGGTCACCGTCATTAGCAGCGGCGTGCGAATACGTTCCGCGTTGAGCGCTGGCGACCACCGAAGCCACTGACACAGACCCTCACCGAAGGGCTGCGCGCCAATCATCTCGGCGCCCAAGCCCATATCCCAGGCCGCGAGGGCCGCCTGTAGGTAACTTCCATCTTTGTTGTCATCCGTGATCGCGGCTGCGTAGGGAAAGTCGGAGTGCGCCAGCGCATAGCTGGCGAGCCACCCGGACGCACTGTGCCCCATGATACCGACACGGCTCCGCTCGACCTTGCTCTCGGCCACGAGCCGATCGATCACGTGCTCGAGCGCTGCCAGCTCGCGTTGTGTTCTCACCAGCAGCGAGGCGCTTGGATTTTGATCGACGAAGCGCCCATGCAGAACAAAGAATCCGTGTCCAGCGAGCGTCTGTGCAATGTACACCGAGCCACCTGGGCCGAGCGCCGGTTGTGCACCTCCCTTGCTGTACAAAGAGAACTCGTGCTTGCCTGCAAGGGTGTGCGTATGAACGACCAAGGGGTAACGCTTGCCGACCTCGTAGCGGCTTGGATAGTAGAGCCGACCTTCCCAGCGGCCTCCCGGTACTTCTCTATCCAACCACTCCACTCGCCCAAGCGCGTACTTGGAGGTCAATTCTGGGTTCAGGTCCAGCAGCAGGCGCTCACGACCAGTGCGAGTATCCACCGCGTACAGCACCGGCGGCGTGTTCAGGTCCTGACGCAGCTCAACTCGAATGCGCGGACCTCGCTTCGCATCGTTCGACGCATTGCGCGTAGATGCGAACTTCCAACCTTGCGCACTTCGCGCAAATAAGTGACTTGTGCTTGAGGCAGCGATCTCCACATTGTTCTCGTCCAGCCAGCGGATCTCGCGCATGTTCGTAGCGACGTCTCTTGGGACGGGCAACGATCGCCAAGCTCCGGTGCGAACATCGATCTCCGCAACGGCCTCGCCCACCAGCCCCGCCTCATCCGCTTGCTCCACCGGGAGGAACGTCGGACCAACGAGCACCGATCTACCGCTTGGCGACCAAGCGGCGTGTGCCACGTACCACACATTCATGGGCACGTTCCACAACGGTCGCGCGTATGCGGCGCGCATATCCACGACGAACAGTTGCTGGAGCTGTCTTGCATAACCTCCGTGGGGATTCCACTCTCTTTCGGACAAGATGTTGCGAAAGTGCGGCTGCGTGTAGCGACTCCAATCCAGTGGAGTGTCTACGCTCGTTAGCGTATTGGAGACAAGCGCAAAGTTTCCGTCACGCGAGAAAACCGGAACTGCAAGCCGCGACGGGAAGTAGCTAATAGCGTCTCCACGATGGAAAGCAATTTGCCTCCCACCTGTCTCCGCGTCAGACAGGAACCATACGGAGTTACTCGCATTCAGCGCGCTACATCCGAACAATAGCTCGAAAACGTCTGCCGCCTCGATAACTTGACCCCTCCTTCGACGCTCCGAAGTATTGTTCGGCTCACAGGGGATGACTGTGGCAAACAGCAACTGTCCTCTTGGACTAACGGCTGCCACACGCACATGACCACGCTGAGCCGTAAGCTGCGTAAGAGTACCGGTCTCAACGTGAATACCGAAAAGCTGTTCCGTGCCGCGCTCGTCCGACCAAACGAGCGCAACGTGCCGCTCATCGATCCAGAAAGGTGCATTAGTGGTGGGCCAAGTAATGCGATACGCGTCAGGCGGCTGTCCGTAGTTCCGTCCTAGTCCTCGTGTAAAGAAACGAGCGACAACTTTTGGGTCTGCAGCGTCCAGCGACAAGAGCTTGCCAACACGCAACTCTGCCCACACACCGTCGTTGGCAACATCACCTCGGATAAGCAGGACCGCGTACCTTTGGTTGTCTGATGACACGAACACCGCGCGACCGCTACGGTCCGTCATAGCACGAGTGGTTTCGATCGCCGCTTCGATCGTGAGCGGTCCCGGCTCCCCCGCACCATGGGCAGACAACCACCGGACCAAAGTGAGGGAAAGAAACGCTATGCACCTGCCGGCTCGAGTGAGCTGGCAGCTACGGTTCAATCGTGTGCTCATCCTCGGTCTCTAGAAGATCTTGCCGAGACGCACATATATGAAGCGCTGCAGAAGATCTCCCTGTGAGAGATCATATCCATCAGCGCTCATATCCGAGAAATGCGGCGCACGATCGAATACGTTGCGCGCTCCAACTGTCAGTCTGAATCCCTTCAGCCATCCGGAGCGTACGATACCAATCGCGTTGAGATCGAGTGATACCTGTGCATCTATCAAAGTCTGGGAAGGGATGCGACGGTTAAGCAATTCACCACTGAATGTTGCATCTTTGAACCCGTGCACATATCGAGCGTTCAGCGTGGCGCTAAAGCCATGCCAGCTCCAGCCAAGGGCTACGACACCACGCCATTCCGGAATCGTGCCTGCCACATTGGCCGACCCAACTCGTTCGACGGCAGGAGTGCCTGGAGCCTCCTCGGCGACATATGAGTCCACCCACGTCGCAGACACGCTGGGTGTAAAGACGCCAATAGGCGTATCAAACACGTAGAACACCTGCGCATCGAGACCGCTGGTTCTTAACAAACCAAAATTGACTCGGGATGTGTCCACGGTTACCACACGCCCGGGCAATCCCGCTTCGATGTCCTCGAGCGTCGGTTCCTCGCGAATCACTCGGTCCGGGAAACGCGTCTCATGGTTCAGGACCACTTGCGACAATAAGGTGGCAACATGGTCTGTCATCTTGAGGCGCCAGTACGTCGCCGATAGACGAAAGCCGCTGAACGGTGTCAGCACGAACCCTGTCGATAAGGATTCCCCTTCCAGGGGTTTCAGGTCCGGATTCCCTCCGGCGATCGTGTTGATCGTAACGGTTTCATTGTTCCGTCTCGGATCTACTACTCTCGTCCCTGGAAACTCTAATCTAGGAAAGTAGAGTTCGAAGAGAGACGGAGGCCGAAATGCCTCCCCGTAGGACGCTCGGACGAGCAAGCCGCGCGTAACATACCACATCAGCCCATACTGAGGATTGAAGGTACTACCGAAATCGCTGTACCTGTCATAGCGTGCAGCAACATTGAGGACGATCCTGTGAGCCCCCATGAGTCCCATCGAAGGACTTACCAGAGGCATGCGCATCTCACCGTACGCTGCTATGGCACGGCGATCTTCCGAGACTAAGATCGGTGGCGAATCCATGAAGCCATCTTCGACTCGCCACTCTGCGCCGATGACCGCCTCTACTTCGCCGGCAGGAAGCGACAACAGATCGCCACGAATGAAACCAGCCACCTGTGTCGCCTTAGATGTGTAGTCGCTTATAACTCTCTCCGCGACGAGCGACTTCAAGAGCGCCGGACTCCCTCCTGGACCGTCTTGAAAAGGGTTAAAGGCGCGAGAGGGATCGGTCTCCGCCAGAGCTGCTGCCATACGCGCGCTGTCGAGGGTATTCGTATTCCACGAGCGTGCGTTTTCCTCTGTGTTGAGCACCGATAGTTCCCAAGCCCAACGATCACGTGCTCCTCGAACTCCCACGACTGTTCGCAACAACTCCGACTCTACCACGGTGTGTCTCGGTCCTAGACCAGTAAGCAACAGGTTGGCAGACACGTCGACACCGAACGGATTGAATGGATTAGAGGCCGGCACCAACGTACCCGCGAGCGACGCCGGCTCTACCTGTGTCTCATTACGCCGATCGGCGTACAGAACCTCGCCAAAGGCGGCCGTGTGTGGAAGAACGTCCCATTCAGCCAACAAGGCCGCGCTATATCGCTCCGCCTTTGGCACGATCGATCGAAATCGATACAAGCTTTCGTAGTTTCTCTGCCCTGCTGTCTCCTCGAAGTCTCCGGGCTCGAGCCCGACACCGCTGCTTCCCTTGGGTACGGCGGCGAATGAGGTCGTCAACCCTGGAAGATTCCCTGGTGTTCGCGATGCGACGTTTCCTGGATTGGCGTTCAATGAACGGCGGTCGCTACCGCCGAAACGACGGAAATCTTGGTTCCGCCACAGATCACGCTCTTCGCCCAATAAGTAGTCGCGGGAGTAGTAATCGACAATCAATGAACCGCGCAGGCGGTCGCTTGAAGCGCCCACGCTCAAGGACCCATGAACTTGCTCCGCTCCACCATGCGCCCCGCCGTATTCCAGCTCCAGTACCGGACGCGCGATTTCCTTCTTCAGGATAATGTTGATCACTCCTCCCATCGCGTCCGCGCCGTATACTGCTGACGCCGAATCCGACAGTACTTCGATCCGTTCGACCGCCGCCAGCGGAATCGTGTTCAGGTCGAAGGCATTGGCTGCGATATTTGCTCCGGATGCTATCGCGCGCCGCCCGTTGATGAGCACCAACGTTGTGCTCACTCCCACCCCGCGAAGTTCCGCAAACTGAGCGCCTCCGAAATTGCGAGTCTCCTCGAATGTGTACGGCTGCTGAGACACATAATCGATAACCTGATACAGGTTTGACGCACCGAGTCGCTCGATCTCCTCACGGCCAAGCACGACGACAGGCGCGGGACCTTCCAGATCCTGAGCGCGTAATCGCGAGCCGGTGATCACGATTTCTTCCAGCTCGATTCGCGCCTCCCCTGGAGTCGCAGCGTCGCCCGACGCCGCCAAGAACGGCAACACACCACACGCGCAACAGCTCAACCATTGCGCTCGCTTGTTCACGATGGACATGCTCCCCCCTGTCTTGTACGTGCCACGATGCTTCGCGCGGTCGCACACCGCACGATCGATCGGGGGTAAGGTCGCGAATCCGAACCAGAGTGGGGATATTGCGCTCGCAGCAATTGGGCTCATGATGGTCCCGAGCCCGACGAGCAGCTGATACGATGCTGACGATGTGCGTTAGCTAGAAGGCCACGTATACATCTTCACGCGTACGTTACGGTCGTCAAGTCATCACGCACCTTCTTTGTATACGATCTGAACCATCACCCAAGGACGAAAACGCCGATATCGATAAAGGCCTCCGGACCACCCGACCGGAGCACGACAGCACGAAAAGAAAGCGAAGCCGGACGATGGGAGATGATCACTCGGAGCGGCAGATGGCAAACGATACCTCCCCGCTAGCGAAGCGGGCCGATAAGAAACGACCCCTCCCCCGCGAGTGAAGCGGAACGGGCAGATGAGAAACGACCCTCCCCCGCAAGCGAAGCGAAGCGGGGGAGGGTCAGGGAGGGGGAGGGCACAGTTGGACTGTAGTCTGAGGGCCGCGCGCTCTAGCACGGCTGCTGCTCGGCTTCCCAACCATCCATGCACAACACAACTATGGAAGCATCCTCCGTCCTATTACGCTTCCTGCTACTATCTGCGCGCAGCCGCAACTGCTAAGTCGTTCCACACCTTCTGATCGGCGATCTTGCCATCTTGGATCACGAAGCGATCGATATAGCGGATCCCTTCGAACGGCGTACCATCGAGCCACTGCCCGAACAGCGTCCCGAAGTTGTACACGACCGTACCGTCCGCCGTCGCATACTCCTCGAAGCGCTCGAACACCTTCGCCACCCAACGATAGACCGTCGACGAACGCTGCCACAGCTCCCTGCAATCCCTGAACTTCAAGCCACCGGGAAATTCCATCACGCAGCCGGGCACAAGAAAGGCATTCGCTTCCTCATAGCGCCGCTCGGCACACAGGTGCAGAAAATCCCAGACGACCTTCCCAGCTTCGCCCAGCGAGTCGCGGGTCATAGCGTGGGAAATCGACTGTAGGTCCGGCGATTGGAATACATCCGCATTCACGATCACTTCGACTCGACTCTTGACGATCAGTACCACTTCTTTGCCAAGCCCGATGATTCCTAACACCGCCACTGAAGACGGTTGTCACTAGTATTCGTCTCAGGGGTGGACCAGTCGCAATCTTATCGATGAGCAAACCAGAGATCCATGCTATCGGACGCACCCGTTACACCCTAGCGACTATCTCGGATTGCTAGGCGACGCTCGATACCATTGGCCGTCTGCCGATATCGAGTCCGTCACTGCTCTTCCTCCAAACCACACGTCTCCTGCGGATCTCCCTAGGTGACACATCAGTTTTCGAAGTTTGTCTTGGATGCCACGCGCGTTCCCGACAGGCGTCAATTGCTGTGTTTTCTTGATCGGAGGAGGTCCTTCCTCAGCAGATCGCAGGTTGCAGGGTGATAATGCCGGCGCCCGCAAAAGTTCACTAGACAACCATAGAACGGCGTCCGACACGATTCTTCGTGGTTCGTCTCGGCAAACAAGTTCTGAAGCGGTTTTAGGTCGATCCGGCCTTCCAGAACCTCAAAGTCCGGCGGGGACTCTTCAGCCGGCAAGCCAGCCAGCTCGATTGGGAATCCTGCGGACGCCACGAATCGCAGCGCACTAGCCTTGCCTGGAACCCAACGACGTGGGCAGCTCACACGCGCTTTGCGAGCTACTAGCGACCGTATCGTGCGATCAGCGAATAAGTCGACTCCATGTTGAATGATAAGAGCCGCCGCAAGCTCTTGCTTAGTACCTCGACGATTCACGCCCGTCTCCTCTAAGCGCATGCGACGGACCGTATAAAGCAAGTCCCCAAGCAAGTGCTCCGTCTCTTCGTGACTGAGAAGTTCAACCAACCGATCAACAGCAGCATTTTCCCAGTCAGTTTCAAACAGCTTCACCCCAAGAGCTTGGTGACCTGGAACTGGTACTGGCCGTCTTCGAATTTTCGCCTTGAAGCCGCCGACGCGTCGTGGACCCGGCTCTATGAGCCGCTCTTTGCTTAACGAAATCTTTAGTGCCTCGTAGGTATCTTCGTCGATGCCCCAAATGGCAATGATTTCGTTCTTCGTCAGCCAGCCTCGGCTCAGTACGTTGTTGATCACATCCTGACGAAGGGCGAGTTGCCCGCTATGAAGTAATCCTAGCTCTTTCTGATACGGCTCTGTTAGTTTCATATCGACGTACCGAGCTTGCCGGCCCCATTATGCTTCGCTCGACTGATGAGTCATGACGATTCTTGGATACCTGCCTGAGGAAGTCGCCGTTCTCGAGAATGCGAATGACTATATGACCTCAACGTAATCGACACTTTTCCGCATAGCCTAGTTATGACACACGATGCATCAGTTCACATTGGTGTAGATCAGCACAGAACGACCACAGCGCCCACACTCTCGAAAGAACTTTGATCCGTCCTTGCGGATACGTTCTTTGTGGCCAGGCTTGCCGCAACCAACCTTGATCGGCGTGTTTCCGCCACAAACCGCGCACTTGAAGTAGTAACCATACTTCCCGTACATGACCGAAAGTCGATCGCTCTGACAATGGCGGCACGCATATGAGGAGGCAGTCATTTGACTGCTCGACTCGACATCGCTCGGGTCGGCAATTTGCGCGGCGGTGGACCGATTTAGGCCAAACTTCGCTCGGTAATCGAATCTCGCTGGCGTGTGTAGGGCGGCGATCTTTCGTCCGATTTCTTCGAGGGTACTCTGACTGATGATCTTCGCTGCTGAGAGCAGCGCCTTCGTCGCACTCCCTTCTTCCATCCTCCTGCGGATGGTTTTCACGAACTCATCGGCCTTGACCACCCGGCTCGTGTCGAATCTCTTGGGCCGGTCGATTCGCGTATTGGGCGAGATGAGCACGTAGGACTCATACGTCGGCTCGAGGCGAAAGCCGAGACGCGACGGTAGCTCGATGTGCTTGATCGCCTCCTTGAGGACGGCAATATGCCGTTCGTTCTGAGTGAGGGGTGAAGCCATCCCCTCATAGGTTCTCTTCCACTCGTTGTAGCGGATGAACTCGCCTTCCTCGCTGATCTTGAGGCTTGTTCGGATGGATTTGCTTTCGAGCACGAAGACTTCCATGACGCGATTGATCAGCAGGTGATCAATCTGCGCCACTCGGTCACCGACTTGTAGACGCAAATCGTGGATGACGGCCCAGTTCTTACTGTTGCCGAGGTCGAAGTTGATGTAGTACGCGACATCGCTTTCGGCTCTGAGACCAGCTTGAAGAGCACGCAGCTCTGCCTCGATTCTCCTGCGGGTGTCGCCGCTGGTCTCCGCTGCGAGGCGCCCGAGAATTTCGATATCGGCTGCTCGATCGTCCAGGCTCTTGATGATCATATGATGCAGACCCTGCGTTCGGCTGAGCTCGTCGACGGCAGACCGACATCGACTCTACGATCTCGGTCTTGGAGCCTTCCGTGCCGTCCGCTATCCGTGCTCTTCATGTTCGTGACAGCGGTGGTTATAGCCAACTGACACGCTATAACCCGCGACTTAAATCACATCGAGGCATGGGTTTCGGCTTTGTGGCTGAGACAAAGGCTCGGATTGAGACGGGGATCACGCAGGACGGCGCACCAGAGCATTGCGCGATCAAAGATCGGTGTACTTCTTGGCGTTGCCGCGGGCTTTTTCTACCGGATACTTTTCGGCGTTCCTGGCGATCTTGTCGCGAGCACCTTCCAGCAAGTCCACATCGAGCTTGTCCGCAAGACGAATCAAGTAGAGGAACACGTCGGCGAGCTCTTCCGTGACTTTTCTTTTGTCGTCGTCGGAGAGCGCTCGGCTTTGCTCTTCCGTGAGCCATTGAAAGCATTCCAGCAGCTCGGCTGCTTCTACGACGAGGGCAGATGCAAGATTCTTCGGTGAGTGGAACTGATCCCAATCTCGCTCGCGCGCAAAGCGACGCAGTGCGTCTCGGAGGTCGTCAAGGTCTTTACTCATGTAGCTTTCGTCGAGGTGGCTTGCTATCACCGACGCTTGGATCCCTGTGTCGTCTGGCGGTCTTCGGTCTGCGCCAAGTTGTGCGACTCACCGGCCGCAGAATAGAAGCAAAGTCTTGGACTGTCGATCGTTAGCGCTTGGAGTGGGTGGCAGCAGTGTCGACTTTGAGGCTTGCCCCCGACCCTCCCTCGCTCCGCAGGGGAGGAAGCATGCTGTGCGTGCTGCGCGGGACCGTGTTGCACGCCTCAGTGGTAATGGATCCGTTTGATTACCCGCTTCGCTGATGGGTTATTGGTTATTACCCGCGTTGGAACGATCGTGTTGTGCCGACTTCGTTGGGACGAGCGGCCGCTCCGGGCTCGGTTACTTAAGGTTTCGTGCGCAAGCGCTTACACGCGGCCGCCGTCGGTCAGTATCGTTCGTCCGGTGATCCAGCGGGCGTCGTCGGAGGCGAGGAATGCAACCACGTCGGCGATATCGTCGGGCTCGGCGAGGCGTTGGAGAGGCGTCAGGGCTCGTTCTTGCTCGAGCACGTCTGCCGGGATGCCTGCTGTCATGTCGGTGCGCGTGATCGCGGGGGCGACCGCGTTGACGCGGACGCCTCGTGGACCGAGCTCCAGGGCGAAACCATGTGTGAGCACCTCGACCGCAGCCTTGGCAGCGGCGTACACCGCGGTGCCGTTCGCGGGCTGGTGAACCAAGCTCGTGGACACGTTGACGACGCAGCCGCTGCCCGCAGGAAAGTGCGGTAGCGCTGCTTTCGTCGTGGCGATCACGCTCCAGGGGTGCGTGAGCATCTGCTCTTCGAACAGTGAGCGCGAGACTGCTTCGACCGGTGCAGCAGCGAACGTTCCCGCGGAATTCACCAGGATGTCGATCCTGCCGAAACGCGCGACGAACGCCTGCATCATCGCCTGCACGGACTGTTCCTGTGTGACGTCCACGCGAAAGAGCTCGGCATGACCGCCTGCAGCACGGATTGCTTCTGCAACGGATTCCGCTGCCGCTGTATTCTCTTTATAGACGATACCTAAGATGGCGCCATCGCGTGCGAGCCTGCGCGCCACTGCCGCGCCGATGCCGCGAGAGCCGCCTGTCACGAGCGCTGTCTTGCCGGTGAGTTTCATGGTCGTCGCTCCAATCCAATCGATAGTGCGACGATACGTATGACGGAGCCGTGGGGAAGCCGCAGCAGAAGAACGCTGCGTTCCGCTAACGCAACGCGCTCTTGGCGTTAGCGTTGCTGCTCCTCGTATGCGCGGAAACGTTGCTCGAGGAACTCGAGCAGCGAGCGCAACGCTGCGGTCATGCCGCGTCGGCTCGGATACATCGCATACACGGGCGTCATCGCGGACGGTCGGTGCGCAAGGATCTCGCGCAAGGTGCCGGCACGTAACGCGTCGCGGCACGCTTCGACGGGAATCTGCACCACGCCGGCGCCCGCCTCCGCTGCGGCACGCAGCGCCAGGATGTTGTCGGTGACGAAGATGGGCTTCGGCTGATAGACGATCTGCGAGCCGTCTTCCGCCGTGAAGGTCCACGCACGCGCATTCTCGAACGTGCCCTGCGCCAATGCCGGGAAGCGATCCAGATCGGCGACATCGGCCGGCTCACCGAGCTTGTCGATCAGCCTCGGGCTGGCGGCGAGCACCATGCGAGAAGCACCGAGCCGACGCGCCACGATATCGGCCGACTCGAGCGGCCGGCTCGAGTAGCGGATCGCCAGATCGAAACGCTCGGCAATGAGATCGACGAAGCGATTCGATAATGAAAGCGCGATGCGCACGCGCGGATGCTGAACTTGGTACTCGGCCAGCCAGCCTGCGAGCACGCTTTCGCCCGCCAACACAGAGGCGCTGACGCGAATGAGCCCGCGCGGTTCATTGAGTGCCTCGCCAACGGTCATGGCCAGTGCCTCTGCCTCTTCGGCCATTCTCCGCGCATGCTGGTAAACAGCCAGACCGACTTCCGTGACTGCGAAGTTCTGTGCGCTGCGCTGGATGAGGCGCACATTCAGCTGGCGCTCGAGCGCCGCCACGCGTCTGCTCAAGCGCGACTTCGGAATGCCTGTCTGGCGCTCCGCGGCCGCGAATCCGCCGGCTTCGACGACACGACTGAAGAGATACAGATCGTTCAAGTCTTCGATCATCATGGCTCGATCCAATTCTGCAACGACGCGTTGCAGTTCCGCTCTCGAACTTCGCAGCGGCCGCGCTTAGCGTAGTGTGCCCGATGCACGCTACGGTCATCTCTATTCAAGCTCGTCGCCGCCCTCACGCCGCGATCCTCGCCACGTGCGCGGCCACGCTGGCGATTGCCATGTCGATCACCGCCTCAGGCGTCGCGCTGGCGCACGTCGACATCGCCCCGCACATCGGCATTCTGCAGCTGCAGTGGATCATGAATGGATTCATTCTGAGCTTTGCTGCTTGTTTATTGCCAGCCGGGTCGATCGTCGATCGCCTCAGTGCACGCCGCATCTTTCTGTGGGGCAGCGCCATCCTGTCGGGGGGCATCATCTTCACTGTCACCGCCGGCTCGTTCGGCGTACTGATGCTGGGACGACTATTGCAAGGCGCCGGCGCGGCGCTCGTCTCGGCGGCCGGGCCCGCCGAGCTCGCCTCATCGATCGAAGACGACGCGCAACGAAAACGCGCGTTCGGCTACTTGGGCGCGAGCGGTGGGATCGGGTTGACGCTCGGCGCACTCTTGTCTGGCCTCGTCTTGGACGAGGGCGGTTGGCGCAGCGCATTCGCGCTGCACTTACCCTTCGCGGTGGCGTCGTTCTGCTGTGCCAGGCAGGGGTTCAGTCGGCGCCCGATTCAGGCCGCCACACGCTTTGACTGGGGCGGCGCGCTGCTCTCGGCAATCTTCATCACCGCCGCGATGGTGTGCAGCATCTTCGGCCCATTGCTCGGCTGGCTGTCGCTGCCCGTGATCTGCGCATTCTGCATCGCATGCGTGGGTGGATGGGCATTTGTCCGCTGCGAAGCGCGAGCCGCGGCACCGCTCCTTCGCGTCACCGTGCTGCGTAATCGACAGTTCATTGTCGCGAGCGGCGCATGTGTGCTCTTCACCACCGTGTGGGTAGCCTTGTTCGTTTATGTTCCGCTCCACATGAGCGTCAGCTACGCACGTAGCGGCGACGAAGTGGGCACCACGATGCTGGCGCTGATGGTTCCGGCGCTCGTGATGCCGCTCCTCGCGAGTCGCTGTGTGCAATACGTGCGCGTCGAAACCGTGCTTGCGGCCGGCTTCTCGCTCATGGTCTTCGGCCTGGTACTCTTGTTCGCGGCATGGTCGGCACATGCACGCGCCTACGAGATTGCGGGGTTAATCATTTGCGGCGCCGGCGCGGGATCACTATATGGGCTTTCCGACTATTTCGCGTTGAGCACCGTGCCACCTGAGCATGTCGGTTTGGCATCCGGGGCGTTCAACCTGTTGCGACTGGCCGGCGATGCGCTCGGCACGATCGTGCCAGCCGCCGTGTTGGTCCACACGATGCGCAACCTGCTCGCCGATGTCGCTCCGGTGGAGTTGCTCCGACCGGTTTTGAACGAGCTGGCCGCGGGACGCTTCGATGCGCTCGATGGGTTGGCCCTCGATGTAGGGACGAGTGATCTGATCCGCCACACGGCGCTCGAGTGCTTCCATGACGGAGTGCTGCGAGCTGTGATCGTGCTGGCCGCCTTTGCGGCGGTCGGGATGGCATTGGTGTGTGTCGACCGGCTCGCGGCCGGAAGCCGTTCTGCACTGTAGCGGGCCGAACGCCCGCATGCCTGAACCACGAGGCTCCGCGCTACGTGCCCGCCTCTGCGCCGCTCTCCGTCCTATTCCGCATCCCCGTTCTTCCCCGCACACTCGTTCTCATGCGCCGAGACACTCGATCCTGACACTCGTTGTTTGGTCACCTTGCTGACGAGGATGACGTGTGAAGCGTTGTATATCGGCTTGACCCCCTTCGCGACGAACGCAAACGAGGGCCCTCTGATCGGAACGACGGTGAGTGTCTGTGCGATTGGTTCCGTTCCGGCGATCCGAGCGCTGGGCGGGATTCCCTCGAGCGGTTGCGGGAGATAGATCAGCTCTCCTCTTGCGGCGATCGTGATGGGTGTCTCGAGCGGCTCGAGGAAAGTGAGGCAGAACCTCGCCGCGACGACTCCGCTCTTCACAACCGTGACCTCGGCCGTGCGGCGATCTGGTGACGTCTCGATCGTGATCTCCCCGTTGATGGGAACGAAGGTCACAGCGAAGGTGGTGCCCGTAGCGAATGCAACGACAGAGATCAGCAGGATCCGGATCAGCATGGGTCTCCTCCCTTCTCGCCCCGAATTCAATACGTGAGAGAACAGAAAAAGATCCATTCAACTCGGCTGTGCACTGGCCTGCAGGCGCTAGGCGACGCACGCGAAAGCGTGCACTCCATCTACCCTGCCACATAGCCGCCTCCTTGCCGTCGATCGCATGACCTCCTTGTAGTTGGGAAGACAACGTGATAGGCATGCTCTGCGCACAAGAACAGTGCTCGGCAGAGCGCTTGATAAGGGAGGACGGATCGTGTTCGACGAGCGCGCATTCATCCGCCGTGTCGAGGCGGCGGCTGTGGAGGACTTTGCGAAGATTCTGGCCCGGCCGACGCTGGAAGAAGAACGGGCATTACGCGCGTACTTCGGCGATGAGCGCTACAGCCGGTTGCATGCCGCGGCTCTGCGGCGTGTGTCTCGGCGCGGGATGCGCGCACCGAAGGGAAACGTCGTCGTCATTCACGGCATCATGGGCGGCGAACTCACAGCACACAGAGGCGGAGCCTCAGATCTGATCTGGGTCAAGGCGCTGGCGCTGCTCGGCGGCAAGGTCAAGCGCCTGCGCTTGAGCGAAGACGGTCGTTCTGAAGCCGATCCGCAGTACCAAGTGCATGCATCGGGCATTCTCAAACGCGCGTACGGTGAGCTCCTGCTCGAGCTCGCCGACGAGTGGAACGTGCGCGCGTTCTGGTACGACTGGCGCAAAGACCTGACACTCGCGGCCGCCGACTTGGAAGCGAAGCTGCGGATCTGGTTCGGCCATGATGCACACGTGCACCTCGTGGCGCACTCGATGGGCGGCCTGGTCGCACGCACCTTCATCCGTGACTATCCAAAACGCTGGGACAGGATGGCGAACAGCGATCTGTCTCAGGGCGGTCGATTGGTCATGCTCGGCACGCCGAACCACGGCTCGTTCGCGATCCCTCAGGTGTTCACCGGGCTGGAAGGCATGGTGCGCAAGCTCGCGCTGGTCGACTTGCGGCACGGGCTCGACGATCTGTTGCCGGTCTTCAACACTTTCGTGGGCTCGTACCAGATGCTGCCCTCTCCATTCGTCATGCCGGAGGTCGAATGGCTCTATCAGGCAACTTCATATGCGCCGATTCTCGTTTCGCAGACGCATCTCGACACAGCGCTGCGACATCACGAGTCGCTCCTCGACATCGTCGACCCCGAGCGCATGTTCTACATCGCTGGCTACGATCAGCCCACGTTCTCTGGGCTCAAGAAGAAGCAACCGCACGTCGAGAACGCCTATAGCGTCACGCTCGATGGTGACGGACGCGTGCCCCATGTGCTCGGCTTTCTGAAGGGTGTCACGAGCTACTTCGTTAAAGAAGGCCACGGCGAGCTGCCCGCGAACGACGTCGTCATCGCAGCGACATCGGAGCTGCTACGCACGGGTGACACACGGCTTCTGCCCACCGAGAAGCCCGCGACACGCACGGTGCCTCAGCGCGAGCTCAGCGAGCAGATCTGGAAGGAGCAACTCGCCGAGCTCGACCGTATGCGTGCGCTGATCGACACCACGCGCTCGCGTGCGCAAGTTGCAGTGGATGCGCGGCAGATCGATCCGAGCGAGCGCGAGCTGGAAGAGCTGCTCACGCGCGGCTACCTGCCGAGCAAGTCGAGTCGCGAGCTCGAGCGCAGGGCGAAGCGGCGCGAGCCGCCTTCGATCGAGCTTGCCGTCGTCGAAGGCAGCATTGCCGACATCGATGCGATCGTCAGCAAGGGATTGCCGATCGACGCGATTGCCGTCGGTCATTACGTCGGCGTGCGGCCGCAGTATGCCGAGCAAGCGCTCGACCTTGCGATCTCGGCAGCGCTCCGCGGCTCCGATGCGCCTGAGACGATCGATCCGAGCAGAGGGATCCTTTGCGAGTACACCGATCGCGGCATCATTCGCGGCGAGCTCGGTCAGCCATTTTTCATGCCCGATCCGCGCACCCGTGATCGCATCATTGCGATTGCGGGCATGGGATTGCCCGGTCGTTTCGGCTCGCCCGAGCTCACCGTGCTGTCGCGCGAGCTCTGTTGGGCACTCGGTCGCATGGGCAAGAGGCATCTCGCCACTGTGCTGATCGGCACAGGCGTCGGCAACATGAGCATCGCCGAGGCAGTGCGCGCATGGCTGCGCGGTATCGCCGCTGCGCTCGCCAATGCGGATCGCGACAACAGGCAGCGGCTGCGCCGGATCACCTTCGTCGAGATCGATCCGCGACGCATCCTTGAGCTCAACGCTGCGATCCTTGCGGCACGCGACACGATCGAGCCGCACCTCGAGGTCGAGTATCAGTCGCTCAACAAGCGGCAGATCGATACGCTGCTCAAGTCGATCGATGCGCGTCTCAAGGAAGAAGCACGCCGCGAGCGGGATGCCTGGTGCAAGAAGGCAGCGCGCGGGCTGATCAGTCTCGATGCAAGCCCACGCATCCCGACGCGCATGACCGTCGAGCGTGATCGCGAAGGCTATCGCTTCGGAGCCGTGTCAGAGACCGCATCCGTGCCCGAGCGTACGACACGCATGGACGATGCGCTCGTCGCGGAAGCGAACGATAAGGTTGCAGCGAGCGAGACCTGGGAAAGCCAGTACGACGCCGGAGTGCTGCTCGGTCGACTGTTGTTACCGCAAGACCTCAAAGCACATCTGAGCGGCGATGCGCCGATCGTGATGACGATGGACTCGGCGACTGCACGCATTCATTGGGAAATGATCGTGCACGGCGCATCGGTGCGAGGTCGCCGCACGAACGGCCCGAAGCAGATGCTCGACGAATTCCTGGGCACGAGCCGCGGCTTCACACGACAACTGCGCTCGACGTTTGCGCCGCCGCCCGAGCCGCCCCCACCGCCGCAGCGTACGCTGCGTGTGCTGATCGTGGCTGATCCGGCCTCAGATGCGCCGCTGCCCGGCGCGCAACAAGAGGGTGCCACCCTCGCCGATCTGTTCCGGCGTTTCAATACGGTGCATGGCGCGCGTACGAACAGTCGCGTGGAGGTCACGACCCTGCTCGGACCGACGGAAGCAACGCGGCTCAATGTGCTCGAACAGCTGATGTCAAGTGAGCCGTATGACGTGCTGCATTTCGCGGGACACTGCGTGTTCGAAGAAGCGCAGCCGCGTCGCTCAGGCTGGATTTTCAGCAACAATCAGCGATTGACGGCCGATGAGCTCACACGGATCGATCGCGTGCCGAGCTTCGTCTTCTCGAACGCGTGCGAATCGGGTGTGACGCGCGGACGCGCTGGACGCTCGCCGGGACTTGCACCGGGATTTGCCGAAGCGTTCTTTGCGAAGGGCGTCTCGAACTTTGTCTGTACTGCATGGCGCATCGACGATCTGGCCGCGAGCGATTTCGCACTGATCCTGTATGCGCGCCTGCTTGGGCTCGACATCGACCTCGAGGATCCCGATGAGGTACGCCCCGCCAATCCACTTTATTTATATGAAGCGATGCGCGATGCACGTCGCGCGATAGCAAGTCGCGATTATGGCGTGCAGACTTGGGGCGCGTATCAGCACTACGGCAATCCGTACTTCCGGTTCTTCGGCGAGAATTTGCTCGCGGTCGAGTCGGAACCGGAAGCGACCGCAGTCAAGACGCGTCGCGCCAGGAAACAGCGTCCTGCCGCGCGAGCGTGACCCCCTCCCCGACCCTCCCCCGCGAAGCGGGGGAGGGAGCAGGTGGAAGCCTCATCGACCCCTTCTTACGCTCCGGCAAGCGAGGGAGGGTGATGCAGGTGACGGACGAGACATCATCGATGCTTGCCCCCGCTTGTGGACGGAGACCCTATCGTTGCCTCCCCAGCTTTACGAATGAAATGTCGTGAATCCCTCTCCCGCGAAGCGGGGGAGGGACAGGGAGGGGGCAGTTGCAGTTCTCTCCCAATCACCTCCACCACACCCGCTAGGTTCTGCAGCACTTCGTTGTTCCAAAAGCGCAGCACCCGGACGCCTCTTCTCAATAGATAGCTATCGCGTCCGTGATCGTACTCGCGCCTTCGCACGTGCTGACTGCCATCGATCTCGATCGCGAGTCGGGCTTCGATGCAATAGAAATCCACGATGTATGGGCCGATGGGAACTTGTCGTCGGAAACGGAAGCCCTGCAACTGTTTGCGGCGAAGGTAGTACCACAAGCGCCGCTCGGCGTCTGATGGGTGCCGGCGCATTTTCCTTGCGTAGCGCTGCAATCGTTTGTTTCGCATTCCGTTGCTCCTGTGTTGCCCTTCCCTGTTCTGCCGGGCTGCCCGAGGAAGGAGTAACTGGTTTCTCAGCTACGTGGTGGTCGATCCAGTCGTGGATGCAAAAGAGATGATCCCACTCAATCTAGATAAGTTGTGCGCGGTTTTCCTTCCTAAGCATCGATCGTGTGCTGGGGTAACCCCTCCCCCCCCCCCCCCCCCCCCCCCCCCCCCCC
>ERZ777003.327-NODE-327-length-97973-cov-62.200954_pt1 | contig 97973 bp, 90 predicted proteins | sample MGYA00374956_ERZ777003 | MGnify/ENA primary metagenome ERZ777003 (study PRJEB29302, sample SAMN06268252) | bioreactor metagenome | isolation source: Joint BioEnergy Institute, California, USA | place: USA:Joint BioEnergy Institute, California, USA | collected...
GGCGTGGCCGGGCGCGGTGGCTGCGCGGGCGCTCGCCGCGCCCGGCGGCATGGAGGCGATCAGGGCTTGCCGTACAGCGCGGACATGTCGCGGATCGTCCGGATCATCGTGGCGCGCAGCTCGGGCGGCTCCAGCACCTCGACCGAGGCGCCCAGGCGCATGAGCTGCCAGCAGGCGTGCCGCAGCGACTCCACCGGCAGCCGCATCCGGGTCCAGCCGTCGGCGTCCGGCGGTTCGGCCGTGGCGAGCGCGGCGTCGGTGGCCACGGGCCCGATGGTCACCCGCAGCAGCGGGATGCCGTCGGGGGCGATGCGGATGACCGCCTCCTCCCGGTACAAGCGCTCGAGGAAGTCCGCCGACCAGTCCCGCCAGTACGCGGCCAGATCGAACCCCGGGACCCGCTCGAAGTGGCCGTCGAGCACCTTGAGCTCCTCGATGCGGTCCACCCGGTAGGTGCGCATGCCGCCCGCCCGGCCGGAGTCGTCCGCTCCCCCGTCGTCCGGGCCGGACACGCCCTCGCCCTGCCCGCCGCCGGCCTCGGGTACGGCGCACGCGACCAGATACCAGGTCCCGGCCTTCAGCACGAGCCCGTGCGGGTGGATCACCCGCTCCACGACGGCGGGCCCCCAGCGCCGGTAGGTGATGTGCAGCGGCCGCTGCTCCCAGACCGCGTCGGCCACCTCCCCGAGGAACCGCGACCCGCCCGCGTGATACCAGCCGTGCACGTCGAAGTGGAGGCGTTCGCGCATGCGCCGCGCCTGCGAGCGCGGCTCGGGCGGCAGCGCGGCGAGCAGCTTCAGCTCCGCGGCCGCGGCGACCTCGCTGCGGCCCAGCTCGGCGGCCGGTCCGGGCAGCCCGGCGAGGAACAGCGACGCCGCCTCCTCGGCGGTCAGCCCCGTGAGCCGGGTGCGGTAGCCGTCGAGCAGCCGGTATCCGCCCGCCGGGCCGCGCTCGGCGTACACCGGCACCCCTGCCGCCGACAGCGCCTCCACGTCCCGGTACACGGTGCGCACCGACACCTCGAGCTCCTCGGCGAGCTCGCCGGCGGTCATCCGCCCCCGGGACTGGAGCAGCAGCAACAGAGAGAGCAACCGGCTCGCGCGCATACCCTCATTCTCGCCCCCGCCGCCCGGCACGGACCTTGCCGAGCGAACATGACGTGTGTTCATATGAACACATGGATCGATTGCGGGCCATCATGGACACGCTGCGCACCCGCGACCAGGTGTCGGTCGCCGAGCTGGCCGCGCGGTACGGCGTGTCCGAGATGACGATCCGGCGCGACCTGGACGACCTGGCCCGGCAAGGCGTGGTACGGCGCATCCGCGGCGGGGCGCTGAGCCTGCTGCTGCGTGGCGAGGAGCCGCCGTTCACCGTGCGCGAGCTGCAGGCCGTGGAGGAGAAACGCCGTATCGCCGCCGAGGTCGCCAACCTGATCGCCGACGGCGAGGCGGTGCTGCTCGACAGCGGCACCACGGCCCTGGAGGTCGCCCGCGCGCTGCGCGACCGGCGGCTCACCGTGGTCCCGCTGTCCCTGCACGCCGCGCGCGAGCTGGCCGGCGCGCCGCGGATCCGCCTCGTGGTGCCCGGCGGCGAGGTACGGCCCGGCGAGCTCGACTTCGTCGGCCCGATCACCGAGAAGACGATCCGGTCCCTGCGGTTCGACACCGCGGTGATCGGCTGCTGCGCCCTGTCGGCGGCGCACGGCCTGACCGCCCACGACCTGTCGGAGGTCGCGATCAAACAGGCCGCGATCGACTCCGCCCGGCGGGTGGTGGCCGCGACCGACTCGGGCAAGTTCACCCGCACCGCGTTCGGCTCGGTCTGCCCGATCGACCGGCTCGACGTCGTGGTCACCGACGACGGCATCCCCAAAGAGGAACACGAAGCCCTCACCGACGCGGACGTGACCGTCCACGTCGTCTGACCGGCACCGCCGCGCCCTTGCGCCATCCGGCGTTGGCGGGTGCGGAGAAGGACGGCCGCACTCCCCTGCCCCGCTGGTGAATCCGACCGCACCGCCCGGCCTGCCCTTCGGCGGTCAGGCGGCAGGGTCGCGTTCCCCGTTCTCCCGGCCCACGCGGTCGGCGTCGGCCTGCAGCTCGTCGGTGACCAGCAGATCGGTGCGGACCAGGCGGCTGCGGTACCCGGCCCGGCCCACCATGTGCGCGGCCACCGGCGAGGTGCCGAGCTGGAACAGCGCGATCAGCACCAGCGTGGTGACGTCCTCCCGGGTGCGCAGCCGCAGCGCGCAGCCGAGCAGCACCAGCAGCAGCCCGAGCGTCTGGGGCTTGGTCGCCGCGTGCATCCGTGACATCAGGTCGGGGAAGCGAAGCAGGGCGACCCCGGCCGACAGGCACAGCAGCGCGCCGCCGATCAGGCAGACCGCGACGACGACGTCGATGATCGTCTCAAAGCTCATCGGTGCCTCCTCTGCGCAGCGGCGGGCGTGGCGCGTCGCCGTTGCCGCGGCGGCGGGTGGCGAACCGGGACACGCTCACCGACCCGGTGAAGCCGAGGATGGACAGCACCACCAGCACCGGCAGCGCGGTGGCGTCGCCGGTGTAGGCGGCCTCGGCGGCGATCGCGGCGACGATGGTGGCGAGCAGCACGTCGGTGGCGACGATCCGGTCGAGCACCGAGGGGCCGCGGATGATCCGGGTCAGCGCCAGGATCCCGGCGGCCGCGAACAGCACGGTGACGGCGATGATGACGACGGTCATGCCGTTGGGTCCTTTCCGGCGGCGGGTGGTGTCGGCGGGAGCGGCGGCGGTGGGTACGTGCCTCGCGCCGCGGCGATGACGCGCCGCTCCTCCGCCGAGCCGACGGCGCCGATGATCCGGGCCTCCAGGTCGAGCACGCTGCGGCGGAACCGCTCGACCTCCTCGGCGTCGCGCAGCCCGAGGGCGTGGATGTAGAGCACGCCCGCGCGCCGGTCGACCTCGATGACGAGGCTGCCGGGGATCAGCGAGAGCGCGATCCCGGTGAGGGTGAGGTTGAGGTCGGACCGGATCCGGGGGGTGACGGCGATGATCGCGCTGCGCGGCAGGTGCCCGAACCGGAACGCCAGCACCGCGATCTGGACGCTGGAGACGACCAGGTCGCGCAGGAACCGCAGCGTGAACCGGGCCAGCCCGAGCGGGTGGATGCGCCCGGCGAAGGTGACCGGCGGCAGCGGGAACACGGCGAGCACGGCGAGCGCGAGCACCAGGCCGCCGATGATGTTCGCCCAGGAGAACTGCCCCCACAGCAGGCACCACACCAGCACCAGGGCGGTGAGCGCGATGATCCGGTTGCGGCGCCGGTCGCGCCGGGTCAGCGGCGGCCGCTCCCCCGCCGGCCCGGCCGCCGGCCGGTCGCCGCGTGGCGGGGTCCCGTTCGGCGTGTGCGCGTTTCCGGTCACGGCGCCCCCTCGGGGAAGACCGCGCGCACGTACGGCACGCGTTCCAGCAGGTCGGCGGCTGCGGCGCCGCTGAGCTCGAACAGCGGCCCGGCCACGGCGGTGAGCGCCACGCTCACCACGGTGAGCGCGACGGTGGGCCCGACCATCAGGCGGGGCAGCATGGCGCCCGCGTGGTCGGCGCTGTCCGGGTACGGCTCGCGCCCCGCCCGGGCCCGTACGGTGTGCACGGTGTCGTCCGGGCCGGGCATCTCCGCGTGCGGGGCGCGCCAGAACACCCGGTCCCATACCCGCGCCACCGCGTACAGGGTGAGCAGGCTGGTGACCAGCCCGCCGGCGACCAGCGTCCAGGCGAGCGGGCTGCCGTCGGCGACCCCGGCCTGCAGCAGCCCGACCTTGCCGAGGAAGCCGGAGAACGGCGGGATGCCGGCGAGGTTGAGCGCGGGCACCAGGAACACCACCCCGAGCAGGGGCGAGATGCGGGCGAGCCCGCCCAGCCGGTCCATGTCGGTGGTGCCGCCGCGCCGTTCGACGAGCCCGGCGGCGAGGAAGAGGGTGGTCTGGATGACGATGTGGTGGACCGCGTAGAAGATCGCGGCCGCCAGTCCGGGCGGCCCGGCCAGGCCGATCCCGAACAGCATGAACCCGATGTGGCTGACCAGGGTGAACGACAGCAGCCGCTTGATGCGGGACTGGGCGACCGCGCCGAGGATGCCGACGAGCATGGTGAGCAGCGCGAGCACCAGCAGCGGCCCGGCGATCGGCCCGCCGGGGAACAGCAGGGTCTCGGCGCGGATGATCGCGTACACGCCGACCTTGGTGAGCAGCCCGGCGAACACCGCGGTCACCGGGGCGGGGGCGGTGGGGTAGCTGTCGGGCAGCCAGGCCGACAGCGGGAACACCGCGGCCTTGATGCCGAAGGCGAGCAGCAGTACGGCCTGCAGGATCAGCCGGATGTCCTCGGGCAGGGCGTCCAGGCGCCCGGCGAGCTGGGCGAGGTTGAGGGTGCCGGTGGCGGCGTAGACCAGGCCGAGCCCGGTGAGGAAGACCAGCGAGGACAGCAGGCTCACCACCACGTAGGTGGTGCCGAGCAGCACGCGGGTCTCGGTGCCGCCGAGGGTGAGCAGCACGTAGCTCGCCACCAGCAGGATCTCGAAGCCGACGTAGAGGTTGAACAGGTCACCGGCGAGGAAGGCGTTCGCCACCCCGGCGCTGAGGATCAGGTAGGTGGGGTGGTACACCGACAGCGGGGCCTCCTCCTCGCCGTCGGCCATGCCCTGCCCGATCGAGTAGACGAGCACGGCGAGGGTGACCGTGGCCGAGACCACGAGCATGAGCGCGGCGAGCCGGTCGGCGACGAGCACGATGCCGAGCGGCGCCGCCCAGCCGCCGACCTCGACGACGAGCGGCCCGTGCCGGGAGGTGAGCACGAGCAGCGCGGCGGCGACGGCGAGGACGGCGCCGAGCACGGCGACGCTGACCGCGCGCTGCAGCCGCGGGCGGCGGCCGAGCAGCAGGGTGAGCGCGGCCGCGAGCAGCGGCATGATCACCGGCATCGGCACCAGGTACGTCATGGCGCCTCCGGCCCGTCGTGGCCGTCCTGGTCGCGGTCGTCCCCGGTACGGCCGGCGGGGACGTCGCCGTCGCCGGTGTCGAGGCCCTGGTCGCGGGCGGCGAGCCCGGCGATGCGGCGGTCCTCGACGTCGTCGCGGACCTCGTCGTGGCCGACGAGCTGCCAGCTGCGGTAGGCCATGGCGAGCAGGAACGCGCTCACCCCGAGCGTGATCACGATCGCGGTGAGGATCATGGCCTGCGGCAGCGGGTCGGCGAGCGGCTCGCCGGTGTCCGTGCCGGCGATCGGGGGCGCGCCGAGGCGGCCGCCGGAGAGGATGAGCAGGTTGACGCCGTTGCCGAACAGGATCACGCCCATCAGCACGCGGGTGAGGCTGCGTTCCAGCAGCATCGTCACCCCGGCGGCGATCAGCACCCCGACGGTGATCACGTACACGAGGTTGGTCGTCACGCCGCCTCCCGGCCGCCGGTGGTGGTGCCGGTGCCCGAGGGGGCGCCGGGGGTCTGGCCGGCGAGGCGGTCCATCTCGGCGCCGAGGCTGCGCAGGATGTCGAGGATCAGCCCGACGACGATGAGGTAGACGCCGACGTCGAAGAAGGTCGAGGTGACCAGGTGGACGTGGCCGAGCACGGGCAGGTGCAGGTCGATCACGGCGCTCTGCAGCACCTGCCCGCCGAGCGCCATCGGCGCCACCGCGGTCCCGGCCGCGACCAGCAGCCCGGCGCCGAGGACCGTGCCCGCGCCGACCGGGGCGGCGAGGTTGAGCTCGGTCCGCCCGCCTGCCAGGTAGCGCACGGCGAGGGCGAGCCCGGCGACCAGGCCCGCGGCGAAGCCGCCGCCGGGCGCATCGTGGCCGGAGAACAGCAGGAAGACGGAGAACACCACGATGGTGTGGAACAGCAGCCGGGTCACCACCTGCAGGATGATCGACTGGCGGCGGGCCTCGGTGCTGGCGCCGGCGAGCAGCCACTGCCCGGGCGTCTGCTCCCGCAGCCGGGCCGCGGGGCCGGCGGCGCGGCGGCGCAGCGCGGCGGCGCGGCGGTAGATGAGGCTCGCCACGCCGGTGGCGGCGACGACCAGCACCGAGATCTCCCCCATCGTGTCCCAGGCGCGGATGTCGACGAGGGTGACGTTGACGATGTTGTCGCCGCCGCCGAAGGTCACCGCCGGGCCGGGGTAGGCGTCCGACACCGGCGGGTCCCGCCGTGCCCCGCCCGCCACGTAGGCCATGCCGGCCGCGACCACGCCGACGGCGACGCCGATCGCGACCCGGGCCCGCCGTACCTCGGGGATCGGGCGTTCGGAGAACCGGGCGGGCAGGTGGCGCAGCACGAGGGCGAACATCACCAGGGTGACGGTCTCCACCAGGAACTGGGTCAGCGCCAGGTCGGGGGCGCCGTGCAGGACGAACAGCACGGCGATGCCGTACCCGGAGACCCCGACGAGGATCATCGCGGTGAACCGGACCTTGGCGCGGGCGGCGAACACCGCGGCGGCGATCACCATGACGGCGACGAGCGGCTGTACCGGCACGTCCCAGAGGCGCACCGGCGCCGGTGGGCCGGCGAGCAGGGCGGTGAGCAGCGCGGTGCCGGGGCCGGCCACCAGGGCGAGGAGGATGACGCCGAGGTAGAACGGGAGCGAGCCGCGCTGGGTGGCGCCGGTGACCTCCACGGCGGCGCGGCCCGTCCAGCGCACCACCAGGTCGAACACGTCGTCGCCGGTGACCGGCAGGCGGACGCGGATCGGGCGGGTACGGCGCAGCCACAGCGCGAACAGGCCCGCGCCGGCGGCCAGGCCGAGCACGGACAGGCCGAGCGCGGGGGTGAGCCCGTGCCAGAGCGCGAGCCGGTAGCCGGGGGCGAGGCCGGGTGCGGTGTCGGCGTAGCGGGCCAGGACGGCCCCGGCCGCGGGGGCGGCCACCCCGGCGGCGAGGCCGGCGGCGGCGAGCAGGGCGGGTGCGGCGAGGAACACCCACCCGGCGGGCTGCGGCCTGGCCTCGGGCACGCCGGGTTTGGCGGCGAAGGCGCCCCACAGCAGGCGGAGGGTGTAGGCGACGGTGAGCGCGGCGCCGAGCACGACGCAGGCGAGCACGGCCCGGTCGGCGGCGGTGCCGTGCAGCAGCGCCTCGAAGATCGCCTCCTTGGCGACGAACCCGGCGGTGGGCGGGATCCCGGCCATCGAGGCGGCCGCGAGGGCGGCGATCACGAGCAGGGCGGGGGCGCGGCGGCCGAGGCCGCTCAGGCGGCGCAGGTCGCGGGTGCCGGCGACGGTGTCGATCACGCCGACGACGAGGAACAGCGACGCCTTGAACAGCGCGTGGGCGAGCAGCATCGCCGCGCCGGCGAGCACGGCGTCGCGGGTGCCGCCGCCGAACGCGGCCATCAGCAGGCCGAGCTGGCTGACCGTGCCGTAGGCGAGCAGGAGCTTGAGGTCGTTCTGCCGCAGCGCGGCCCAGCCGCCGAGCAGCACGGTGATCGCGCCGGCGGCGAGCAGCGTCCACCGCCAGGCCGGGTCGCCGCCGAAGACGGGGGTCATCAGCGCGGCGAGGAACACCCCGGCCTTCACCATGGCGGCCGCGTGCAGGTAGGCGCTCACCGGGGTGGGGGCGGCCATCGCGGCGGGCAGCCAGAACCCGAACGGGAAGATCGCGGACTTGCTCAGCGCGCCGAGCAGCACGAGCAGGAGGGCGACGGTCAGGTAGGCGCCGCCGGGCGGGGTGGTGGCGATCTGGGTCCAGCGGTAGGTGCCGGAGTGCGCGCCGAGCATGACGAACCCGCCGAGCATCGCCAGGCCGCCGAGGGTGGTGACGAGCAGGGCCTGCATGGCCGCGCGGCGGTTGGCGCGCCGGATCGGGTCGTGGCCGATGAGCAGGTAGGAGCAGACGGTGGTGAGCTCCCAGAACACGTACAGGGTGAGCAGGTCGTCGGAGACGACCAGGCCGAGCATCGCCCCGGCGAACGCGACGAACATCCCGGCGAAGCGGCCCAGGCCGGGGTGGCCGGTGGTGAAGTAGCGGGCGCTGTAGGCGAGCACGAGCGCGCCGATCCAGCCGACGAGCAGCACCATCAGCCAGCCGAGGGCGCCGACGTGGACGGCGATCTCCATGCCGAGCGGCGGCACCCACGGCCAGGCGCCGGTCACGGTGCCGCCCGCGGCGATGTGGCCGGTGATCGCCGCCGCCCAGACGCCGGCCGCGGCCGGGACGGCGGCCAGGCCGTACAGGGCGCGGCGGCCGAGCAGGTGTACCAGGGCGGGGGCGGCCGCGGCGGCGAGCGCGTGCGCCGCGAGCAGGACGAGCACCGCGTCGGCGCGGGCCGCGGTCATGGGCGGCCCTCCGCCGGTCGCGGGCCCGCTCGGGGCGGGCATGTGGCGCCCGGGGCGCGGGTGGGCCGGACGCGCCCGGCGGGGCGGCCGCACGGGGAGGGCGGGGCTGCGGCCGGGTCGCGCGTTGTCTGACTCACCTTCGCCTGTTTCCGTCCTCGGGACGCGTCGCTCGCGGAACCGTCGCCCACGTGCCCGGTACGGCGTCCGCCGGGCACGCGAGGCCGGGCCGCGGTGTCACGGAGGGAGTGCTCCCCCGTACTCGGCCTGTCATGCCCCGGGACGAGGTGGGGCGGCGGATCGCGCTGGCGGGTTGCGGGTTGGGGCTTCTCTTCCCTTTTGTGTGGGTGGTATGCGTGATGCGGGTGAAGTGCGTCCAGCCCCTGGCTTTACAACGTAGATCACATAGATGGTGTGAGTCCCCCGCCTGCGAGAAGGGGCGGGGAAAAAGATCGGCGCCCCGGGCGCGCGGGCGTCAGATCGCGCCCTCGGCGTCGTCGCCCTCCTCCGGCCCGGGGCTGCCGCTGCGGGTCTCCCCCGGCGTGGGCGACGGCGACGGCCGGCTCGGCGGCTCGCTGGTCGGCACCGGGGGCGGCGTCGGCACGAACAGCGTGGCCGGCAGCGGCTGGGCGGGCGCCACGGGCTCGTCGTCCCGGGCGAGCAGCAGCCAGGCGAGCAGGATCAGGATGAGCACGAGCAGGGCGAGCGCCACGCTCGCCAGCACCACCGACCGCCGCGGCTCGGTCGCGGGCGGCCGCGGCCCGGGCGGCGCGGGCAGCGCCGGGGCCCGGTCCCCCATCCAGTACGGCACGAAGTCCGGCCCGTGCGCCTCGCCGATCAGCATGCCGGTCACGTACACCGGCTCCAGGAACCGCTCGGCCCCCGGCCCGCCCGGCCGGTACGGCACGGCCACCCACGGCGCCCTCCCCAGGTCGGAGGCGACCACCTGCGGGCTCGCCACCGCCGCCCGCCCCCAGGCGCGGGCGAGCCGGCCGCGCACCCCGCCGGGCATCGCCTCGCGGATCGCGGTGACGAACCGGTCGCGGGCGGCCGCGTCCAGCGCCGCGCCGCGGGTGAGCACGGCGATCGACACCACCCGGCCGTCGGCGGCCTGCCCCAGGTAGACGAACCCGGCCGGCATGGTCTGCAGCCGGGCCTGGATGGTGAACGGCCCCAGGCGCGGGGGATCACCGTACTGCAGCGGAGTGGGCACGCTGCCATGAAAGCACACCGGCCGGGTAGGGGTCCTGCTGCCAGGCCGCCGCCGTCGCACGGCCGTGCGAGTTCGCCGCGACTTTGATGGAATGACAACATGACCGTTGCCGAAGAACCGGTCCCGGAGGGCGCCGGGCACGGCGCCGCCGCCGCGGGCGCGGGACACCAGCCCGGAGCCGACAGCCAGCAGTCCACCCCGGCGCAGGGCCCGCCCGCGGTGCCCGCAGAACCGTCCCGGCCCGGCGACCAGGTCGCGGTCGCCGCCGACGCGAACCTGCTGCGGCAGGCCCTCGCCGAGGTGCGCCGGGTCATCGTCGGCCAGGACCACATGGTCGAGCGGCTGCTGGTGGCGCTGCTGGCCCGCGGGCACTGCCTGCTGGAGGGCGTGCCGGGCGTGGCCAAGACGCTGGCCGCCTCCACGCTGGCGACCGTGGTCGGCGGCACCTTCGCCCGCGTGCAGTTCACCCCCGACCTGGTGCCGAGCGACATCGTCGGCACCCGCGTCTACCACCCCTCCTCCGAGAGCTTCGACATCGAGCTGGGGCCGGTGTTCGTCAACTTCCTGCTCGCCGACGAGATCAACCGGGCCCCGGCGAAGGTGCAGTCGGCGCTGCTGGAGGTCATGGCCGAGCGGCAGGTGACGCTGGCCGGCCGTACCCACCCGCTGCCCAAGCCGTTCATCGTCCTGGCCACCCAGAACCCGATCGAGTCGGAGGGCGTCTACCCGCTGCCCGAGGTGCAGCGGGACCGGTTCCTGTTCCGGGTGCGGGTGCACCACCCGACCGCGCAGGAGGAGCTGGAGATCCTGCACCGGATGAGCGTCACCCCGCCCAGGCCGGCCACCGTGCTCGACCCGCCGCGGCTGCTCGCGCTCCAGGACGCCGCCGAGCGGGTCTCGGTGCACCACCTGGTCGCCGACTACGTGGTGCGGCTGGTGATGGCGACCCGCGCCCCGGCCGAGTACGGCCTGCGCGACCTGGAGGACGTGATCGAGATCGGGGTGAGCCCGCGCGCCACCCTGGGCCTGGTCGCGGCCGGGCGCGCCCTGGCGCTGCTGCGCGGCCGCGACTACCTGCTGCCCGACGACGTGCGCGACGTCGCCGTGGACGTGATGGCCCACCGGCTCATGCTCACCTTCGACGCGCTCGCCGACGGCGTCGACCCCGAGGACGTGGTGCGGCGGATCCTGGCGGCCGTGCCCCCGCCGCTGGTGGTGTGGAACCAGGGCCAGGGGTGAGCCGATGACCTCGCCCGAGTACGTGCTGCGCCGGCTGGAGCTCACCGTGGTGCGCCGGCTCGACGGGCTGCTGCAGGGGGCCCACCAGGGGCTGCTGCCCGGGCCCGGCAGCGAGCTCGGCGACTCGCGCCCGTACGTGCCGGGCGAGGACGACGTGCGCCGCATGGACTGGGCGGTCACCGCCCGCACCACCGTGCCGCACGTGCGGGACCTGGTCGCCGACCGGGAGCTGGAGACCTGGGCGCTGGCGGACCTGTCGGCGAGCATGGACTTCGGCACCGCCGACATGGACAAGCGCGACCTGGTGATCGCCGGGGTCGGTGCGATCGGGTTCCTGTCGAGCCGGGTCGGCGACCGGTTCGGCGCCTATGTGATCCACGGCGGGCGGGTGCACCGCTTCCCGGCCCGCACCGGCCGGCCCGGCCTGTACGCGCTGCTGCAGACGCTGGTGGCCGCGCCGCGCGGCGAGGTGGGCGCGGACGCGGCCACCACCCTCGCCGACGGCATCGAGCTGCTGTCGCGGGCCCGGCGGCGGCGCGGCATGCGGGTGGTGGTGTCCGACTTCCTCGACCCGGTCGACCCGCGCGACCCGTACGCCGAGCGGCCCTGGGAGCGGCCGATGCGGCGGCTGGCGGCCCGGCACCAGGTGCTCGCGATCGAGGTGATCGACCCGCGCGAGCTGGAGCTGCCGGACGTGGGCATGGTGACGTTCACCGACCCGGAGACCGGCCGCGCCGCCACGGTCCACCTCACCCGCAGGGTCCGCGAGGCGTACGCCGAGGCGGCGCTGCTGCAGCGCGAGTCGACCCGGCGGGCGCTGCGCCGCTGCGGCGTGGCGCACCTGGTGCTGCGCACCGACCGGGACTGGATCTACGACATCGCCCAGTTCGTGCTCCGGCAGCGGCGGACCGCGCATCTGCTGCGCCGGGCGCCGGCGGCCGGGGGAGCAGGGAGGCCGAGCAGGTGATCTTCCTTTCCGCGGGTTGGCTGTGGCTGTTCGCCCTGCTGGCGGTGCTGGTCGTGGCGTACGTCGCGCTCCAGTTCGCCCGGCGGCGCTACACGGTGCGGTTCACCAACCTGGCGCTGCTGTCACTGGTCGCGCCGTCCCGGCCGGGGTGGCGCCGCCACCTGCCGCCGGCGCTGTTCCTCGTCATGATGGGCCTGCTGATCTTCGCGGCGGCGCGGCCGGCGGACGCGGTGCGGGTGCCGCGCGACCGGGCCACGATCATCGTCGCGGTGGACGTCTCGCTGTCGATGGAGGCGCGGGACGTGACGCCGAGCCGGCTGATCGCCGCCCGGCAGGCGGCCGAGCAGTTCGTCAACGACCTGCCCGAGCGGTTCAACGTGGGGCTGGTGTCGTTCGCCCGCTCGGCCGCGGTGGTGGTCTCCCCCACCACCGACCACCACGCGGTGATCACCGCGATCCAGAACCTCACCACCCGGCCGGGCACCGCGATCGGCGAGGCGGTGTTCAACTCGCTCGACGCGATCCGCTCGTTCGACCAGCAGGCGGTCACCGACCCGCCGCCGTCGGCGATCGTGCTGCTGTCGGACGGGGACAACACCTCCGGCCGGTCGATCAACGAGGCGATCGAGGCGGCGGTCGCCGCCCGCGTCCCGGTCTCCACGATCGCGTACGGCACGCCCGACGGCACCGTGGACATCGACGGACGGCCGGTGAACGTGCCGGTGAACAAGGCGGCGCTGCAGGCGCTGTCGGACGGCACCGGGGGCCGCGCCTACACCGCCGAGTCCGGCGCCGAGCTGCGCGAGGTCTACAGCCAGATCGGCACCTCGCTCGGGTACCGCATCGAGCACCAGGAGATCACCCACCGGTTCGTGATCGCCGCCGTGCTCACCGGGGTGGTGCTCGCCGGGACCGCGATGGCCCTCGGCTCGCGCATCCCCTGACCCGCCCCCGACCGCCCCGGCCGGGCCGTACCGGGGTGCGGCGGGACACGGCAGGGTGCCGGATGGGATATACCTCTGCGGGTGACGCACTACTTCGCCGAGCGGCCCGAGGCGGCGCAGCGGCCCGGCACGGTCGACCTGGTCCTGCCCGACCTGCACCTGCGGCTGGAGACCGACAGCGGGGTGTTCTCCCCCACCCGGATCGACCCGGGCACGCGGGTGCTGCTGGAGACCGTGTCCCCGCCGCCGCAGGAGGGCCACCTGCTCGACCTGGGCTGCGGGTACGGCCCGATCGCCCTGGCCATGGCCGCGCGGGCGCCGCGGGCGACCGTGTGGGCCGTCGACGTCAACCGGCGGGCGCTGGAGCTGTGCGCGCGGAACGCGCAACGCGCCGGCCTTGACAAAGTAAGGTCGGTGCATGTGGACGAGGTCCCGCCCGAGGTGCGGTTCGCCGCCATCTGGTCCAACCCGCCGATCCGCATCGGCAAGCAGGCCCTGCACGCGCTGCTGTCCACCTGGCTGGGGCGGCTCGCCCCCGGCGGGGAGGCCTACCTGGTGGTGCAGAAGCACCTCGGCTCGGACTCGCTGCACCGCTGGCTCGACGGCCAGAACCTCCCCACCACCCGTGTGACCTCCCGCTCGGCCTACCGGGTGCTGCGGGTGGCGGCCCCCGCCTGACCGCCTCCGGCCGTACCTGGTGCGGCCGGGCGGGGCATCTCGACCGGAAACCTCGACCCGGAAACGGTGACATGAACGATCTCGGCAACACCGGCGGCGGGCGGCGCGGCGGCCCGCGCAGGCAGCTCCGCCCCACCGACGTCAAGCGGCTCAACCGGGCCTGGCGGCGCGAGACCCACGGCCGCCTGGCGCTGATCGTGGAGTCGGTGACCGGCCCGTTCAACGTCGGCTCGATCTTCCGCACCGCCGCCGCATTCGGCGTGGACCGGATCTGGCTCGCGGGCAACTCCGTCGGGCCGGGCAACGCCAAGGTGCAGAAGACCGCGCTCGGCTGCGACCGGTTCGTCGCCTGGGAGGAGGGGGTCGCGCCCCGCGAGGCGGTACGGCAGGCCCGCGAGGACGGCTACCGGGTCGTCGCGGTCGAGCTCACCGGCGACGCCGTCCCGCTGCACGAGGCCGAGCTGGAGGGCGACGTGTGCCTGGCCGTCGGCGGGGAGGACCACGGCTGCTCCCCCGCCCTGCTGGAGGCCGTCGACGCGGTCTGCTACATCCCGCAGACCGGCCGGGTCGGGTCGCTCAACGTCGCCGTCGCCGCCGCGATCGCCCTCGCCGAGGTCCGCCGCCGCGAGTGGGCCGCCCGGCCCGGCGTCGTGCCCGGCGGCGCCTGACCGTCGACGCGCGGGCGCGGCGGTCACCCTGCTCGGCCGCGCCGCGGCGCTCGGTGATCACCGGGCGGGCCGGCGGCGGGCCCGCCGAATTCGTGACGGAACGTTCACCGGCGGCGCTCTGCCGTACCACGGCCGCAACCGGCATACTCTTCGGACGTGCACCGCCGATTCGCCTTCCTCGACCACCCCGGGCCGCTCGCGTTCGCGCACCGCGGCGGGGCGAAGGAGAACCTGGAGAACACCTATCCCGCCTTCGCCCGCGCGGTGGAGCTCGGCTACCGGTACCTGGAGACCGACGCCCACGCCACCGCCGACGGGGTCCTGCTCGCCTTCCACGACCACACGCTCGACCGGGTGACCGACCGGCGCGGACGGGTGTCGGAGCTCCCCTACCGGGAGGTACGGCGGGCCAGGGTCGGCGGCGTGGAGGAGATCCCCCGCATGGAGGATCTGCTCACCGCCTGGCCCGACGTGCGGTTCAACATCGACGTGAAGGAGGCCCCGGCGATCTGGCCGCTCGCCGAGGCGATCCAGCGCACCAACGCCTACGACCGGGTGTGCCTCACCTCGTTCTCCGACGCGCGCCTGGCGGCCACGCTGCGCGCGATCGGGCGGCCGGTGTGCCACTCGCTCGGCCCGCGCGGGGTGGCCGCGCTGCGCACCGCCTCCGCCAGCGCCGGGTACGGCCGGCTGCTGAGCGGCCTGGCCCGGTCCGGCGCCGCCTGCGCCCAGGTGCCGCTCGGCATCCCCTGGCTGCGGCTGCCCACCCGGTCGTTCGTGCGCACCGCGCACGCGATCGGGCTGCAGGTGCACGTGTGGACGATCGACGACCCCGAACGCATGCACGAGCTGCTCGACCTGGGGGTGGACGGGATCATGACCGACAACATCGGCGGCCTGCGCAAGGTGCTCGAGGAGCGCGGCCAGTGGCACCCGGTGCGGACGGCGGCGGCGGCGTGAAGGTCAAGGCACCCGCGGTCGACCCGCGGCTGCGGCGCGAGCAGCGCGGCTGGTACTGGTACGACTGGGCGACCTCGGCGTTCAACGCCACGGTCATCACCGTCTTCCTCGGCCCGTACCTGACGAGCGTGGCCGAGGCGGCGGCCGGGCCCGACGGGTTCGTCGGCTTCTTCGGGCTCGACCTGCGGGCCAAGGCGTACTTCAGCGGCATCGTGACGGTCTCGGTGTTCCTGCAGATCGTGGTGATGCCGCTGGCCGGGGCGGTCGCCGACCACACCGGGCGCAAGCGGGAGCTGCTCGGCGCGTTCGCCTACCTGGGGGCGTTCGCCACGCTCGGGTTCTACTTCGTCTCCGGCGACGCCTACCTGCTCGGCGGCGTGCTGTTCGTGATCGCGAACGTCTGTTTCGGCGCGGCCACGGTCGTCTACAACGCGTTCCTGCCGCAGATCTCCTCGGCCGAGACCCGCGACACGGTGTCCTCGCGCGGCTGGGCGTTCGGCTACCTGGGCGGCGGGCTGCTGCTCGCCATCAACCTCGTGCTCTATCTGGGGCGGGAGCCGCTCGGCCTGGAGCAGGGCCTGGCGGTGCGGATCTGCCTCGCCTCGGCCGGGCTGTGGTGGGGTGCCTTCACCGTCATCCCGATGCTGCGGCTGCGCAACCGGCTGCCGGAGCGGCGCGAGCCGAGCGTGGCGCACGCGATGGCGGGCAGCCTGCGCCAGCTGTGGCAGACCGTGCTGGAGCTGCGGCGCTATCCGCGCAGCCTGCTGGTGCTGCTGGCCTACCTCGTCTACAACGACGGGGTGCAGACCGTGATCTCGTTCTCTGCGGTCTACGCCGACCAGGCGCTCGGCCTCGGCACCGAGGTGCAGATCAGCGCGATCCTCATGGTGCAGTTCGTGGCGTTCGGCGGGGCGCTGCTGCTGGGCAGGCTGGCGCTGGTGTTCGGCACCAAGCGCACCGTGCTCGGCGCCCTGGTGGTCTGGACCGGCGTGCTCGGCGTGGCGTACTTCCTGGAGCGGGGCGCGGAGCTGCAGTTCTACGCGCTGGCGTTCCTCATCGCGATCGTGATGGGCGGCACCCAGGCGCTGTCGCGGTCGCTGTACTCGCTGGTGATCCCGCCGGGCAAGGAGGCCGAGTACTTCAGCCTGTTCGAGGTGAGCGACAAGGGGTCGGCGTTCATCGGCTCGCTGACGCTCACCCTGGCGCTGCAGCTCACCGACAGCTACCGGACCGCGATCCTGTCGCTGGTGGTGTTCTTCGTGCTGGGGTTCGTGCTGCTCGCGGTGGCGAACCTGCCGCGGGCGATCCGGGAGGCCGGCAACGAGGTGCCCGCCCACATTTGAGGCGCTCCGGCTTCACGGCGAAAGAACGCGATTGGATCACCGCTTGCGCGGGAATCCATCCACGGTACCAAGCGTTGTAAGCCGTGGAGACCAACCCCTCATTATCGGGGCCCTCAGGAGGCATTGAAACATGGGCGAGCGTGCACTTCGCGGTACCCGGCTCGGAGCAACCAGCTACGAGAACGACCGCAACACCGACCTGGCGCCGCGCAAGGAGGTTGCCTACAACTGCCCGAAGGGCCACAAGTTCGTCGTGCCTCTGGCCGCCGAGGCGGAGGTCCCGGCGACCTGGGAGTGTCGTAACTGCGGGAGCATGGCGTTGCAGGTCAATGCCCGGCAGCCGGAGCAGAAGAAGTCGAAGCCGCCGCGGACGCACTGGGACATGCTGCTGGAGCGCCGTACGATCCAGGATCTGGAGGAAGTGCTGAACGAGCGCCTGGCGATCCTGAGGGCACAGCGGCGCCGCAGCGCGTGACGGTGCCGGGCCGGTGACCGGGCGGTACCGGCCCGCGTCCGCCGCCGGGCGCGCAACCACGGAAGACCGTCAGACCCGATAGCCGACCGAGGACCCTCGGCCCCGCAGGGCCGGGGGTCTTTCACGTCCACGCGTCCCGATGGCGTGCTGAGCGCGGGTACGGCCCCGCCTGGCGGCATCGGCCTTGCCGTCGTGGCATTGCGACGGGGTCGAAACGGGCTGAAGACGCTGTTTTCAACCGCTCACGCGGTCCCTTGGCCGCCGCTGCAGCAGGATCATCGGCCTTGCGGTACGCCGCGGCGTGGTCGCCGCCGCTGCGGGCCGTTCCGGCCGGCGACAGGCTTCAGGGGCGGCCGTCCTGGGCGGGGGCCGCCGGGTACGGCGGCGGGGTGCCGGTGTCGCCCGTGTCGTCGCGGATCACCTCGCCGGGCACCACCCGGTGGCGGGGCCGCGCCCCGTCGTGCGGGGCGTCGCCGCCGGGCCGGGTGTGGGCGGCGCCGGGGCCGGTGCCGAACAGCGGGCCGTACGGCGTGCCCGTGGTGAGCAGCCGCACGCGGCGGGCGAAGAACCAGGCCACCGCGCGGCGGGCGATCGGGCGCGTGACCGGGAGGACGAAGAACACCCCTAGCAGGTCCGACAGGAAGCCGGGGGTGAGCAGCAGGGTGCCGCCGGCCACCACGAGGGCGCCGTCGACGAGCTCGCGGTCGGGGATGCGGCCCGCGGCGAGCGCCTCCTGAACGGCGAGCCAGGTCCGCCGGCCCTCGCGGCGTATGAGCCAGGTGCCGAACATGCCGGCGAGGACCAGCAGCCCGACCGTCTGCCACCCGCCGATGGTCTGGCCCACCTGGATCAGCAGCCAGATCTCGGCGATCGGCACGACCAGGAAGGCGATGAACAACAGCAGACGCAGCATGACTCCTACTTCACCCGACTAGACCGTCCCCGACCAGTACTGGAGGCAACGGGGGATGTGACCCCGTTGTTCCCCGGTGCCCGCGAGGCCCGGACCACACTGCCACGTTCATCCGGGCAACGGGCGGGCCGCCCGCGGAAGTTCCGCGGAATGCCGCCGCGCCGATGGCGCCGCCGGACACCGCGGGCGCCGACGCGCCGCGAGCGGCGGGATGGCGGCGGCGCTCGGCTCGTCGCCTCTGGAGTCGGCCGTATACAGCGAGGTTGGGTGCCGTACCTCCGCTGACAGTGGGGCGTGGATAAGCCCAAGGCCCTTTACGTTGTAGATCAACACCGGCCAGAGGCATTGTCCAAGCGGCGCTCGCCGCCACCTTGGCCGCCTCGGCCGACCCGGTGACGGCCAAGCGGCTCCAGAGGCCTGCCACCGTCCCTGATTCCGGCCACGCCCGCCGCCTCCGCCGCGCCGGTGGCCGGTGGGGCGACGAGACGGCCTGGGCCGCCGCCCTGAGCGCGACGCGCACTTTCGACCCGCGCGCCGGGCATCCAGGAGCCTTCCGCGTCCGCCGCCGCCCGGCCGGCGGTGCCGCGACCCCGTGTCACGTCTCGAGGTGGACCGCTCGCCGTGGAGTGCGACCTGGCCGCCGTGCCGGAGCAGGATCACGTGCCGCCGCCGAGGTGGAAGACGGCGAGGCGGCACGGCGGGGCCAGGGGGTCGGCCGCCCTCCCTGGTCACGCACGGCGAGCCGACCGCGGGATCGGCTCGCCGTCCCGGCACATCGCAGTTCCCGGCGCCTCGGCGCTCCCGGTGCAGGCGACGGCCCCGGACGCCACAGCGGCACGGCCCGGCCAGGCTGCGGGAGCCCGACGCGGTCAGCGGCGGTGGCGGCGTCGCAGGCGGTCGGGGAGCCCGGCGATGCCCCAGGCGGCGATGCGCCACAGCGCCTCGAAGACGATCGTGCGGCTCATCTTGCTCGCGCCCGCGGTGCGCTCGACGAACGTGATGGGGACCTCCCGGACCCGCAGGCCGCTGCGGATCGTGCGCAGGGTGAGGTCGACCTGGAAGCAGTAGCCCTGGGACTGCACGTCGTCGAGGCCGATCTTCTCCAGGGTGGCGGCGCGGTAGGCCCGGAAGCCCGCGGTGGAGTCCCGCACCGGGATGCCGAGCGCGATGCGGGCGTAGGTGTTGGCGCCGCGGGAGAGCAGCTCGCGGGTCCACGGCCAGTTGACCACCTTGCCGCCGGGGATCCAGCGGGAGCCGATCACCAGGTCGGCGCCGCGGGCGAGGACCTCCAGCAGGCGCGGCAGCTCCTCGGGCTGGTGCGAGCCGTCCGCGTCGATCTCCACGAGCACGTCGTAGCCGTGGGACAGGCCCCAGCGGAAGCCGGCGATGTAGGCGGCGCCGAGGCCCTGTTTGCCGGGCCGGTGCAGGACGTGGATGTGGTCGTCGGCGGCGGCGAGCGCGTCGGCGGCCTCGCCGGTCCCGTCCGGGCTGGCGTCGTCCGCGATGAGGATGTGCGCGTCCGGTACGGCGGCGCGCAGCCTGCCGGTGATCATGGGCAGGTTCTCGCGCTCGTTGTAGGTGGGGACGATGACCAGGACGCGTCCCAGCGACGGCTCCATCACCGGTCCCCGGTGGCGGCCAGGGCGGACTCCGCCTCGTCTCGTACGCCGGTCATCGCCTCTGCCCTCCGTGCCCGGTTTGTCCGCCGCTGCCGAAGTACCACGGCTCCCAAAACGCCCATACCCACCACTATGAATATCCACTCCGGCCACGCGCCAAGCCGCGTGGCGATCGTCGGCTCGGTGCGCACCGGCACCTCCACAACGGTCATGTCGGCGACGAGCTCGTCGGTGCGCCACCGCACCCGCCCGTCGGGGTCGACGTAGGCCGAGATCCCCGTCGTGGCCGCGGCGACCACGGCGCGGTTGTGCTCGACCGCGCGGACCTGGGACATGGCGAGCTGCTGGGCGGGCAGGTTGCTCAGCGCATAGGTGGCGTTGTTGGTCTGCACCGCCAGCGGCGTGCCCCCGGCCCGCACCGTGCCCCGCACCACCGAGTCGAACGCCACCTCGTAGCAGTTGATCGCGCCGATCGTGACCGGGCCCATGACCAGGTCGCCGTCCCGGTCGCCGGGCAGCGCCGACACCCCGGACAGGCGCAGCCGGCCGATGAACCGGGTCAGCACGTCCCGGAACGGGATGTACTCGCCGAACAGCACGAGCTTCTGCTTGTCGTAGTAGGCGCCGGCCCCGTTCTGCGGGTCCCACACCAGGCTGCGGGTGTAGCGGTTGCGCCGGTCGGGCGTGTACACCACGGCGCCGACCAGCACCGGGACGCCGATGTCGCGCACCGCGGCGTGGATGGTGTCGCGGGCGAAGGCGCTGCGGTAGGGGTCGATGTCGGTGGAGTTCTCCGGCCAGATCACCAGGTCGGGTTTGGGCAGCCTGCCCTCGCGCGCCGCCTGGGCCATCTGATGGGTGACGTTGGCGTGGTTGCGCAGCACCACGGCGGGCTCGTCGCCGAGGAAGTACATGCCCCGGCCGGGCACGTTGCCCTGGACGATGCCGATGCGCACGGTGCGTCCCTCGTCGCCCGGCCGCGGCACGGCGAACGCGGCCAGCGGCACGGCGACCACTCCCGCGAGGGCCGCGGCGGCCGAGCGGGCGGCGCTCCCCCGCACGCCCGCCCGGACGCGCCCCAGAAGGCCCGTCCCGGCGCCGCCCGCGGCGTCCTCCCGGGGCTCGTACTCGGGCCGCTGCCGCCGCTGTGCCCGCGCGCGGGCGGCGGCGTGCGCGGCGAAGGCGAGCAGGCCGCCGCACAGCGCCACGCAGAAGGTGATCAGCGGCGCGCCGCCGAGCGCGGCGAACGGGGTGAACGCGGACTCCCCCTGGCTGAAGGCGAGCCGCGCCCAGGGGAAGGCGACCACGGGCAGGTTGCCGCGCAGCCACTCCTGGGCCACCCACATGCAGGCCGTCCACACCGGCCAGCCGCGCGCCCGGGTGACCACGGCGACCCCGGCGCCCATCGCGGACCAGAACAGGCTCTCCACCGCCACCAGGCCCAGCCAGGCGTCGTACCCGATCGGGCGCACCCAGGCGAGCGTGGGCAGCAGGAACGCGGCCCCGGCCGAAAAGCCCAGCCAGGCGGCCCGGCGGGCGCGCACGCCGTACACCTGCAGGGTCATCAGCGCCACGCCGACGGGGGCCAGGTACCACCAGCCGATCGGCGGGAAGGCGAGGAACAGCGCCGCGCCGCCCAGGACGCCCGCGGCGATGCGGGCCCACAGGCGTGACGGGGCGGCGGGGGCGGGCCGATCCGCCCGCCCGCCGGTCGTGTTGGCGGTTGTGGCTGCCACGGCGGAGGTCGATCTCCTTGCGGTCACCGACGGGGTCCCGACTGCACTGCACGCTACCGTGTTCCGCGACCGCCCCGGTCCCGCCGGTCGCCGCCTGTGGAAAACCTCGCCGGGGCGCGCGCCGCGGGACGGGCACCGCGCGTACCCTCATCCTCGCCGACACCGCCGCCGGGAAACCTCCAAGATCGCTGTGAGGATCGCCGCGGGCGTCCGGATGCCGGGCCGTCGTCTCGCGGTCCGATAACGATGCCCGGCGGCCGCCGCTGCCCCGCCGGGTGGCCGCCGCGCCCCGCCCGGCAGGGTCATCGCAGGTCAGCGGTATCACAAGGATTGCGCACCAACTGGGAAAACTTGGATCACCGCTGATCGGGACGCGGTTGACATCTGAGCTGAGGTCGGTAGTTTGCTGCCAGTCCAGCACGGGACTGACCGGTTGGCCGTCTTCTGACATCGTCGGACTCTGCGTCCATGACGGAGGGAAACTCCGTCAGCACAGCCAGGCGCAGTGCTGGCGTTCCGTCGAGTCGGGGCACCCCAGCCGGATCGGGGGGTTGGACCCGGGAGGGGCCCGGATACCCAGTAGACAACGGATTCCGAGCTCGCCGCCGACGGGACGGGTCCGGTCCGAAGGGTCGTCCGGGCCCTTTTCCGTCCCCGGCGCGCGGGCGTTCTCAGCGCCGGGCGGGGCCGCCTCGGCCCGCGGGCGCCTCGCGGGGCCGCAGGCGGGCCAGCGCCGGGGGCAGCGGGCCGGTGTGGACGACGCCGAGGCCGGCGGTGGCGCGGGTGAGCGCGACGTACAGGTCGCTGGGGCCGCGCGGGGACTCGGTGAGGATCAATCCGGGCTCGACCACGATGACCACGTCGAACTCCAGGCCCTTGGCGGCGGTGACGGTGAGCACGGCCACGGGGGCGTCCAGCGCCTCCGCGCCGGGCCCGGCGACCGCGCCCTCGACCGTGGCGGCCACGAGCGCGCCGATCTCGGCGGCGCGGGAGTGCGGCACGATCACCCCGAGGCGGCCGTCCGTCACGATCTCCGCGTTGACGATGTCCGGCAGGGCGGACAGGTCGTCGAGCCGTACCGCCCAGGGCACCGCGCCGGTCTCCCGTACCGACTCGGGGGCGCGCAGGCCGGGGCCGACGAGCGCGAGCACGTCCGCGGCGACGGCCATGATCTCGGCGGGGGTGCGGTAGTTGACGGTGAGCCTGCGCTCGCGGCGGCGCCCGGCGGTGTAGGGGTCGAGGACGTCCGCCCAGGAGCGGGCCCCGGCGGCCGAGCCGGTCTGCGCCAGGTCGCCGACGATCGTCATCGACCGGGTGGGGCAGCGCCGCATCACCATGCGCCAGGCCATCTCCGACAGCTCCTGCGCCTCGTCGACGATGACGTGCCCGAACGCCCAGGTGCGGTCGGCGGCGGCCCGTTCGGCGGTGGTGAGGTACGGCTCGTCGCCCTGGTGGCGGGCGGCGAGGCGTTCGGCGTCGATCATCTCGGCCATGCCGGTGAGCTCGAGCACCTCCTGGGCGTAGGCGAGGCGCTGCCGCTCGTCCTCGTCGCGCGCGGCGCGGGCCGCGGCGGCCTCCTCCTCGGCCAGGGCGGTGGCGCGCAGCACCGCCTCGTCGATCTCGCCGAGCAGCTCGGCGGCCTCGTCGAGGAGCGGCACGTCGGCCTCGGTCCAGTACGGCTCGCCGGGGCGGGGCCGGTCACGCAGCAGCAGCTCGCGCTCGGCGGGGCCGAGCCCGGCGCGTTCCATGCGCTCGGGGCTGGTGTAGAGGGAGATGAGCAGCCGCTGCGGGGTGAGGTAGGGCCACAGGCGGTTGAGCGCGGCCCGTACCGCGGGCTCGGTGCGCAGCTCCTCGCGCAGGTCCTCCAGCTCGGTCTCGTCGATGAGCCCCTTGCCGAGGCGGCGGGCGGCCTGGCGGGCCAGCACGGTGAGCAGGTGCCGTACCAGGACCGCGCGGGCCTGGTTGTGCGGGCGGCGGGAGCGGAGCGCGCGCTGCCGGGCCGCCTCGAGGCTGCGGCGGTCGAGCCGGAGGGTGTGGCGGCCGAGGGGGATCTCGACCGGGCCGTCGGGCATGCGCTGCCAGTCCCGTACGGCGGCGGCGATCACCTCGGCCATCCGCGCCTCCCCCTTGAGCGCGGCCGCGCGCGGGTCCTCGGTGGCCTCGGCGCGCACCCCCGGGTACAGCTCGCCGATCGTGGACAGCAGCACGTCGGTCTCCCCGAGCGAGGGCAGCACCTGCTCGATATAGCGGAGGAAGGTGGGGTTGGGGCCGACGATGAGCACGCCGCGGCGTTCCAGCCGTTCGCGGTGGGTGTAGAGCAGGTAGGCGGCGCGGTGCAGGGCGACGACGGTCTTGCCGGTGCCGGGGCCGCCCTCGACGACGAGCACGCCGTTCAGGTCGTCGCGGATGATGCGGTCCTGCTCGGCCTGGATGGTGGCGACGATGTCGCGCATGCGGCCGGTGCGCTTGGCGGCGAGGGAGGCGAGCAGGGCGGCCTCGCCGCTGAGCGTGGCGTGGTCGGCCTCGGTGAGGGTGTCGGGGTCGAGCAGGTCGTCGTCGATGCCGACCACGCGGCGGCCCTTGGTGCGCAGGTGGCGGCGGCGGCGCAGGCCCATGGGGGCGGCCGGGGTGGCGCGGTAGAACGGCTGGGCGGCGGGGGCGCGCCAGTCGACGAGGAGCCGGCGCTGGTCGTCGTCGGACAGGCCGATGCGGCCGATGTAGAGGGTGCGTTCCCGCCCGGGGCCGCCTCCGGGTGTGTCCGTCCCGTTCCTTGCGCCGGTGGCCGTGTCGTGGTCGTCGGGGGCGAGGTCGATCCGGCCGAAGCACAGGCCGTTCTCCACGGCCCACAGGCTCGCCAGCCGCCCGGCGTACATGGCGGCGAACGTGTCGCGCTCGGAGCGGTTCTGGTGGGTGCCGGTGGCGCCCTGGGCCAGCACCTCGTCGAGGCGCCGCTGCGTCCGCTCGCGCAGCTCGTCGAGGCGGGCGTACAGGGTGGAGACGTAGCGCTGTTCCCTGGCCAGCTCGCGTTGTCGGGCGGTGGGCCGGTCGCCGGCTTCTCTGGAAATCGGGTACTCCGGGCCTGTGCTGGTGCCCGCGGCCGGGGCGCGGCGCGGGGAGGTGGGGCGTGTCGGGGCGCGCGGCGCGGCCCCGGCGGTCACCACGGAGATTACCGCCTGTTCGCCCCCGTCACGGTACGGCGAGACGGGGGCGGGTCCGGGGCGCGGCGCGGGCGGGGCTCAGCCGGTGTCGTCGAGGGCCGACAGGTCCGGGGGACGGTGCTCGTACGGCGTGCTGAGCACGACGGTGGTGCGGGTGGAGACGTTGGCGGCGGCGCGGATGCGCTGGAGCAGGTCCTCCAGGGCCTGGGGTGAGGCGACGCGCACCTTGAGGATGTAGCTTTCGTCGCCGGCCACGCTGTGGCAGGCCTCCACCGCGGTCAGGTGCTCGAGGCGCTGCGGCGCGTCGTCGGGTGCGGCCGGGTCGATCGGTTTGATGGAGATGAAGGCGGTGAGCGGGAGGCCGATCGCGTCGTAGTCGATCAGGGCCGCGTAGCCGCGGATCACGCCGCGTTTCTCCAGGCGGCGCACCCGCTGGTGCACCGCCGACACCGAAAGGCCGGTCTCGCGGGCGAGGTCGGTGAAGCTCATGCGGCCGTCCCTGGCCAGCAGTGTGATGATGCGGCGATCGATCTCCTCCACCCGACCAAAGGTATCGCCGCCGGGGACGGTTTTCGGCCGCTTGTGGATTACGGCCTGGACGCGACCGTTTTCCTTGGGCGCTCGCCTGGGTGCGGGCGGTGCCGTACCGACGGCCTTTACTTTGTAGATCAGGTAGGCTCATCCGGATGTAACGCGTCAAACCGGATCAAAGGATCGGGTAGCAGGCGGAAAGCGGCGCATAACCGGCCGTGCCCCGGCAACCGTTTCGGATTGACCATCTCGCCGTGGGGAGGACGATCCATGACCGTGGCCGGAACCAAGCAGGCGTCCGGCAAGGGCGCGACCACGACGGCCGAGGAGAGGGCGAAGGCCGCCCGGGAGGACCGGCCCGAGCACGCCGCGCACGACCGCGACCTGCTCGCGTTCGACACCCCGGTGATGAGCCTGCGCATCCACCGCCCGCACCTGCGGCTGCCGCGGGTGAGCACCGAGCCGGCCGAGCGCGCCGCCCGGGCCGCGCGGTCCGCGCTGCCCCCGCCCGCCCGGCTCGTCTACTACGGGGGCCTCGGCGCGGCGGCGGCGCTCGGTGCGATCGAGTGGCCGGTGGCGGTCGCCATCGGCGTCGGGACCGCGATCGGCCAGCGCATGCGCCGCGGCGGTGAGCGTACCCAGCGGACCGCGGAGCGGCGGACGTCCCCGCCCGCGGACCCCACCGCCGGGCCGGAGCCGGGGGTGACCCCGAAGCGGCGGAGGACCGGCAAGGGCGGCGACGAGGAGGAGCCGAGCTGACGGGCGGCCACGGGGCGGCGGCCGGCCGGGCCGGCGCCCCACGCCGCCCTCGTCATGCCGTGCCGCACGGTGCGCGGGCCTGGGCCGCGGGGTCAGGCGTCCCTGGTCGTGCCGGTCAGGCGGCGTCTGTCACCCGTTCGCCGCGGCGGCCATCGCCAGGCGGGCACCGGCGTTGCGGAACACGCCGCTCAGCATCGCCTTGACCAGCTCCGCGACAAGCGCCTCCAGCAGCATCACCGCCACCTTGGCGAGGAGGGATCCGAGGAAAGCCGGCACTGAAACCTCACAGAACGAATCGAATGGGCGTTATGTACATGTTTGTCCGCCCGGGTGAGGCGCGGGACGCGAGAAGGTGTCCGTTTGGTGAACAAACGGCGACGACGCCGTAGCGAGGCCGGCTCACCGCCCCGGCCACCCGCACCTTTACCCTCCCGGCTGTCCCGACGCCCCTCCCTCCTCCCCGACCGGCTCCGCCCGCCCGGACCGCCGTCGGGCGCCACCCCACGCCCGCGGATCGCCGCTTGTCGTCCCCCTCTCACCCCTCTCCCCCACCCCGCCCGCCCCGTCCCGGCGCCCGGGTTCGGCGCGGCCGGCGCGTCCGTGTCCCACCATCCGCATCCCGTCGCCCCCGATGGCCGTCACCGCCCGTCCCACCGGCGGTGAACCCCCGCCACGCCCACACACACCTACGCCGCCCGGTCGGGGCCTTCACCGTGCGACCGGCGCACGATCGTCTTCGCCGCAGGCCCAGGTGCCCGCGATCACCACCCAAGACGCCGTACGGCGCGTGCGCGCCGGGCGCTTTCGGCCCCGCAGCGGGCATCCGGTGGCCCTTCGGCGGCCGCCGCCGCGCCCGGCCCGCCGTACCGCTCCCCCGGTCACGCCGCGTTTCCGCCGGTCACCGGGCCGGTCGCGTGCCCGCCGAACCCGGCTCCGGCCCATCCGAAGTCATGAAGCAAAATGTTGACGGCCGTCATGAATGTGGCTAACTTTGCCGACAGCCGAGAGAGTGAAGGGTGTAAGGACGCATGCTCGAGAACAAGGTGGCGGTCGTCACCGGGGCTGGACGGGGCCTGGGGCGCGCGTACGCCAAGGCGCTTGCCGCCGCGGGCGCGGCCGTGGTGGTGAACGACATCGACGCGGACGTCGCCGAGGAGACCGTCGCTGAGATCACCAAGAACGGCGGCAAGGCCGTCGCCGAGGTGGGCCCGGTCGGTGAGACCGAGACCGCGCAGGCCCTCGTCGACCGGGCGGTGAACGAGTTCGGCCGGCTCGACATCATGGTCACCAACGCCGGCGTGCTGCGCGACCGCACGCTGCGCAACGTCACCGACGAGGACTTCGACCTGGTGCTGCGCACCCACCTGCGCGGCACGTTCACCTGCGGCCGGGCGGCGTTCCTCCGCTTCCGCGAGCAGGGCGAGGGCGGCCGGCTCATCCTCGTCGGCTCCCCCGCGGGCCAGCGGGCCAGCTTCGGCCAGACCGCCTACTCCGCGGCGAAGGCCGCGATCGTCGGCATGGCGCGTACCTGGGCGGTCGAGTGCGCCAAGGCCAACGTCACGGTCAACGCGATCATCCCCACCGCGCTGACCCGGATGGTCGCCACCATCCCCGGCCTCGGCCAGCTCGTCGAGGAGGTCGAGAAGGGGGCCCCGGTGCCGCGCGACGTCCGCCTCCGCGGCCTGGGCACCCCGGAGGACGCGGCCGGCCTCGTCGTCTACCTCGCCTCCGACGCCGCCGCGCACGTCACCGGCCAGGCGATCGGCGTCGGCGGTGACCGCATCGCGCTGTGGTCCCACCCGTCCGAGGTGGTCAGCGCCGTCCGCGAGGGCGGCTGGTCCGCCGAGGCGATCGCCGAGATCTTCCCCTCGGTGTTCACGCCGCGGCTCCAGGAGTACCGTCCCGAGCCGCTGGAGGTCCCGGGGCAGAAGCCGGGGGCGGGTAAGTGAGCGCCGAGGAGAAGGGCACCACGGCCGCCCGCATGAACGCCGAGGAGCTCACCGCGATCGACGTGCACGTCCACGTGCACGCCTCGGTGCGCCGCGGCAAGGCGGAGGTCGAGGAGCGGCTCAAGGACATGGCCGCCTACTTCAAGACCGAGAGCATCGCGTCCACGGTCCACGAGGTCGCGGCGTACTACCGCGAGCGGAAGATGGCCGCCGTGGTGTTCGGCGTGGACAACATCCGCGACCCGAACAACGACCACCAGCCGAGCAACGAGGAGATCGCCGAGCTCGCGGCCGAGCACCCCGACGTGCTCATCCCGTTCGCCAGCGTCGACCCGGCGCGCGGCAGGGCCGGCGTGGAGTGGGCCCGCCGCCTCATCACCGAGTACGGCGTGCGCGGTTTCAAGTTCCACCCCAACGCGCAGGAGTTCTACCCCAACGACCGCGCGGCCTACCCGCTGTACGAGGTGATCGCCGAGCACGGCTGCGTCGCGCTGTTCCACACCGGCCACACCGGGGTGGGCGCCGGTACCCGGGGCGGGGGCGGCATCCGCCTGAAGTACTCCAACCCGATGTACCTCGACGACGTCGCGGTCGACTTCCCCGACATGCCGATCATCATGGCGCACCCCTCCTTCCCCTGGCAGGAGGAGGCGCTGTCGGTGGCGCTGCACAAGCCGCAGGTCTACATCGACCTGTCCGGTTGGTCGCCGAAGTACTTCTCGCCCCTGCTTGTCCAATACGCCAACACCTTGCTCAAGCGCAAGGTACTGTTCGGTTCGGACTACCCCGTGATCACGCCGGACCGCTGGTTGGCGGACTTCGAGAAGATCGACATTCGGCCCGACGTACGGCCGCTCATCCTGAAGGAGAACGCCGCCCGGCTGTTCGGCCTGACAGGAGAGGGCTGAGATGGCGTCCCCCAACGAGAACCTCGCCACGCTCCTCGAGATCGTGGCCGACGTTATGGCCGACAAGCCCGCGATCGCGCACCGTGACCGGACGCTCACCTGGAAGGAGTACGACGAGCGCTCGGCCCGGCTCGCCCAGCACCTCGCGGATCGCGGCATCGGCCAGGGTTCGCGCGTGTGCATCGCGCTCTACAACGGGTTCGAGTACATGGAGGCGGTCTACGCGCTGATGAAGCTGCGGGCCGTCCCCGTGAACCTCAACTACCGCTACCGCGAGCGTGAGCTGCTGGAGATCCTCACCGACGCGAAGGCCGACGGTGTGATCTTCGACGCCGCCCTCGACGACCGGATGAGCGCGGTCGCCAAGGAGCTGCCCGGGCTCCGCATGCTGCGCCTCGTCACCGACCAGTCCGGGGTGACCGGCGACGACCCGTCCCGCTGGGAGGGCGTCGACGTCCGCGACTACCACGAGGCGGTGGCGTCGGCCGAGCCGATGCCGCGCATCGAGCGCTCGGGCGAGGACGAGTGGCTGCTGTACACCGGCGGCACCACCGGTCGCCCCAAGGGCGTGCGGAACAACCACCAGTGGCTGATCGGTGTGGTGGAGACCAACGGTCTCAAGCTGCTCGACCGGGAGGTCCCCGAGGACCTCGCGGAGATGCCCAAGCTCGCGCGCGAGAACCTCGAGCACCCGCGCCGTCCGATCATGCTGGTGGCTCCCCCGCTCATGCACGCCGCCGGCCTGTACAGCGCGTTCGGCGCGATGCTCGCCTCCGGCACGGTGGTCTTCCTGCCGAGCCGGTCCTACGACCCCAAGCACATCCTCGAGCTCGTCCCCAAGTACCGGGTGACCGACATCTGCCTGGTCGGCGACGCGTTCGCCCGCCCGCTGGCCGACGCGCTCGACGCGGCGGAGGCCTCCGGCAGCCCGGCCGACATGAGCTCGATGCTGCGGATCTTCAGCGTCGGCGTCGCCTGGACCCCCGAGGTCAAGAAGCGCCTGCTGCACCACATGGACATCGTGCTGCAGGACACGATCGCGGCCTCCGAGGGCGGCCCGTTCGCCATCGGGTTCACCCGGCGCGGCCAGGAGCAGATGAGCTCCAAGTTCGTGCTGTTCCCCGGCGCGCGGGTGGTCACCAAGGACGGCAAGGACGTGGTGCCCGGCTCCGGCGAGATCGGCTACCTCGCCGCGCCCGCCCAGGAGGGCTCCGGCTACCTGGGTGACCCGACCAAGACCGCCGAGGTCTACAAGTACATCGACGGCAAGCGGTACTGCGTGCCGGGCGACATGGCGATCCTCGAGGCCGACGGGACGCTCACCCTGCTCGGCCGGGAGGGCCGGGTGATCAACACCGGTGGCGAGAAGGTCTTCGCCGAGGAGGTGGAGAACGTCATCGTCACCCACCCGGACGTCGCCGACGCCAACGTGGTGGGCATGCCCGACGAGCGGTTCGGGCAGCGGATCGTCGCCGTGGTCGCGCTCAAGCCCGGCGCCACGCTCACCGCCGACGACATCCGTGCGCACGTCGGCGAGAACCTCGCCGACTACAAGAAGCCCCGCGAGGTGGTGTTCGTGCCGGAGATCCGGCGCAGCCCCTCCGGCAAGTCCGATCTGGCCTGGGCGCGCAAGGCCGTCGAGGAGTACCGCGCCACGACCTCCCAGGCCGGCTGACCGTCCAGGCGACCCCCGGAAAGGAAAGGAACGTTCATGGCAGCCACCACCGCGGTCGGCGTTGAGGGCGTCAAGGAGCTCGCCGGCAAGCACGTCGGCTACAGCGAGTGGCTGGAGATCACCCAGGAGCGGGTGAACCTCTTCGCCGACGCCACCGGCGACCACCAGTGGATCCACGTCGACCCCGAGCGGGCCAAGCAGAGCCCGTTCGGCGGCCCGATCGCGCACGGGTACCTCACCCTGTCGCTGACCCCCTACTTCCTGCCCCAGATCCTCAAGATCGAGGGCTTCTCGATGGGGGTCAACTACGGCACCGACCGGGTGCGTTTCCCCTCGCCCGTGCCGGTGGGCAGCAAGCTGCGCTGCGGCGCCCAGGTCGACGAGGTCACCGAGATCGCCGGCGGCGTGCAGATGAAGCTGACCCTCACCTTCGAGGTGCAGGGCAGCGAGAAGCCGGCCTGCGTGGCCACGATCATCGTCCGGCACTACCTCTGAGCGGCGGCCCGCGGCGTCCCGCCCGTGCCGGGGCGCCGCGTGGCTCGGTTCGCCGAGCCGTTTCGCCTGGGCCGGGCCCCGGCCGCGACCGTCTCCCGGAGGGTGGTCGCGGCCGGGGCCTTTTTCACGCCCGCACGCGCGCGGAGCCGTACGCGGGGGCGGTGTCAGGGGTCGAGCGGAAGCCGGTCGAGGAGCTTGCCGACGACGGGGCGGGCCCGCTCCATCAGGGTCGCGCGGCGGGCGAGGAACATGCGCTCGGCCGGTACGGCGGGCCAGTCCGGCGGCAGGTGCCGCAGCGGCAGGCGGGGATCCTGGCGGATGAGCAGCAGCCACTCGGCGGACATCAGCAGCAGCTGGGACAGCGGGTCCCCGTTCGCCGCCTCGGGCCCGGCCGCCGCCCAGCGGTCGAGGAACGCCCGGTAGCCGGCGGCGATCCGGTCGAGGTCCCAGGCGTCGTTGATCATCTCGTCGATCACGGTGGGCGGCAGGGTGTGCGCGCGGAACGCCTTGACGTGGTCGACGACGTCGAGCCCGGCGAGCAGCTCGGTCACGTCCACCGGGTGCGGGGCGATCCACAGCCCGCTCTGCAGCGGGCCGAAGCCCGCCCAGGCGAGGCGGCTGCGCAGCAGGTGCCGGTCGGCGCGGCGGGACTCGGGCAACGAGAAGCCGAGCAGCGTCCAGGCGCCGTCCCACTCCCGGTTCACCACCCGGCCGAGCCGGCGGCCGCCCTCCTGCAGCACGGCGACGGCCTGATCGGTGAGCGCGAAGTACACCCGTTTGCCCGAGCGGTGCCGTTCGAGCAGGCCGCGGGCGCTCATCCGGGACAGGGTGGAGCGGGCGGTGTGCTCGCCCACCCCCACCCGGCCGAGCACCTCGATGAGGCTGCCGGAGTAGACGGCGTGGCACCGGTCGAGCATGTAGAGGGCGCAGAAGGTGAGCATGAGCGCCTGCGGGCGCAGCGCGGGCGCCGGGGCCGGTGCGGCACCGGCGGCACCGATGTCCGATGCGGCGTTCGCGGCGGCGTGCGCGCCCTGGTCGGTGGCGTCCCGCGGTGGCGCGCCGCTGCCACGCTCGCTCACCCGGCCCCCTGTCCTTGTGCGGTTTCCTAACGGCCGTCGCATTTTAGTAGAACATCAACGAATATCCCAGTTTGAGACGGTACGGCAGGGCGCGGCCGCCGCGGGCCGGAATTTGTCGGTGCCGCGTGCCAGGATCGCCGCATGACGATTCCAGGCAGGCCGCTGGAGGGCAAGGTCGCGCTGGTGGCGGGGGCCACGCGCGGCGCGGGGCGGGGCATCGCCGTCGAGCTGGGGGCGGCCGGGGCGACCGTCTACGTCACGGGCCGTTCCTGGCGCGGCGGGCGCTCGGAGATGGACCGGCCCGAGACGATCGAGGAGACCGCCGAGCTGGTCGCCGCAGCGGGCGGCGAGGCGATCCCGGTCCGGGTCGACCATCTCGAGCCCGACCAGGTGCGGGCGCTGGTGGAGCGCATCGAGCGGGAGCAAGGGCGGCTCGACGTGCTCGTCAACGACATCTGGGGCGGCGAGCTGCTGTTCGAGTGGCACTCGAAGCTGTGGGAGCACTCCCTGGAGAACGGGCTGCGCATCCTGCGGCTGGCGATCGACACCCACATCATCACCAACCACGTCGCGCTGCCGCTGCTGCTCAGGCGGCCGGGCGGGCTGGTGGTCGAGGTCACCGACGGCACCGCCGAGTTCAACCGGGAGAACTACCGGAACTCCTTCTTCTACGACCTGGCGAAGGTGTCGGTGAACCGCATCGCCTTCGCCCTGTCCAAGGAGATCGCCGAGCACGGGGCGACCGCGGTGAGCCTCACCCCGGGCTGGCTGCGCTCGGAGATCATGCTCGAGCACTACGGCGTCACCGAGGACAACTGGCGCGACGCCCTGGAGCGCGAGCCCCACTTCGCCATCTCCGAGACGCCCCGCTTCGTGGGCCGCGCGGTGGCCGCCCTCGCCGCCGACCCCGACGTTCACCGGTGGAACGGCAGGTCGCTCTCCAGCGGAGGCCTCGCCCAGGTGTACGGCTTCACCGACCTCGACGGCAGCCGTCCCGACGCCTGGCGGTACATCGTGGAGGTGGAGCAGGCCGGCAAGCCCGCCGACGTCACCGGCTACCGCTGACCCCGTGTCCCGGCCCGGCGGTACCGCGAGGCCGCCGGGCCACCCCTCCGCGCCGGCGGTGATCGCCGTCCCTATGATGCGGTGGTACGGACGAGGTCGACGGGAGGCCGGATATGACCGTTTCCACGGCGGACCTGTACGACGAGCGCGGCGACGAACTCGACTCCTGTGACCTGCAGCTGCGCCAGTACGGCGGGCGCTCGGCGTTCAGCGGCCGGATCGTCACGGTGCGCTGTTTCCAGGACAACGCCCTGGTCAGGTCGGTGCTGTCCGAGCCGGGCGAGGGCCGGGTGCTGGTCGTCGACGGCGGCGGGTCGCTGCACACCGCGCTCATGGGCGACGTGATCGCCGGCATGGCGGTGGCGAACGGCTGGTCCGGCGTGGTGATCAACGGCGCGGTCCGCGACGTGGCCGCGCTGCGCAAGCTCGACCTCGGCATCAAGGCGCTCGGCTCCAACCCGCGCAAGAGCGCCAAGACCGGCGCCGGGGAACGCGACGTCCCGGTCACCTTCGGCGGCGTCACCTTCCACCCCGGCGCGGAGCTGTTCAGCGACGACGACGGCATCCTCGTCACCCGCGCCTGACACCCGCCAGCCACGCCCGTCGGCCATGGGTCGCCGGGTGCCCTTCGATACGGTGCAGGCCGCTCACGGCCCCGCCGCGGCCAACGTACCCGCGCGGTGGCGGCATCGAGCCAGCCTCGTCGCGTGACGGCGATACACCCGGGAGGCGACACACCCGGGACGGCGTCGGGCCGGCATTCAGGGCCTGGCGAACTTCGGCCCGTTCGCGGCTCTGCCATCGCACGCCACGAGTCCCTTCGACGACGATGGCGACCACCTCGGCAACGGACCTGACGTCCGGGTGAACGTCCCCGCGCCACATCACCGGTGACGGAAACTCACGCTCAGGCGGAACCGGATGCGGTAGGGGCACCATGCCGCGCGGCGGTGCCGGACGCCGTGTCCGCGGCAGGGGCCCGGGCCGCGTCCCCCGCGGTGGTGTCCGGGGTGGTGACGACGCGGAGGCGGTCGTCGAGGCGGCGGGTGAGTCCGAGGGCGTCGAGGTGCTCCAGCAGCGGGATCACCACGCGGCGGCTGGTGCCGAGCGCGGTGCGGGCCTCGGCGGCGGTGAACGGCTGGGGCAACCGGGCGAGCAGCCGCGCGGCGGCGGTGTCGGCGCCCGCGGGCAGCACCACCCCGTCACGCAGGCGCAGCAGCAGCCCGGCCCGGGCGGCGAGCGCGATCGCCCGGGCGTCCAGGCCCAGCCGGGCCAGATCGTCCGCCTCCGGCGCCCGGTACGGCGCGGCGGCGAGCTCGCGGCGCAGCCGCTCGACCGCGGCGGCGACCGGCGCGGGCAGGCCGGTGCCGACGATGCGGCCGCCCGCCACGCGCAGCGGCGGCCGGGCGCGTACCAGCGCCTCGACCAGGGCACGGCAGGGCAGGCCGAGGGCGGCACGCGCCGCGTCGACCGGCAGCCCGGGCTCGGCGGCGGCGAGCTCGCCGAGCCGCCCGGCGAGACGCGCCCACAGCTCCGGGTCGACGAGCCAGCCGCCCGCGCCCGGCGCCTGCAGGCCGCGCAGGTCGCAGCCGCCCGCGGCGAGCTCCGCGCGGCGCGCCACCCCGCGCCAGGACAGGACCGTGGCGGCGTCCGGCAGCCGCGGCCCGCCCGGCCCGTCCGGGTCGGCCGCGAAGGGGGCGAGCTGCGCGGCGCGCCGCCGCCCGGCCCCGCCGCGCCGCAGCTCGGGCGGCTGCACGTCGAGCACGACCACCCCGGCGATGGGGCGGCCCGGGCAGCGCAGCAGGGCCCGGTCGCCGATCCGCAGCGGCAGCGGCCGGGCGAGCGTGAGCCGGGCGGTGCCCGGGGCGAACGGCCGGATGCGGACCGGCACCGCGGCCGAGCCGATGTGCAGCACCGCCTCGCGCGGCGGCCGTTCCCCCGCGCCGTGCCGTACGTCGGCCGTGCCGGTCTCCACCCAGGCGCCGGGGGTGAGCAGGGTCATGCCGCGGGCCACCCGGTCGCGGTCGACGCCGCGCAGGTTGACCGCGACGCGCGCGGTCGCCTCGACCCGGTCGGCCGCCTCGCCGAGGGTCTGCAGCGCCTTGACCCGCACCCGCTCGCCGCCGAGGTCGAGCACGTCACCGACGCGCAGCGTGCCCGCGGCGAGGGTGCCGGTGACGACGGTGCCCGCGCCGGTGACGGTGAACGCCCGGTCGATCCACAGCCGCACCGGGGCGTGCACGTCCGGCGGCGGCAGGGCGGCGACGAGCCGGTCGAGCGCGTGCCGCAGCCGGTCGAGGCCCTCGCCGGTGCGGCCGCTCACGGTGACCGCGGGCCAGGCGGTGTGCTCGCGGGCCGCGGCGAGCGCGGGCCCGGGGTCCATCAGGTCGGTGCGGGTGACCACGAGCAGCCCGTGCCCGACCCCGAACGCCTCGATCGCCTCCCAGTGCTCCTGCGACTGGGCCTGCCAGCCCTGGTCGGCGGCGAGCACGAACATCACCGCGGGCACCGGCCCGACCCCGGCGAGCATGTTGCCGACGAACCGCACGTGCCCCGGCACGTCGACGAACGCCACCCGCTCCCCCGACGGCAGGCCGGTCCAGGCGAACCCGAGGTCGATCGTCATGCCCCGGCGCCGCTCCTCGGCCCACCGGTCCGGATCGACGCCGGTGAGCGCGCGCACGAGCGTGGACTTGCCGTGGTCGACGTGCCCCGCGGTGGCGATCACATGCATCCGTACCCCCGGCCCCGGTCGCTGCGGTGCGGTGGCGGAGGCGTACGGGAATCGAACCCGCCGGCGACGCGGCGCGCCGCCCATTGGTTTTGAAGACCAAGGGGACCACCAGGAACCCAGACGCCTCCGGGCCGCTCACCGCTCCCGCTTCTTTCCCGTGGGCGCGGATCAAACCCGGACCCGCGGGGTTCAGGGGGTGGCGGCCCGGGCGAGGCGGCGGTTGGTGGCCTCGAGCTGGGCGAGCGTGGTACGGCGCAGCCGCTCGGCCTGCTCCTCGGTGAGCCGGTCGGAGACCAGGCCCCAGTGCAGCGCGACCCGGTCCCCCGGCCGCACGTCGGGGACGAAGGCGTGCCCGTCGACGGCGAGGGTGGCCTCACCCTCGCGCGGCTCGGACAGCGACAGCCGCGTACCGTCCCACAGCAGGCGGCGGCTGCGCACCTTCACCCGCCCGGCGTCCGGCCGGTCCAGCACGGTGCCCCAGTTGATGCGGCAGCCGTCGAGCACCCGCAGCGGGTGGTCGCCGGCGCCCGCGCCGAGCAGCCGCGACCAGGGGTAGACGCCGAACACGTGGAAGCAGTGGTTCGGCGCGGCCTCCTCCACCAGCTCGGGGGTGAGGTGCCGCCAGTAGTGCCCGGCCTGGGCGCCGATCTCGGCGAGCAGCTCCTTGCCGAACGCCCGCCCGTCGACCTGATCGCCGAGACCGCCGCCGATCCAGTAGGCGTCCACCACCCGCGGGTCGAGCGGGTCGGCGGTCCCGGTGAGCCGGGCGAGGATCCGCAGGTACGGCCAGGCGCCGGTGAAGGCGCGGGCGACCTCGCGCACCCGGGCCGGGTCGCCGCCGCCCGCGCCGCACTCGAGCAGGATGCGCGACTGCGCGGGCCCGCAGTAGCCCAGGTCGTTGGGGGCGTAGGCGTAGCGGGCGAACAGCCGCTCCCCGGCGAAGCCGGTGGCGGTGGTCATCGCCCGCCGCCCCGGCCGACGAGCTGGGCGGCCTCCCGGTGCATGCGGCCGTAGTTGTAGTAGGCGGCGCAGGCGCCCTCCGGGGAGACCATGCAGGTGCCGATCGGGGTCTCGGGGGTGCAGGCGGTGCCGAACACCTTGCACTCCCACGGCTTGATCACGCCCTTGAGCACCTCGCCGCACTGGCAGGCCTTGGGGTCGGCGACCCGCACGCCCGGCATGTCGAACCGCTGCTCGGCGTCGAACTCGGCGAACGCGGGGGCGAGCCTGAGCGCGCTCTGCGAGATGAACCCCAGCCCGCGCCACTCGAAGTGCGGCCGCAGCGCGAAGGTCTCGGCCATCAGCCGCAGCGCCTGCGGGTTGCCCTCCTCGCGCACCACCCGCGCGTACTGGTTCTCCACCTCGCAGCGGCCCTCGCGGATCTGCCGCAGCAGCATGGCGACGGCGGCGAGGATGTCGAGCGGCTCGAACCCGGCGACCACGAGCGGCTTGCCGTACACCTTCGGCACGAACTCGTAGGGGCGGGTGCCGACGACGGTGGAGACGTGGCCGGGGCCGAGGAAGCCGGACAGGCGCAGGTCGGGCGACTCGAGGATCGCCTTGATCGGCGGGACGATCGTGACGTGGTTGCAGAAGACCGAGAAGTTCCTCACCCCGAGGTCGCGGGCGCGCACGAGGGTGACGGCGGTGGACGGGGCGGTGGTCTCGAACCCGACGGCGAAGAACACCACCTGCTTGCCGGGGTTGTCGACGGCGATGCGCAGCGCGTCGAGCGGTGAGTAGACGAAGCGGACGTCGGCGCCGCGGGCCTTGGCCTCGAGCAGGCTGCCGCGGCTGCCGGGCACGCGCATCATGTCGCCGAACGTGGTGAAGATGACGTCGGGCTGTTCGGCGAGCCACAGCGCGTCGTCGACCCGGCCCATGGGGATGACGCAGACCGGGCAGCCGGGGCCGTGCACCAGCTCGACGTTCTCGGGCAGCAGGTGCTCGATGCCGTGGCGGTAGATGGTGTGGGTGTGGCCGCCGCACACCTCCATGAACTTGAAGTGGTCCGATCCCGCAAGCTCGGCGATGGCGGCCACCAGGGCGCGCGCGGCGGCGGGGTCGCGGAACTCGTCCACGAAGCGCATCGGCATCTCCTTTGGTGCGTGGGTTCGCCGCGGATCGGCTCCGGGCGGTGGTCGGGTGTCGGGGGTGCGGTGGCGGTGGGCCGCGGGTCGCCGCTAGACGATCGCCGTGGAGTCGAACGCCTCGAGTTCGTCCTGGTAGGCCTGGCCGAGTTTGCGCATGGCGTCGAGGGTGAGCGCGGCCTCCTCCTCGTCGATCTTGGCCATGGCGAAGCCGACGTGCACCAGCACCCAGTCGCCGGCGCCGAGCTCCTGGTCGGCGAGGAGCCGCACGCTGATCGTGCGGCGCACGCCGCTCACCTCGACCTTGGCCAGGTGCTGCTCGGGGTCGACGATCTCGACGACCTGGCCGGGAATGCCCAGACACATGTGACGCCCCCTTGTGTTCGCGTACGGCTAGCAGATGCGCGGCAGCGGATCGCCGACGAGCATGTCCACGATGCGGGTGCCGCCGAAGTCGGTGCGCAGCGCCACCGTGGCGGCGGGCTGCTCGGTGATCTCTCCGATGATCGCGGCCCCGGCGCCGAGCGGGTGGGCGCGCAGCGCGGCGAGCGCGGCGTCGGCCTCGTCGGCGGGGACCACGGCGAGGAAGCGGCCCTCGCAGGCGACGTAGAGCGGGTCGATGCCGAGCATCTCGCAGGCGCCCGCCACGTCGGGGGCGATGGGCAGCCGGGACTCCTCGAGCACCACCCCGAGGCCGGTGTCGCGGGCGAGCTCGTTGCACACGGTGCCGACGCCGCCGCGGGTGGGGTCGCGCAGCCAGCGGGTGTTCGGGGCGGCCTCGAGCAGGGCCTCGGCGAGGTGGTTGACCGGGGCGGTGTCGGAGACGATGTCGCTCTCGATGCCCAGGTCGCCGCGGGCGAGCAGCACGGCCATGCCGTGGTCGCCCATGGTGCCGGACAGCAGCACGCGGTCGCCGGGCCGTACCCGGTCGGCGGCGAGGGTACGGCCGGCCGGGATGACGCCGACCCCGGCGGTGGTGATGAACAGGCCGTCGGCGGCGCCGGAGGCGACCACCTTGGTGTCGCCGGTGACGATGCGCACCCCGGCGGCGCGGGCCGCCTCGGCCATGTCGGCGGCGATCTGCTGCAGGTCGGTGACGGGCAGGCCCTCCTCGATGACGAACGCGGCGGAGATCCACTGCGGGCGGGCGCCCATCATGGTCAGGTCGTTGACGGTGCCGTGCACCGCCAGGTGCCCGATGGAGCCGCCGGGGAACCGCAGCGGGTGCACCACGAACGAGTCGGTGCTGAACGCGAGCCGTTCGCCGGTGGGCAGCTCGAGCACGGCGCCGTCGCCGCGCCGGTCCAGCTCCTCGTCCTTGAATGCCTCGAGGAACACCGCGTCGACGAGCGCGGCCGAGGCCTTGCCGCCCGCGCCGTGGGCGAGGGTGACCACCTCCTCGTGCAGCCGGGGGCGGCGGCGCCGGAAGGCGTCGATGCGCTCCAGCACCTGGTCCTCGCTGAACTTCGGCCCGCGCCGCCCGTTCGCGGCGGCCGGGGCCGTGCCGTTGGTGCCGTTGGCCGCGGCGCCCGTCGTGCTCGTGCCGCCTGTGGTTTCCTTGTGGTCCACGTCCTGCCTCACCGTCGTTCCGTTGCCTTCGCCTGCGCCCGTCGTGGTCATCGCGGCCCTCCCCCGTTGGGCCGGGCGGCGAGGTGGCGCTGCACCGCGGCCCACAGCCGGTGGCCGAGCAGGGCCTGGGACTCCTGGATGCGGTGCACGCTCTGGGAGCGCACCACGAAGCAGGCGTCGACCGTGCCCTCGGCGGCGAAGGCGCCGCCGTCGTACCCGGCGAACCCGATCGTGTACAGGCCGCGGCGGCGCGCCTCGGCGAGCGCCGTGGTCAGGTCGGCGGAGTTGCCGCTGGTGGAGAGCGCCACGGCGATGTCCCCGGGCCGGGCCCGGGCGATCAGCTGCCGGGAGAAGATCAGGTCGAAGCCGACGTCGTTGCCGAGGGCGGTGACCACGGCCTCGTCGGCGGCGAGCGACCAGGCGGGCAGCGGCCGCACCCCCTCCGCGGCGGGCGGGCGGGCGAACAGGGCGGCGAGGGTGGCCGCGTCGGTGGCGCTGCCGCCGTTGCCGAACACGTACATGCGGCCGCCCGCGGCGAACCGGCGGGCCAGCTCGGCGGCGGCGGTCTCGATCAGGCCGGCGCACTCGGCGAGGGTACGGCGCCGCAGCGCGGCGCTCTCGGCGGCCTTCGCCCGGGCCGACTCGGCGAGGTCGGCGAGGAGCCGGTCGGCGTCGCGCTCCTCGGCCTCGAGGAAGGGATAGAGGAATCCGGTGTCCGAGCTCATCGTGGTCCTTTCCCGCTCGGCCGTACACGGTGGGCGCCCCGGCGCCCGGCCCGCGGGCGCGTGGCAAGGTGCCCGGTCATCGGGTCGCCTCCTCGTCGTCGAGGCGGGTGATCGCCGCGCCGGCGTGCACGAGCAGCAGGTCGCCGGGGGCGACCGGGCCGACGAGGGTGGTGTCGACCTGCTCCTCGCCGGTGGCGGTGCGCACCAGGGTGCCGCCGAACTCGCCGGCCGGGCCGATCACCTCGGCGAGGCGGCCCTCGTCGGAGCAGGTGACGCAGACCTCGCCGTCGCAGTCGCCGCCGGCGTCGGGGGTGAGCAGGCCGGGGTGCTCGAAGCAGACGTGGGTGAGCTCCCACAACAGGTGGTAGCGGAGCACGAACCGGCCGGTGGCGGGGGTGAGCGGGTCGTCCTCGTCGACCCACAGCACGTGGTCGGCGGCGCCGGCCGGGGGCCGGGGGCCGTTGCCGAGCCACAGCGTGGTGGCGCCCCAGGCGGGGGCGCGGCGCATGATCGACCGCACCTGCGGGTCGCCGGCGGCGGCGATGGCGACGATCACGTCGCCGGGCCGTACCGCGAGTCGGGCCTGGCCGACCAGGTCGGGGCCGGTGAGCGCGACCGCGGGCAGGGCGCGCTTGCCGACGATGACCGGGTGGACGAACTCGACGGCGACGTGGTGGGCGTGCGGCTCCCAGGAGGGGGCGACGCACCACAGCGTGGCCCCGGCGTGGAACCGGCGGGCGAGGGTGAGCGCGGCGGCGGCGAGGTCCTTGGCGCCGGTCTCATCCAGCAGGATCTCGTCCCGCTCGGGGACCGCGGTGTTCACGGTCACGTGGTCACCCCCGTCGTGGTGGGCTCGGCGGCCGGGGCGTCGATGATGGCGTACTCGCGCATCAGCTCGAGGGTGGCCTTGGCCTCCTGCTCGTCGAGGCGGGTGAGGGCGAACCCGGCGTGGGCGAGGATGTGGTCGCCGACGGCCAGGTCGGGGAGGTAGGCGAGGCACACCTTGCGCAGCTCACCGGCGAAGTCGGCGCGGGCCATCCGTGCGCCGTTCTCCTCCCACACCTCGACGATCCTTCCGGGGATGCCGAGACACATCGTCATTCCTCCTTCGCGTTCACGCGCAGGGCCGCCACGGCCGCCTGGCCGAGGGCGAGGCCGCCGTCGTTGGGGGGCACGACGCGGTGGGTGAGCACCTCGAAGCCCGCCGCGCGCAGCCGGTCGCGGCAGGCGCGCAGCAGCAGCACGTTCTGGAACACGCCGCCGGTGAGCCCCGCGAGCCGGACACCGTGGGCGCGGCCGATCGCGGTCACCGCCTCGGTGACCGCGTCGGCGACCGCGCGGTGGAAGCCGGCCGCGAGCGCCGCCGCCGGCACGCCGGCGCGCAGGCCGGCGACCAGGCCGTGCAGCAGCGGGGCCGGGTCGAGCACGCCGTCGGCGCCGACCGCGATGCGCAGCGGCGGCACCCCATCGGCGTCGTCGGCGGTGGCGGCGAGCGCCTCCAGCTCGAGCGCGGCCTGCCCCTCGTAGCCGATGCGGTGCCGTACCCCGAGCAGGGAGGACACCGCGTCGAACAGCCGCCCCATGCTCGTGCAGGCGGCGCAGCCGATGCCGCGGTCGAGCTGGGCGCGGACCATCTTCAGCTCGGCGTCGGTGCAGGCGGCCACGCACGGCAGGTCCGCCTCCCACGGGATGCCGGCCGCGTCGAGGTGGGAGAGCGCCATGCGGCAGGGGTTGCGCACCCCGGCGTCGCCGCCCGGCAGCGGTACGGCGCGCAGGTGGGCGGCCCGGGTGAAGCGGTGGGCGTCGGCCTCGACCAGCAGGATCTCGCCGCCCCACACCTGGCCGTCGAGGCCGTGGCCGGTGCCGTCGAAGGTGACCGCGACGCACGGCTCGCCGAGCCTGCCGTGCTCGGCGAGCAGGCCGGCGGCGTGGGCGTGGTGGTGCTGCACCAGGTGGACCGGGCGGCCGTCCGCGTTGCGCTCGGCCCAGGCGCGGGTGAGGTAGCCGGGGTGGGTGTCGGCGGCCAGGTGCCCGGGGGTCACGCCGTAGAGGGCGGTGAGCTGGGTCGTGGCGCGTTCGAAGGCGCGCAGCGTCTCCAGGCTGCCCATGTCGCCGACGTGCGCCGAGGTGAAGGCGTGCTCGCCGGAGGTGACACAGAAGGTGTTCTTCAGCTCGCCGCCGACGGCGAGGATCGGCGGGGCCGACCTGCCGAGCCGTACCGGGAGCGGGGCGTAGCCGCGGGAGCGGCGGATCGGCAGCTCGTGGTCGTCGACGACGCGCACCACCGAGTCGTCGCACGGCACGTGGATCGGCCGGTCGTGGGTGAGCACCGCGTCCGCCAGGCGGGGCAGCCGGGTGCGGGCGTCCTCATCGTCGAAGCAGATCGGCTCGTCGGAGACGTTCGCGCTGGTGAGCACGAGCACGTCCGGAACGGGGGTGTCGTGGCCGGGCACCGGGGCGAACAGCAGGTGGTGCAGCGGCGAGTTCGGCAGCATCACGCCGATCAGCGGGTTGCCGGGCGCCACCAGCGGGGAGACCGGCGCGTCGGGGCGGCGGCGCAGCAGCACGATCGGCCGGGCCGGGCCGGTGAGCGCGGCCTCCTCGGCGGGGCCGATCTCGGCGAGGCGGCGGGCCGCCGCCAGGTCCCGGGCCATGACCGCGAACGCCTTGCCGGAGCGGTTCTTGCGCTCGCGCAGCAGCCCGACCGCGCGGTCGCTGTACGGCAGGCAGGCGAGGTGGTAGCCGCCGATGCCCTTCACCGCCACGACCTGCTCGGCGGCGAGCGCCCGGTGGGCGGCGGCGAGCGCGGCGTCGGTGCCGGTCACCGGCTCCCCGCGGTACGGCGCGGCGTGGAACGCCAGCCGGGGGCCGCAGTCGTGGCAGCACAGCGGCTGGGCGTGGAACCGCCGGTCGCGCGGGTCGTGGTACTCGGCGGCGCACGCCTCGCACATCGGGAAGGCGGCCATCGTGGTGGCGGCCCGGTCGTAGGGCAGCTCGCGGATGATGGAGAACCGGGGGCCGCAGTTGGTGCAGGTGATGAACGGGTGCCGGTAGCGGCGGTCGGCCGGGTCGAACAGCTCGCGCACGCAGTCGTCGCACGGCGCCACGTCCGGGGAGACGAGGGTGCGCACCCCGTCCGCCTCGCGGCTTTCGGCGATGCGGAAGGCGCGGTCGGCCGGGTCGACGGGCAGCTCCCGCTCGCGCACCGCGGTGATGCGGGCGAGCGGGGGCGCCTCGGCGCGCAGCCGCCACAGCAGCGTGTCGACGTCCGCCTCGGGTCCCTGGGCCTCGATGAACACCGATCGGGAGTCGTTGCCGACGAACCCGGCGAGGCCGAGCTCGGCGGCGAGGCGGTAGACGAACGGCCGGAACCCGACCCCCTGCACCACGCCCTCGACCGTGATCCGCCGCCGGGTGAGCGCGGCGGGCGGGCGCTCGAACGCCGAAGGCGTCCGTGTTCCGCTCATGCTCGCCTCCCGGGCGCCAGCCGATGTGTGCCGCCTGCGGACCGCCCGGAGGCCCTTGCAGGGTATCTGACCTGCGGTGTTGCGGGTCCCGGGCCGGTCCTACCGACCCTAACCCGCATCGGTGCCGTCCCGGCGTATCGACGCGCGCCGGACATCCGGCGATTCGTCGCGCTCATCCGCGCCTCCAGATCATGACGCGGTTGTTGCCCGAGTCGGCCACGGCGAGCAGGTCGCCGTGCAGGCAGATGCCGTACGGCCAGCAGAGGGTGTCGGGGGCGACCGCCGACCAGCGGTTCTCGCCGTTGTCGGCGAAGGTGGGCTGGCCGAGCACCGCGTCGGCCGGGCCCGCGGTCCCGGGCCGCAGGTCGTGCCAGAGCAGGATGCGGTTGTTGGCGGTGTCGGCGACCGCCAGCCGCAGCCGGTCACCGTCGGGGCCGGTGGAGATGGCGTAGGGGAAGCGCAGCCGGTCGGGGCGCTGCGGGCCGTAGGGGAACTCGGCGGTGCTGTGGAAGTCCGGCTGGCCGAGCACGAGGTCGGCGTCGCGGTCGGCCTGCGGGTGGGGCCGCCAGCCGAGCACGCGGTGGTCGCCGGCGTCGGCGACGAGCAGGGTCTCGCCGGTCCCGGCGATGTCGTGCGGCCAGCGGAAGCTACGCGGCCCGGCGCCCTCGCCGCGGTTCTCCTCGCGGGCGCCGGGGCCGGGCTGGCCGAGCACGAGGTCGGCGGGCCGGTCCGGCGAGTCGGGGATGCCGCCCGCCCAGGCGAGCACGCGCCGGTTGCCGGTGTCGGCGACGTAGAACCGGCCGCCGACCACGGCGACGCCGTACGGCCAGTACATGGTGGTGGCCGAGCATTCCCCGCCGCGGTTCGGCTCGGCGGCGGAAAGATCCGGCTGGCCGAGCACGAGGTCGGGTGCCTGCCCGGAGCGCTCCGGCACCCGGTCCCAGACGAGCACGCGGTGGTGCCAGGCGTCGGCGACCACGAGCCGGCCGTCGTGCACCAGGACCCCGGTGGGCAGGTGCAGGCCCTGCTCGGGGCCGCGCCCGCCCGCGGCCGGGCCCTCGCTCTCGCCGTCCGGCTGCCCGAGCACCACGTCGGCGGGCGTGCCGTCGCGGCCGGGCACGCCGTGCCAGATGAGCACCCGGTGGTTGCCGGAGTCGGCGACGACCAGGTACCGGTCGTCGAGGTACACGCCGCGCGGCGCGTACAGCCAGGCCATGGTGGGGTGGGCCGGGGGCAGGGCGAGCCCGCCGGGGGCGGGGGCGCCGATCCAGGTGTGCGGCCGCCAGCCGCCCGACGGGTCGGCCCCGTCCCGCGCGCCGGGGCCGGGGCGGGCGGCGGTGGAGACCGAGACGCGCACCGTCCTCATCCGGCCTCCCCTTCCGCGGCCGTCGCCTGGATCCACAGGTCGCCGCCTGCGACGCGCACCGGCAGCGGGCGCAGCGCGGCGCCGGGGAGGCTGAGGCACTCGCCGCTGCGGGCGTCGTAGCACAGGCCGTGCCAGGGGCAGGTGAGGGTGCCGTCCTCGGCGTCGACGAGCGCGGCGTCGAGCGGCAGGCCCTGGTGGGCGCAGGCGTTGACGTAGGCGGTGATCCGGTCGGCGAGGCGGACCACGATCACCTCCACCTCCCGGCCGTCGGCGGCGAGCCGCATGGGGGTGACCTCGCCCTGCGGCACCTGGTCGACCGGCATGGTCCGCACCCACCCCTCGGCGGCGGGGGGCGTGTCGGCGGCGTCGGGGCGGCCGACCCGGATCGCGGTGAGCGGGATGAACGTGGCCGCGGGCCGGGACGGGGCGTACTCGACCCGGTGGATGGCGGGCACGGCGTCGACGATCGCCCGCTCCACCGTGTCGCGCAGCACCGCGGTGGTGCCCGAGCAGGCCGGGCCGCCGCCGTCGAGGCGGACGTGGGCGACGCCGTCCTCGACCGCGACCAGCTCGGCGTCGGCGCCCTGCTCGCGCAGCCAGGGCCGCAGCCCGGCGAGGACGCGGGCCGTCTCGGTGGCCGGGTCGGGGCGGATGATCCCGTGGAGCATGAGCAGCATGCGCACCTCGGGCTCGTCGACGAGGGCGAACAGCAGCTCGCGGGCGTGCTCGTCGGCGCGCATGCGGCGCACGATGGTGACGAGTCCGGCGCGGTGCACCGCCTCGACCGCCTGCCGGAGCTCCTCGGCCGCCCTGCGCGCGGGCTCGTCGAGTTCGGCGACGCGGCGCGCGGCCTCGTCGACCCGCGCGGCGAGCTCGGTGATGTCCGGCCCGGTGGGGCCGGGTGTGGTGGCCGGTCCGGCGTGCGGGGTCGTGGTCATCGGGTCGTCCTCTCCGGTCATCCGTAGCGCTCGGCCCGGTCGAGGGCCTCGATCACCTTGGCGGCGAGCAGGTCGGCGAAGGCCGCCTTGGCGAGCCGTACCAGCACGTCGGTGACGGTGCCCTCGGCCGAGACGGCGACCTTGCGGGTGCGCAGGGCGCGCAGCACGAACGCGGCGCCGTCGGCGTCGTCGAGGCAGAACTCGGCGAACAGCGCGTCCACGTAGTCGGTGAGCCACACGCCCTCGCCGTCGGGGTTCTCGCGCAGCCGCCGCAGCGCCTCGGCGTGGCCGCCGCACCGCTGCACGGCGCGTTCGGCGAGGCGGTCGGCGGCGGTGAGCAGCAGCATGTCGAACTGCTGGCGCTGGTAGAGGTCCACGGCTATCCGCCCGCCTTGGCGACGGCGGCCTGCCGGGTCACGCCGTCGAGCAGGTCGCGCACGGTGCGCGCCGCCTCGTCGTCGCCCGCCTCGGTGAACAGCGCCTCGGCCTCGGCCAGCTTCTCCGCGGCCGGTTCGAACATGCCGAGGTGGGCGAGCGCGTTGCCCTGGTTGGCCAGCACCCGGGCCCGGCCGAGCGGGTCGGCCTCGCGGTCGCGCACCGCGAGCACCTCCTCGTACAGCTCGACCGCCTCGACGAGGTTGTCGGCCTGGTGGGACGAGGGGGCGTAGACGAGGGCGTTGGCGAGGTTGAGCTGGGTGCTCGCCCACTCGGCCGGGTGGGTCTCGCGGGTGTAGACGGTGAGCGCGGCGCGCAGCGACCGCATCGCGACCGCCACCCGCAGCCGGTCGGAGGCCTGCCGCATCGGCATGGTGAGGTAGGCGGCGCCGAGGTTGGCGTGCGCGGCCGCCCAAACCTGCGGGGCCTCGGCGGAGGTGACGAGCTGCAGCGCGGCGTGGTAGTGCGGTACGGCACGGCCGGTGGCGCCCGGGTCCTCGGCGGCCCGGTCGTGCAGGGCGAGCCCGAGCGCCAGGTGCAGCTCGGCCCGGCCGACCCGCAGGTCGGTGCCGTCGACCAGGCCAAGCGCCCGCTCCAGCGCGGCGATCACCTCGGGTGTGGCGCCCTCGGTGTCCTTGCGGATGGTCGCGGCGGAGCCGAGCAGCACCCCGGCGAGCGGGGCGGCCTCCTGCGGCACGCGCCCGGCGGCCTGTTCCAGCAGCTCGGCGGCGCGGGCGGGCTCGCCGCGGCCGAGGGCGTGGCTAGCCTGGGCGGCGAGCACGAGCGCGGCGACCTCGCCGTCGGCGTCGCCGAGCGCGGGCGGCTCGGGGGCGCGGCCGACGGTGAAGGCGACCACGTCGGCGAGCACCCCGTACGGCTCGCCGAGCGCCTGCCGCAGCGCGGCGGGGTCGTCGGCGTCGGGGTCGATGACGAAGCGGTTGTACCGGGTGACCGGGTCGTCGCCGGCGAGGTGGGCGAGCGCGCCGTCGGTGTCGCCGGCGAAGGCGAGCTCGTGCGCGCGCAGCGCCTCAGGCCAGGTGTGGGGCAGTTTGCCGGCGACGAGGTCGCGCCGGGCGGGCTCGGTCTCCGGCCCGGCGGGCACGAGCAGGAACCCGGCCGGGAGCGGGAACGCCCCGATCGGCTGCGGCCGGGCGGGCGGCTCGGTGGTGATCCCGGTCGCGGTGCGGTCCGGGGCCTGTCCGGTGGTGGTTCGCTCAGCCATGCCACGCCCTTTCACGTGATCCGCGGCGTCCGCCTGGGTGGTCTCGGTCATGCGGGCCGCCCCTCCGGGGTGAGGGGGATGCGCAGGGCGCCGTGGGCGTCGTCCCAGATCGCGGTGCGCACCCCGGTGGGGACGAGGCCGTCGAGCGCGTCCCGTACGGCGATGCGGCGCCCGCCGTCCGGGGTGCCGGGGTGCAGCGGCAGCTCGCCGGGGCGGGCGGGCCCGTCGGGGCGGGGGATGAGCCACAGCTCGCCGCCCCGGCGGATCGCCGCGGCGGCGCCCGAGGGAAAGTGCCGGGCGGCCAGGCGGGGGGCGAGGTGCAGGTGGCCGTCGGCGGTGAACTCCACCCGGCGGTCCGGCTCGGGGCCGCCGAGCGGGGCGAGGAACTCGGCCTCGAGGATGCCGATCACCCGCTCCATGCCGAGCCGTACCGGGGCGGAAAGCTCGGCGCCCGGATCGAGGCACGCGGCCTCGATCAGGAAGATCGTCACGTCGTCCGGGTAGTCGTCCTTGAGCAGCCAGTGGGCGAAGGCGAGGGCATGGTCCCAGCGGAAGCTGTGGGCGTTCATCCCGGCCAGCGGCGGCAGCTCGGCGACGGCCGGGCCCGGGACCCGGTAGACGGTCCCGGGCTCGGCGCCGGTGCGGGCGGCGTCGACGAGCACCACGCGGCGGGCGCCGCGCATGCGGAACGCGACGTCCATGCCGGCGGTGCCGCCGTCGACGATCTGCGCGCCGGGCGGGATGCCCCGCTCCCACAGGTGCCGCACCAGGATCGGGCCCACCCCGTCGTCGCCGCGGAGCAGGTTGCCGCACCCGATCACGAGCACCTGACAGCCGGTCTCTCCGCCGTCGCTCGCCATGCCCTCGCCCCCGTCTCCTCTCGTCAGACCATGCCGTTGATGACGAAGCTGCTCAGCTCGCGCCCGGTCTTGCCGTCGTAGGCGTGCACGGTGCACACCAGGCAGGAGTCGAAGCTGCGGGCGACGTGGCCGAGCTCGACCGGGTCCTCCGGGTCCTTGATCGGGGTGCCGACCATCGCCTTCTCGATCGGGCCGGGCACCTCGTCGCGGTCGCGCGGGCCGATGTTCCACGCGGTCGGCGTGATCACCTGGTAGTTGGCGATCTTGCCGTCCTCGATGACGATCCAGTCGGACAGCGCGCCGCGGGCCGCCTCGGTGGAGCCGAAGCCCTTGCCGGAGGGATGCTCGACCGGCTTGGTGTAGAACGGCTCGTGCAGGTCGAGCTGGTCGAGCCAGCCGCGCACCCACTGGTAGTACTTGGGCGCCTCGTGCACCCGGGCGAGCTGGCGGACCAGCACCGACGGGCCGATCTTGTTGAGGATGTCGACGAACAGCGGGTCCTGGTCCTGGTGCGGCTCGGCGTTCGGCGCGCCGGCGGCGATGCGGCGGGCGAGCGGGCCGGTCTCCAGCGGGATGTAGCCCATGCCGGGCACGTCGTAGCGGGGCGCCTTCGCCCAGCTGTACTTGCCCTGGGCCCGGCCGCGCTCGGGGTCGATCGGCCGGGTCTCGCCCTCGAACGGGTGCAGCGGCTTGTCGCCCTCGTAGAACGAGTGGGTGACGTCCTCGCGGATGCGGGACTGGTCGAACTCGAACCACTGCCCGCCGGCGTAGACGCCGGAGCGGCCGATCAGGGCGGCGTTGCGGCCCTCGATCGTGGGGTTCTCGTACTTGGTCGGCTCGAAGTAGGTGCCGCTGGCGATGTAGTTGCCGACGCCGGCGCCGTACTTGTCGAGGCCGATGTCGAGGGCGTACCGGATGAAGAACCCGAGGTCGCTGTTGTGCTGGGACTCGTTCTCGTCGACCCAGGCGAGCACGTCCTCCCAGGTGCGGTTCTCCAGCCAGCGTTCGATCGAGCAGCCGAGCCACTGCTTCTCGAGCCACTCGTTCTTCCAGTGCTCCAGGATCGCGATCGACCGGGTGACGTCCGACAGGGTCGGGGCGCACATGACGCCGCCGGGGACCATGAAGCTGGAGTGCGGCCACTGCCCGCCGAAGATCGCGTACACCTCGACGGGTTTGTTGGACAGCACCACGCCGCGGCCGTAGCTCTCGCCGGTGTACGGGGCGAAGCGGCGTACCGCCTCCTCGTACAGCGGCGACTTGGCGTAGTTCTTGTTGGTGAGGTCGATCGCGAAGAGCGCGTAGAAGTAGCGCGGGATGCTCTGCAGGGTCTCGCAGGCCTGGCAGATGTTGCGGATGAGGGTGGCGTTCGGCGGCAGGTGGGTGCGCCACGCCACATCGAGGGCGTAGGCGGACTTGTACAGGTGGCTGCCGCCGCAGATGCCGCAGATGCGCGGGGTGACGATCAGCCCGGCCTGCGGGTCCTTGCCGCGCAGGATGATCTCGAAGCCGCGGAACATCGCGGCCTCCGTCCAGGCCGAGGTGACCACGCCGTCTTCGATCGTCACCCGCACGTCGAGGTCGCCCTCGACCCGGCCCAGCGGGCTGACGAACAGGTCGATCGCTGTCATTCGCCGATCAGTCCTTTCTCAACCGGCGCGTCGCGGGAGGCGCGCCGCATACCGTCTCGCGGTCGCGTGGCGCCGCGGCGCGGGGCCGCGGCCGGGCGCGGCCTAGACGACGAACATGTCCTCCTTGGACCACTGGGGTGCGGCGATCTGCGCCGCGGCGGCGTGGGCCATGTAGGTGAGGTGGTCGGTGCCCTCGGGGATCTCCTTGGGGATGGTGCCGCTGACCTTCTGCGTCTTGAACACCGTGCCGGGGGCGAGGTCGAAGAACGGGAACTCCGGCTCGGTGCAGCCGATGCACGGCATGCCCGCGCGGGTCTTGGACGACTGCCGGTTCCACAGGATGCGGTTGCACGGCGAGTGGGTCATCGGGCCGCGGCAGCCGAACTCGTAGAACAGGCAGCCGGTACGGGTGCCGTCGCCGAACGACGGGGTGGCCTGCTTGTACTCGAAGAACTGCACCCGGGTGCAGCCGGTCTGGGTGAAGGTCTTGAAGAACGTCTGCGGCCGGTGCAGCTCGTCGAGGGCGATGTCGCCGGCGCGGCCGGTGGCGAGGGCCACGATCACCTGGGTGATCCAGTCCGGGTGCGCCGGGCAGCCCGGGATGTTGATCACGGGCAGGCCCATCTTGGAGCGGAAGTCGGGGCCGAGGAAGCCGCCGCGCTCCCGCTTGTGGAACTGCAGGCCGGTGGAGCCGGACGGGTTGGGCTCGGTGGCGGGGATGCCGCCCCAGCAGGCGCAGTCGCCGATCGCCACGACGATCTGGGCGGCCTTGGCGAGGTCGGCGACCCAGTCCTTCATCGGCCGCTCGGCGAACATGTCGTAGCGGCCGGTGCCGTCCGGGCCCTGGATGACGGTGCCCTCGAACACGAAGATGTCGAGGGGGCGGCGGCCCTCGGCGCAGTCCCGGAAGATCTTCTGGGCGTGCTCACCGAGCTCCATGCCGAGGGAGGGATGCCACAGCAGATCGAGACCGAAGTCGGTGATCAGGTCGACGACGTTGGGTTCCTCGGCGTTGAGGAACGACATGGTGTTGCCGCTGCAGGCCCCGCCTTGCAACCACAGCACTGATGACATGGGTACTCCTTGCCGGCGAATCGCCGCGCCCGCTGCCGTGGGCGGCTTTCGAGCCGAAAAAGGGTGGGCGAAGGACGGTCTGGTTGAGGGAGAGAGGGTGGGGGTGACGGTGGTGGGTCCGCGTCCGGGCGGGCGCGGCTCAGGACTCCTTGAGCTCCCGGCCGAACGCCCGGGCGACGTGGATGAGGAAGTTCAGGCCGCGGGCGACGTCCTCGTCCTTGAGCGTGCGCAGCAGCGCGAACGCGCCCATGGGCTTGGCCGGCTCCCGCTTGGCCGCCTCGGCGCCCGCAATGATGGAACGTGCCACAGAGGAGGCGACGTCGACCGCGCGCGGGTCGGTGAGGGCGGAGCGGAACAGCGCCTCCAGCCCGGGGGTGGCGTCGCTCACCGCGGCGGACAGGGTGCGCAGGCTGGACGCGAGCTTGGCCAGGTCGACCGGCTCGCGGTCCCCCGCGGTCTCGGCCATCGCCTCGCGCCAGTCGCCGACGGCCTTGGCGAGGCCGCCGGTGATCGTGTCGCCGCGACGGATCATGGCGTCCAGCCCGGTGACCAGCACGGCCAGCAGGTCCGCGTGCTCGAGCAGGTCGCACAGCGCGGCCGCGACCCGCGGGTCCTCCAGCTTGGCCACGACGGCGTCCCCGGGCGAAGGGGCGATGAGGGTTGGGTCCAGGGTCATGGACGCCTCCGGACGATTGAGTCGCCGAACGGGTAAAAACCGCGGATTTTTCTTTGGCCGCCAATGTTAGAAACACGTAACGCGCACTGGCTATCCGATGGGCGCACCTATCATCACGAAAGCGAACACCTGATGCCATCAGGACGAAGATCGTTTACGTGACATGGTCAGGGGGTGGCCGAGGGAGTGTCCCGGCTCGCCAAGTTCGGGTTCATCGACGCCCGCCGTACGGTCAACCCGGTGCGCCCGCGCGCCCGGTCCCGGGGCATTCCGCGCGCCCTGGAGAAGCACGAGCTCTTCTACACCGAGGACGTCGAGGAGGCGGAGACGCTGATCGGCCAGGCGCTGTCGCCGTGCCGGCTCACCCTGGTCGGGTTCGGCGCCAAGGGCTTCGCCGCCACGATGCACGGGGTGCGGCTGCGGGACGTGTCCATGCTCTACCTCGATCTGCACGTCGCGGCCACGCTGGAGTTCCCCGCGGCCGGGCCGTACGTGGCGGTGCACATGCCGATGAACGGCCGGGCGCTGTGCGACGACGACGGCCGGTCGATCGAGGCGAACACCACCCGGGCGATCGTCACCTGCCCCGGGCAGCACGTGGTGATGCGGTTCGACCACGACTCGCCGCAGCTGATCATCCAGATCGGGGCGGAGGCGCTCAACGGCTACCTCACCCGGCTGCTCGGCCGCACGCTCACCCGGCCGATCGTGTTCGAGCCGCAGATGGACCTGATCACCGACACCGCGGTGCGGTGGAACGGCGCGCTGCAGCTGCTCAACACCGAGATCTACCACTCCGGTTCGCTGGTGCAGCGCGGGCTCGGCATCGGCCCGCTCGAGGAGCTGATCATGAGCAGCCTGCTGTTCGTGCAGCCGTCCAACTACTACGAGCAGCTGGTGCGCCCGCAGGGCAGGCCGGTACGGCCGGCGGTGCGGCGCACCCTCGACTTCATCGAGGCGAACCTCGCCGAGCCGATCACGATGAGCGACATCGCCCGGCACGTGAACATGTCCGTGCGGGCGATCCAGCAGGGCTTCCAGGCCGAGCTCGGCACCACGCCGATGAACTACCTGCGGGACCGGCGGCTGGAGCGGGTGCGCGAGGAGCTCACCGACGCGATCCCGGCCGACGGGGTCACCGTCACCCAGATCGCCGAGAAGTGGGGCTTCTCCCACCTGAGTCACTTCGCCGCGCTGTACCGCAAGCGGTACGGCGAGTCCCCCTCGGACACGCTGCGCCGCGGCTCGGGCTCCCCACCCTGATCGTACGGCCCGGCGCGGCCGTGCCGTACCGCCGCGGGGCGGGACCGGGGTGGCAGAGCGGCGGGTGGACCGGGTAACGTCGGCGCGCACGGGAGCGCACCGAGGAAGGCGAGGGGGCGTCCGTGCACGAACTGTCGATCTGCCGCTCGATCGCCGGCGTTGTCAACCGGCACGCCGCCGGCCGGCCGGTGCGCGTGGTGCACGTCCGGATCGGCCACCTGCGGCAGGTCGTCCCCGACACGCTCGCCTACTGCTGGTCGCTCGTGGTCGAGGACACCCCGCTCGCCGGCGCGGAGCTGCGGGTGGAGAGCGTCCCGGCGCGGATCCGGTGCGAGGACTGCGGCCGGACCGAGACGCTCGAGGCCCCGGTGCTGCGCTGCGGCGGCTGTGACGGGACCCGGGTGTCGATCCTTGCGGGCGAGGAGTTCCTGATCACCTCGCTCGAGCTCGCGGAGGCTTGAACATGGGACGGTTCCACCGGCACGACGACAACGACCACGGGCACGGCCACGGGCACGATCACGAGCATGGTCATGGGCATGACCACGGGAACGCGCCCGGCGGCCGGTTCGGCGACGTGATCGGCGACCATTCCGGATACGAGACCGGAACGGAACGGGTCACCGTTCTGGAGCGCATTTTCGGGGAGAACGAGCGCACCGCCGAGGCCAACCGCGCCGATTTCGACGCCGCCGGGGTGACCGTCGTCAACCTCATGTCCTCGCCCGGAGCGGGAAAGACCACGCTGCTGCGGGAGACGCTGCGGCGGCTGCACGACCGGCACCGCATCGGCATCATCGAGGGTGATATCGAGACCAGCCTCGACGCCGACCGCCTCGAGGGTTTCGGCGCCGCGATCGCCCTGGTCAACACCGGTGACGGGTTCGGCGGCGAATGCCACCTCGACGCCCCTATGGTGCGCTCGGCCCTCCCCCGGCTGCCGCTGAAGGAACTCGACCTGGTCATCATCGAAAACGTCGGCAACCTCGTCTGCCCGGCCGAATTCGTGGTCGGCGAGCACGCCCGCGCGATGGTGTTCTCCATCACCGAGGGCGAGGAAAAGCCGCTCAAATACCCGGTGATGTTCCGCACCGCCGACCTCGTCCTCGTCAACAAGATCGACCTGCTCCCCTACCTCGATTTCGACCTCGGCGCCTTCTACGCCAACCTGCGCGCGGTGAACCCGAAGGCGATCACCCTCGAGGTGAGCGCGAAGACCGGCCAGGGCCTGGACGCGTGGTGCTCCTGGCTCACCACGGTCACCGGCCGCTCCCCCGGCGCCGTCTGAGCCCGGCGGGGACACGCCGCCGGGGGAAAATCGTTTGCGTGCCGGCGCGCCGGGTGCGTAGCGTCGGCCGCGTGATGGTCTTTGCGATGGCCGGCCTGCCCGGATCCGGGCCGGGCACGGCGATGCGTCCTCGCGCCCGCCGGGCCCCGGCCCGACGGGACGCCCGCTGAGTCCCAGCACGCCAACCGCGCGGCTTTCCGGCGCCCTTTCAACGGCTCCCGTACGGCCTGCGCGCGGCCTTGGCCTGCGCGGACTCGCCTCATGACGCCGTCATGACGCGTACCTGACGGTGCCCGGGGCCTCCGAGATCCCGTCTGTCGTCTCGGAGCCGAAAGGGCATCCTCGTGGCGCGTTCCGACGCCGACCATCGTCGTCCGCCTGCCGCCGGACCGGCCGCGTTCCCCGCGTCCGGCAACCTGCGGCGGCGCCTGCTCTCGCAGAACTTCATGATCGATCCGCGCGCGGTCGAGCGGGTGGTCGCCGCCGCCCGGCTGCGCCCCGCCGACCTCGTGGTCGAGCCCGGCGCCGGGGACGGCGCGCTCACCCTCGCGCTCGCCCGGGCCTGCCGCCGCGTGCTCGCCTACGAGATCGACCCGGTGGCGGCGGCCCGGCTCGCCGCACGCAGCCGCGGCGACCGCGCGGTCCGCGTCGTCGGCGGGGACTTCCTGCTCGCCGTACCGCCGCGCGAGCCGTTCGCCGTCGTCGGCAACATCCCCTACCACCTCACCTCGGCGATCGTGGACTGGTGCCTGCGCGCCGACGCGATGACCGCCGCCACCCTGGTCACCCAGGCCGAGTACGCCCGCAAGCGCGCCGGCGGCTACGGCCGCTGGAGCCTGGTGACCGTGCGCAGCTGGCCGCTGTTCGCCTGGCGCACCGCGGGCCGCATCCCGCGCACGGCCTTCCGGCCCGCGCCGTCGGTCGACTCGGCGATCCTGCGCGTCGAGCGCCGCCCGGTCCCGCTCGTCCCGCCGCACGCGCTCGGCGCGTACCGGGCGCTGGTCGAGCTGGGCTTCGGCGGCCGGGGCGGCAGCCTGTACGCCTCGCTGCGGGAACGGCACGACCGCCACCGGCTGCGGCGGGCGTTCGAGCGGGCCGGGATCCCGCGGGACGCGGTGGTCGCCTTCGTCCACCCGGACCGGTGGATCGCCCTCTTCCACGAGCTGGCCTGACCGGTGGGCGGCCGCCGGGCGCCCGGTCAGGCGGGCGCCTGGCGGAGCCGCTCGACGCGGATGCCGCGCAGCAGGATCTCGGCGGTGACCGTCGCGGCGAGCAGCGCCGCGAGCAGCGCGGCGCCGACGACGGCGGCGAGCGGCGCCGGGGCGGGTCACGCAGCAGCGGCGGGGTGACCGGCGGCCGGGCGAACTCGGGGATGTACGGCAGGGCGAGCCGGGCGGCCACCGTCCCGGCGAGCACCCCGGCGACCGTGCCCGCCACGAGCGTGATGAGCTGCTCCAGCAGCAGCGCCGCGCGCAGCGAGCGGGTGCGCACGCCCGCCGCGTCGAGCGCGGACAGCTCGTAGCGGCGCCGCTGGGCCGCGGTGTACAGGGCGAGCACGGCCCGGCCGAGCGCGAGCGCGGCCGCGGCGATCGTGGCGGGCGGCAGCAGCATGAGCGCCAGCCCTGGGGCCTGGGTGCGGTAGCCGGTGACCAGTTCGGTCACCCGGCGCGGCTCCCCGGTCACGATGCCCTGCGCGGCGAGGCCCGCCCGCACGGCCGCCAGGTGCCCGGGCGCCACCCACACCTCGAAGGAGACCCGCGGGTCGACCGAGAGCGCCACCGCGTCGGCGACCTTGAGGTCCACCACGGTGCCGACCTCGTCGTGGCCGGGCAGCGCGGCGGTCTGCGCCACCGGGCGTCCCTTGGCCAGGTACGCCTGGTCGAGGCCGGGCAGGAAGTCCTTGGTCAGCGGCCCGTTGGCGAGCACCGGCACCGGGTCGGGGTAGACGGCCGGCTCGGCCCGCAGCCCGCCGTACGCGGCGAGCAGCAGCGTCAGCCCGCGCTCGCCGGGCGCGACGGTGCCCCGCCACCTGGCCGGGTCGGTGAACCCGGCGTCGAGGGCCCGCCAGCGGCCGCGCTCGCGCACCTCGAGGCCGGTGGCGAGGATGCGCAGCACCACCTCCCGCTCGGTGTCGCCGCCGAGCGCGACGATCGACACGTCGCCGCGGATCCCCCGCAGCTCGCACAGCGCGACGCGGCAGCGCCGCGGCAGCCCCCACTCCGCGACCGGCCGGTCCGGGGAGCCGAGCGGGAGCGACACGCCCTTCGGCTCGCCGGGCACGCGCAGGTCGAGATGGAGCTGTGCCCGCCAGTTCCGCGGCACCCGCACCGGCCGCATCCGCGGCCGGATGCGGTCCCCGGTGAAGGTGATCCGATCGCGGTGAGCCGTACGGCCGAGCCGAGGCGGAACCGGCTCGCCTCGCTCACCATGATCTCCCGTGCGTTCTCCGGGCAGCGCCCCGCCACCGGCTCGACGTGGTCGCACTGGCCGTCCTGCCAGATCAGCGGCTGGAGGCGGCCGGTCCGGCTCTCCGGGCCGACGATCTCCATGCCGTCGATCGGCGGCAGCAGGAACGGCGCGCTCGCGGCGAGCTCCCGCGCCGACCCGGCCACCTGCCCGCCCTCGGAGCTGAGCCGCCAGCCGCGCCGTTCCGGCGCGGTGCCCTCCTGCACCCCGGCACGGGCGAGCGCGGTCGAGGCCGCGTCGGCGAGCGCCGCGGCTGCCTCCGCGATCGCCCGACGCGGGTCCCGCCCGGCCGCCCGCAGCACCACCTCGATGCTCTCGGCCGCGGTCAGCAGGGTGAGCAGGCCGTACGACTGCAGGACGAGCGCGACCTCCCGGCGCAGCCCGGGGTTCTCGGCGAGCGGCACCCCGCCCACCAGCACCTGCCCGCCCACGGGCGGCAGCAGCCCGGCAAGGGTGGTGAGCAGGGTGGTCTTCCCCGACCCGGACGGCCCCATCAGCGCGAGCCGTTCCCCGGCGTGCACCTGGAACGAGAGATCGGTGAACAGGGCCCTGCCACCAGCCCGGCAGTGCAGTGCGTGGCAGGCCAACGCGGGCTCGGCCATGCGCGCCTCCGGCGAATCCCTCGACGGTCCTGTCAGACTCCAAGTCCAGATCGGAATTGTGTGCCCCGGGGGACACCCTCGTCACGAACGCGTCACAATCTCGCCTGTGCGCCGATGGTACGGCTGGCGCAGACAGCAAGTCGACTGAAATACATGTCCGAAACACTCGGACACGTCATGCCGAAGGCCCTTAGGTAAGTGCAAAGGCTCTGGCGTTACGCCGAGAGCCTTTCTGTCGGTCGCCGGGCCGCCGTGTGCCTACAATCGGCCGGCTTTGATTTCGGCAAGGAACAAACCCCACTCTTTGCCGCCGAAGCGTAGGACATCGCCGTCCGGGTTCTTGCTGTCACGGACGCCGATGCCACCATGTCCAGCACCTTCACCTCCACGCAGTTGTCGCCGGTTCCGCTGTAGCTGGACTTACGCCAGCCACCGGACGGCCGGATGACCTCCTGCATGCTTGTCCTCACGCTTGGTGCCGTATAGTGCCGGCTTCCGAAGCCTCTGCCGCCGAAGGTTCGCCATAGACTTTCCACCGAACGCCGAGCCTCCAGGTGCCTACAATCGGCCGGCCTTGATTTCGGTAAGGAACGCCCCCCACTCCTTCCTGCTGAACCGTAGGACACGGCCACCGGGGTTCTTGCTGTCGCGAACCGCGACGCTGCCGTCCTGCAGGGCCTTTGCCTCCACGCAGTTGTCGTTGACTCCGCTGTAGCTGGACTTACGCCAGCCGTCGGACGGCCGGGTGATCGCCTGCATGCCTCTCCTCACCCTTCGATTCGATCGGCCAGTAACTCCAGGTGCCGCAGTGACGCGTCCGGGGACGACGCCAGCGACTGCAGCTTGCTGAAGACGGCCGTGTAGTGCTGGACTTCCGGCGGCTTTTCCAGCCAAAGATTATCCGTGGAGGTCTCCATGTAAACCAGGCTCGGGTCCTCCGGGAAATCCAGAATCATGAATGCGCCACTGGTCTGCGCCGGGTGCGCCCCAACGGCCAGCGGCAACACCTGGAGTGTGACATTCTCGCGGGCGGCCATCTCGATGAGGTGCTGCATCTGCTCCCGCATCACTTTGGGGCCTCCGACCATGCGCAGCAGAGCAGCCTCGTCGATCACCGCCATGAGGACCGGCGGCCGCTCGCGGGAGAGGATCTCCTGACGCGCCTGGCGGGCCTCCACCCACCGTTGGACGGTGACCTCGTCCAGGACGTCGCCGCCGCGCAGCACCGCGGCGGTGTACGCCGGCGTCTGCAGCAGGCCGGGGATAAGCAGCGCCTCGTATGTGCGGATGAACGAGGCTTCCGCCTCGAAATCCGGCAGGCTCGACCGGAAAACGTCCGAGTAGGCGGCCCACCAGCCGCGTTGACGGGATTGGCGGGCGAGCGTGAGCAGCGCTTCCCGCTCGGCGTCGCTCGCGCCGTACAGGTCGCACAGGAGCCGGATGTCGTGCAGATCCGGGCGCTTCCACTGGTTGCGTTCCATCCGGGCGACCTTGGCCGGATCCCATTCCAGCCGTTTCGCCGCTTCGGTCGCGGTCAGGTTGACGCGTTTCCGGAGCCGGGCGAGTTCCAGGGAGAGGCGGCGTCGGCGAACCGTAGGGCTGTAATTTGTCATGATCCCTGTCAAATTACACGATCGGGACGAACCGGAATTTCTTTCCTATATGAAGTTTGCTATTGCGAGTCTTCTCTTGAAGAACGACTATGGAAGTGTAATCGATTGATCACGGTACGTGAGGAAGATGTCCAAGGAACGGTTCCGCAGGCCACGCGAGCGGTTCCCCGGCTGGGTGATCTTCGACATTCCCGAGAACCGCACGTGGGCCTGGGTGCAGCTCACCGCTCACCATCCGCTCGCCCGTCAGCGCGGCTCGGTGGACGCGGACACGCCTAACGAGCTGGAACGACTTATCGAGGGGCAGGCGCCGCGGTCTTCAATGACGGACCGCGCGTCAGCCACCCTCCGGGAGCGCCCTCGCTCACGACCGGTGCGCTCGCATCGGCGAAGACGGGCCGCACATCCCACCCGGGGCCGGCCTCCCGCGATGAACGTGCCGACCGCCGGTGTACTACGCGGCCCGGCCGTCCTCGGTCGGCCCTGACCGTCAATCCCGCAGAACCCCACCACCGACACGGCATCCGCGGCTTTGCCGCGGTTCGGCAAGGACCCGTTATGACCGAGCGCACCTGGCACGTCCCTGCCCACCGCCAGGCGGTTCCCGAGATCCGTGCCGCCGCACGTAAGTACTGGCGGACAACGGACTCGACGACGCCCACGACCTGCTTACCGTCATCTGCGAGCTCGTCACCAACGCCGTCCGCCACGGCCGTCCCGAAATCACGTTGACCCTGGCCCTGGGCGAGGGATGCGTCCGGGGCGAGGTCACGGATCGCGGTCCCGGGCTGCCCCGGCCCCGCACCCCTGCCGCCGACGACGACGGCGGCCGAGGACTGCAGATCGTCGCAGCGTACACCAGGAGCTGGGGAGTCATCCCGCTCGATCGAGGCAAGCGCGTGTGGTTCGACTACCGAACGGATGTGCCATGACGGGCCCCTCACCCGGCCGCGAGGAACGTCTCCTGGAGATCCTGCGGCACGACCATCCGGGCTGGCGTGTCTACCGCTGGCCCGTGAACGTGAAGGGACGAGGCACCCAGATCTGGTGGTGGGCGTGGCGGCGTGAGTCGCCGACGCGACAGACCCGGAGAGCCGGGGAGGTCGGCTGGTTCGCCCGTCCCACCCTCATCCAGCTCATGAACGAACTGTCCAACCAGCTCGCGATCTCACTACTGGACCATCCTCGGCCGCTCCCCCGTCGGCCGGTTGATCGATGAGTCCTCGGCATGCGCATCCGGGTACGGCGGCACGGAATCGCCCTGCGAGAAGTAGGGACCGAGCGGCGTACTTCCACAAGCCGCCCGGCCGGGCCCCACACCCGCCCCACCGCCCGGCCGGGCACTCAGGCCACAGGGAAAGGACGACGTGCTCACTGTGGAACGACGGTGGACGTCGAGATCAGCACAGGACGCTGGGGGTCCTGACCGGCCTCAAACCCGGTCCACGCCGCGTGAGCCGGAGTACGGCGGCCCACGGGCGCGTCACGATGTGAGAGCAGCCCGCTGCCGTGCGCTGGCCTGCCTTCGCAGGGCGTCACAAGGCGCGCTACGGACCCGACAGGTAGCCGGCGGGCGCCCGTTCGTGCCCGGCGGCCCGGAGCGTGGACGGCGGTGTCCACGCACTCCACACGGCGCCTGACTTACGGTTGCGTAGGAGGGCCGGGCATGCGAAGATCATTGGCGCCGGTGGCGGATCAGTGGCTCTGCCGTGCTCCCGCGCTCTCCAACGCCTCGGTCACGATGGGCTGGGGACCGGTCCGCGTGACGACTTCCGGCTCGTTCCCGCTCCGCACGACGGGCTCGGGCTCGGCGTTCGCGGCCGGAGGGCAGGCGCAGAAGCCGTGGCGCACGATCAGGTTGGCACGCTCGACGCTGTAGGCGGAGCGCTCCTGGACCACCGGAACCCGGCCGCATCGGTCGCACAACTGAATACTCATTGGCGTCGTCCTGTTTTCCAGAAAGAGTGGGACAGCAGGGTGATCGGCGTGGCCGCCGACATCCGGGCCTGAGGCGCGGCGACGGTCGCACGCAGGAATCGGTCGCTCACTTCATCCTGCCTCACCGTCTCCCGCAACGGACCACCGCTCGTCATCCCGTTTTCCCGGCTCCATCCCCGGGGACACCGTCCCGCCAATGTTCTCATCGGCAGGTGTCGGCAAGGACTCCGACACGGTGTTCCACCCTGCCAGAATCCGGCGCGGATAACGGACAAACGTACCAAAAGTGAGCTTTTTCACCCGCCGCTCACCGGCCGGTAGGACGCACCGCCCCGCCACACGCGCCGGAGCGCGACGGCAGGGAAGCACGCCGTACCGCCCGCTGACCAGCGGCATGTTGATCAGCGCACCCCTGACACGGAACGCATCCTCGCCGGTTGTTACAAAACAATAACGAACATTGCGCCGCGTGTGCGTGGTTTCACGCAAGCACGGCGCATTCGCGGTCATCCGTGCCCTCGTGCACGGTGGTCCGCGGCGGGTCACCGCTCCGCCGGGCCGGTCTCGTGCGGGGCGGAGGTGCCGAGCAGCACGGCGCCGATCACCGCGGCGATCCCCACGAGCTGGCCGGGCGACAGCGCCTGGCCGAGCACGGCCCAGCCGAGCACGGTGGCCACGAGCGGGCTCAGCAGGGTGAGCAGGGTGTTCTGGGTGGGGGCGAGCGTGGTCACGCCGCGGAACCACAGCAGGTACGCCAGCGCGGTGACCACGAGCGACAGGTAGCCGAGGGCGGCCGCGTTCGTCCAGGTGAGCGCGGGCGGCGCGCCCTCGATCGGGAACGTGACGGCGAGGATCGCCGCGCCGCCCGCGGCGAGCTGCCAGCCGGTGAGGGCGAGCAGGGCGGTGCCGCGGTTCCGGTAGCCCTGCGGCAGGCCCCACTTGCGGCCGAGCACGGTGCCGAGCCCCATGGTGAGCGCCGCGCCGCCGGCCGCGGCGAGGCCGATCGGGTCGAGGGCGATCCTCGAGCGCAGCACGAGCAGCGCGACCCCGGCCGCCCCGACGGCCGCGGCGGCGAGCAGCCGCCGCGTGGGGCGCTCGCCGAGCAGCAGGTACGCGTACCCGGCGACCACGAACGGGCTGATCGCGCCGAGCATGGCGGCGATGCCGCCGGGCAGCCGGTAGGCCGAAAGGAACAGCAGGGGGAAGAACAGCCCGATGTTGAGCGCGCCGAGCACGGCCGACCGCCACCACCACGCGCCCCGGGGCAGCGCGAGCCGCCCGGCGAGCGCGGCGACGACGGCGCACAGCACGATCCCGGCGGGCAGCGCCCGCACCGCCCCGACGAGCAGCGGGCGGCCGGGCGGGAGGAACTCGGTCGTCACCACGTAGGTGGTCCCCCACAGGATCGGGGCGACCGCCGTGGCGGCGACGACCGGAGTCCCGGCTGGAGAATTCGTCACGACGCCGTGTCGTTTCCGGATGACGGGAGGCCGGGCCGCACCGCGGCTAGGCCTCCCGCTCCTGCGGGTGGGTGGCCAGCGGCTCCACCGTGATGGTCATCCACGGGAACATCGGCAGCGACGCCAGGGCGTCGTGCAGCTCGGTGGCGTCCGCCGCCTCGTACAGGCCGACCGTCCCGGTGGTCCCCGGCACCCGCCACAGCCGCTTGAGGATGCCCGCCTCGCGCAGCTCCTTGGCGCGGGCGCGCTCGGCGCGGCGCAGCTCCTCCCGGCGCTCGGGCGGGGTGTCGGGGGGCAGGTTGTTCACGGTCCGGACGAGGAACTCCACGTGGTCTCCTGGTCGAGGGGCTGGTGGGGACGGTACGGCGGGTCAGGACTCGGCGATCTTCAGCAGCAGCGCGGCGAGCTCGGCCGGGGCGGTGACCATCGCCTCGTGCCCGGTCTCCAGCTCGTACACCGGCCAGCCGCGCTCCCGCGCCCGGTCGGCGTGCCGCTGGAACACCCGCATCCAGCTCACGCACTCGATGAACGCCGCCGGAACCCGGTCGACCGCGCCGGTGAGGCGGAGCCGGTCGGTGTAGGTCTTCCACGGGTGGGGGGTGAGCCTGGGGCTGAGCCAGTCCACGTCGGCCTGCTCGGTCACGCCGAGCACCTGCAGCGAGCGGACCGGGACGAGCCAGCCGAAGCCGCGCTCCTGGGCGGACTCGGCCCAGTGGTGCGCCACCTGCTCGGGCAGCAGCTCGCGCGCGGCGTCGCCGTCGTCGCCGACGAAGGCGTCCAGGTAGACGCGCTTGGCGACGGCGTCGGGGCGGCGGTCGGCGACGCCCGTGATCACCTGGCCGGCGTAGCTGTGGCCCACCAGGATCACCTCGGACAGCCCGAGCGTGTCCAGCACCCGGACGACGTCCTCGATGTGGGTGTCGAGCCCCACCATCGGCGAGATCAGGTGGGCGCGCTCGGACAGGCCGGTCAGGGTCGGGGTGTGCACCTCGTGGCCGGCGGCCCGCAGGTGGGGCGTCACCCGGTCCCAGCACCAGCCGCCGTGCCAGGCCCCGTGCACCAGGACGAACGTACTCAACTCGCGTCTCTCACTTCCGCCAGGACGGCTCGTCGTCGGCAACTCGTCGGTCTCGTCGGCCCCGTCGTCCGGGCCGGCGCGGGACGGGCCCCCGCGCGTTGGTCCCGGGGCTCCCCCGGGTACCCGAGAAACCCGGGGGACCCGGGAGGCGCGGCCATGCCGTAGGACCATGGCCGCGCCGGTCATCCACCCTAGGCGACCGGCCGCCCGCGCGGATCGTCCCGATGTCAGCGGAAGGGGCGACCATCCGTACCGGTCGCCCCTACGTCATCCGTCGCACCCGGTGCGGCGATCAGCCCGGGGGCGGGATCAGGCCCTCCTTGATCGCGAGCAGCGCGGCCTGGGTGCGGGAGGAGAGCTGGAGCTTGCTCAGCACGTTGCTCACGTGGGTGCGCGCGGTGCGCTCGCTGATCGCCAGCCGCGCGGCGATCTCCCGGTTGGAGAAGCCCTGCGCGACCAGGGTGAGGATCTCCCGCTCCCGCGCGGTGAGCGCGGACAGGCCGACGTTCGGCGAGACCATGCGCCGGGTGAGCTGGCGGGCGACGGCCGAGTCCAGGTGCACCTCGCCCGCGGCGGCGGCCCGGATCGCGGTGACCACCTCGTCGGGGTCGGCGTCCTTGAGCAGGTATCCGGCGGCGCCCGCGGCGAGGGCCGCGTGCACCCGCTCGGCCTCGCCGAAGCTGGTGAGCACCACGACCTTCACCTCGGGGTGGGCCTGGACGATCGCGCTGGTCGCCTCCACGCCGCCCATGCGCGGCATCTGCAGGTCCATCAGGACCACGTCGGGCAGGGGTTCGCCCATCGTCTGCCACTGCCGCAGCCGGGCGAGCGCCTGCTGGCCGTCGCTCGCCTCGCCCACCACCTCGAGGGTGGGCACGGTGTCGACGTACGCCTGCAGGCCGCGCCGTACGATCGCGTGATCGTCGACGATCATCACCCGGATGACCTCGGCCAGGGCCTCTTTTCCGGTCAACGCCCGCTCTCCGCTCCGTCTCGCGTCGCGTCCTCCCCCGCGCCCGCCGCGGGGTCGGTGTCCAGGTCGTGCTCCGGCTCCGGCAGCGACGTGCGCAGGTGCGGGAGCGTCACGGCGACCGTCCAGCCGCCGGTGGGACGCGGCCCCGCCGCCACGCGGCCGCCCCAGCGCTGCGCGCGTTCCCGCATCGACACCAGGCCGAGCGAGCGCCTGCCGGGCTCGGCGTCGCCGCCGCCCGAGCGGCGGATGTGGCCGCACCCGTTGTCGGAGATCTCGACCACCAGACCATTGTTCCGCGCGCCGGGGCCACCGTGGCGTCCGCCCCCCGTGCCCGCCCTGGCCGGGGCGACCTCGGCGAGCGGGTCGAAGCGGATCACCACCTCGGTGGCGTTGGCGTGCTTCACCACGTTGTTGAGGGCCTCCTGGATGATCCGGTAGAGGTCCTCCTGCTCGTCGATCCCGGCGTCGATGTCCAGGCCCTCGGGCACCTGGATGTCGATCTCGATGCCGGTGCGCGCCTGCAGGTTCTCGGCGTGCGCCCGCACCGCGTCGATCAGGCCGTGCTCGGCGAGGTCGAGGGGGCGCAGCTCGTAGACGAGGCTGCGCAGGTCGGCGAGCGCGGTCTGGCTGAGCCGGGCGAGCTCGTCGGCGCCGCGGCCGACGCTCGCCAGGTCCGGGTCGGGCCGCTCCAGCTGGGCGCGCAGCGCCTTGGCCTGCATGCGCATGGAGAACAGCTGCTGCACCACCGAGTCGTGCAGGTCCCGGGCGAGGCGGCGGCGCTCGTGTGAGCGCATGTCCGCCAGCAGCGCGGCGGTGTCGATCGCCACCGCGGCGTGCCCGGCCATCGCCTCGAGGAAGGCGAGGGAGCCGGGCCCGGGGTCCTCGCCGGGCAGGTAGTAGGCGTTCATCACGCCGACCGCGCGGCCCCGGACGAGCAGCGGCATGGACACGAAGCAGTCCCAGTCCGGGTAGTCCATGATCTTGTGCAGGGGCTCCCAGCGCGGGTCGGCCATGATCGCCGGCTTGCGGTGGGGGACCACGATCGGGCGGCGGGTGCGGTAGGCGTCGAGGAACCGCACCTTGGCGCCCCGGCGCCGGCACGCGGCGAGGCGTTCGGTGAAGTCCCGGGCGTCGCCGAACCCGGCCATGCCGAGCACGCGCAGCTCGCCCTCGGGATCGTCGAGGGCGAGGATCTGCACGGCCGAGATGTTCCGCGTCATCACCACCTCGCGGGCGACGGCGTCGAGGGTCGCCCGCAGCGAGTAGAGGTCGGCGACGCTGGAGGCCGCCCTGACGATCGCGGTGAGCCGCTCCTGCTGCTCCAGGGCATCGGTGACGTCGCTGAACCACACCGCGTACCCGGCCTTGGTGATCGGGGCGATGCGGTACTCGAGTTCGCGCGTGCGTCCGTCGCGGGCGGGCCAGGAGACGTGGCCGCCGTCGAGGGGCGTGGACGGCTCGAAGGGGCTCTTCCGTCCGAGCAGCTCCTCGGCCGGGCGGTCCAGGATGCGCGCGGCCGCGGGGTTGAGCATGGTGAAGCGGCCCGCCTCGTCCAGCACCGCCAGCCCCCCGCCGGAGATGTCCAGCAGCACCTTGACCGCGGCCTCGTCCAAGGCGCCCGGCGGCGGGGCGGCGCCGACGAAGGAAACCACCTCGCTGCCACCTCTTGCCTGATCAAAGGGCCCGGCCGGCCCGCCGGGCCGGATGCAGCCAGCGTACTACAGTGCGCAGAGCGTCCGTTTTGTCACGTTCGGCCGCGGTCGCGGAGGCGGAACACCGACCGCAGCGGTGTGGCGGCGCGCGGCCGGGACGCGCCCGGCCCGGCCCACGTGGCGTTCCCCGCCCCGCGTACGGCGAGCACGGCCACGAGGGAGGCGGCGGCGAGCCCGGCGACGTAGACCGCGACCGGGGTGGCGGAGCCGAAGGCGAGGGTGAGCGCCGAGCCGACGAGCGGGGTGATCGCGCCGCCGATGACGCCGCCGACGGCGTAGGCGATCGAGATGCCGCTGTAGCGCACCCGGGCGTCGAACATGCCGGCGAACAGCGCGCCGAGCGCGCCCGCGGGCACGCCCTGCACGATCGCCGCCACGCCGATGGCGGCGATCGCCGGGCCGAGCTCGCCGGTGTCGATGAGCGCGACCATCGGGACCGGCCACAGCACCGCGCACGCCGAGCCCGCCAGGTACACGGCGCGGGGCCCGACGCGGTCGGCGAGGCGGGCGGCGCCGAGGATCGCCGCGGCCCACAGCGGGGTGGACAGCAGGATGATCGTGAGCAGCGTGCCGCGCTCGAACCCGGCCTGCTGGATGCCGTGGCTGAGCAGGTAGACGGTGACCAGGTGGCCGAACGCGGGCGGGGCGGTGGCGGCGATAGCGCCGAGCACGAGGTTGCGCCGGTGGCCGCCGAGCAGCTCGCGCAGCGGCGCTGCGGCGACGTTCCCGGTACGGCGCAGCCGGGTGAACTCCGGGGACTCCGGCAGGCGCAGCCGGGCCCGGAAGCCGAGCACGATCAGCACGGCGCTGAGCAGGAACGGCACCCGCCAGCCGTAGGAGAGGAAGTCGTCCTCGGGGAGCAGGGCGGCGGCGAGGAAGGCGAGGTTCGAGGTGAGCACGCCGATCGGCCAGCCGAACTGGGCGAACGAGCCCCACAGCGCGCGGCGGCCGGGGGCGGCGTGCTCGGTGGCGATGAGCACCGCGCCGCCCCACTCGCCGGACACGCCGAGGCCCTGCACCACGCGCAGCAGCACGAGCAGCACCGGGGCGGCCACCCCGATCGCGGCGTAGGTGGGGAGCACGCCGATGAGGAAGGTCGAGCCGCCGGTGAGCATCAGGGTGAGGATGATCATGGGTCTGCGGCCGGCCCGGTCGCCGAACCGGCCGACCAGCGCCGCGCCGAGCGGGCGGGCGAGGAAGCCGGCGGCGAACGTGCCGAAGGTCGCCAGAACGGTGGCGATCGCGTCGAAGCGCGGGAAGAACAGCTCGCCGAACACCAGGGCCGCGGCGACCGCGAAGACGTGGTCGGCGTACCACTCCAGCGAGGTGCCGACGAACGCGGCGGTGAACACGCTCCGCCGTGGCGGCGTCCCCGGCCTGGGGTCAGGCGCCGAGAAGAACGGCACCGAGGAGAACACAGCGCGGTAGGACACTGCGTGCCGCACCCCTTCCGATGGTGCCCCGGCCCTCGAGGTGAAATGCCTGAAAGGCACCGCTTGTTCCGATATTCACCGGCGTATCCGGCTCTGCTAGCGTCGTTCTTGGTGGAAACCTATCCCGCCCGGCGCACCCGTACAGCCGGTGCGCTGCTCGGTACGGCCGTGGCACTGGCGGCCCTGACGGTGTGGGCCCCGCCCGCCCCGGCCCGGGCCGAGCTGTCGGTGATGACGTGGAACGTGTGCGCCGCCACCAACCCGGCCTGCGGCCTGTACCGCGCCGACGAGCACGAGCTCGCCCGGCGCATCGGCGAGCGGGTCGTCTCCGGGCCGATCCGGCCCGACGTGGTGTTCCTGCAGGAGTTCTGCACCGGGGCGGCGCGCGCCCTCGAGCTGCACCTGGAGCGGGCGACCGGCCGGGCGTGGAGCATGCGCTGGTGGGCGGTCACCTCTGCCGACGGCCGGCCGTACCCCTGCCGCCCGGACCGCCGCGGCCGGTCGCGCGGCGCGCAGAGCATCGCGGTCGCGGTCGCCGAGCCCGAGCACGCGGTCACCTTCACCACCCACCCGCTCCCCGCGCCGCCGTGGTACGTACGGCGCGCGGCGCAGTGCGTCACCATCCACGCCCGGCGGGTGCACGCCTGCGGGACCCACCTGTCGGCGGGCACCCGGTACGACGACCGCGAGCCGGGCGCGCCGTACCGGACCCGGCAGCTCGCGTGGCTGCTCGCGCTCGCCGCCAAGCCCGGCCACCGCGTGGTCTTCGGCGGCGACCTCAACGTGGTGCCGCCCGACGCGGTCGCGCGCCGGCCCGGCGGCGCCCGGGCCGTGGCCCCCGCCTACCGCGACTACGCCGAGTGCGACCAGTCCGGGGCGGCGCGCACCGGGCGGTGGACCTACCAGGGGGACGGGATCCGCGCCAAGCTCGACTACCTGTTCGCGGCGCGCGGGCGCATCCGGGCCTGCCACGTGCCGGATGTGGCCCGGCTGTCCGACCACCGGCCGCTGTACATGCGCGTCGCGCTGTAGCGGCGGCGGGAGGTCGCCGGGTCGCCCGGCAGGCGGCGACGAGGCCGGTCGACTCGCGGACCACCAGGTCGGTGCCGAGACTCGCGACCGTGGGGGCGGCGCCATCGGCGGCCGACCGCACCAGCAGGTCGACGGCGATGCCCGGCGGCGGCCGTGGGCATGGCGGTCGTGGTGAGCTTGGGCCGGCTGCGCCGGACGGCGCCGATGTCGTCCACGCCGACCACGCTGATGTCGTCCGGCACCCGCACCCCGCGCGCGTACAGGCCCTCGATCAGCCCGAGCGCGACCTGGTCGTTGCAGGCGAGCACGGCCGTGGTGGCCGAGGCGAGCACCCGCTCGGCCGCGGCGAGCCCCGCCCGCGCTCGGTAGGGGCGTTGGGGCCGAGCAGCACCACCTCGGCGCCGCGCGCCGCGGCCGCGGCGGCGCGCATCCGCCGCCCGGTCCACGAACCGCTCGGCCCGAGCACCAGGACGATGCGGAGCGCGCCGGTGTTCGCCGGGGCGGGCGGGCCGTACGGCGCGGCGCCCGACCAGGCCCGATCCGCCCGCGAGGCCGAGGGCCGACAGGCCGCCCCGCCTCGCGACCGGACCGCGCGAAGGGCTCGTGGCCTGCGTGCGCGGCGTCGCCGAGGTGGGGCCGCGGTCATCCTCTACCGGCCGCCGCGGTGGGCGTCACACCACGATGAGGTCACGCGGCCGGTGGTTGACCCGCTCGCCGCCGGTCTCGGTGCACACCACGATGTCCTCGATGCGGGCACCGTGCCGGCCGGGCAGGTAGATGCCGGGCTCCACGGAGAACGCCATGCCCACCTCGAGCGGCTCGGTGTTGCCCGCGACGATGTACGGCTCCTCGTGCACCTCCAGGCCGATGCCGTGGCCGGTGCGGTGGATGAAGTACTCGCCGTACCCGGCGTCCTCGATCACCCGGCGGGCGGCCGCGTCGATCTCCTCGCACGGCACGCCGGGCCGTACCGCGTCGCACGCGGCCTCCTGGGCGGCCTGCAGCACCTCGTAGTAGGCGACGAAGTCCTCCGGCGGGTCGCCGACCACGTAGGTGCGGGTGGAGTCGGAGCAGTAGCCGCTCGGCATCGGGCCGCCGATGTCCACCACGACCGGCTCGCCCGGCTGGATCACCCGGTCGGACACCTCGTGGTGCGGGCTCGCGCCGTTCGGGCCGGAGCCGACGATCACGAAGTCGGCGGCGACGTGCCCGGCCTCCACGATCGCCGCGGCGATGTCCCGGGCCACCTCCCGCTCGGTACGGCCCGGCTTGAGGAAGTTCGGCACGAGCGCGTGCACCGCGTCGATCGCCGCGCCCGCCTCGCGCAGCGCCGCCACCTCGGCCGGGCTCTTGCGCATGCGCAGCTCGCGCAGCACCTTCCCGGCGAGCTCCTGCCGGGCCCGCGGCATGGCGTCGCGCAGCCGCAGCGCCTGCATCGCCCACATCCGGTCGGCGACGCCGACCCGCTCGACCTCGCCGAGCCGGGCGGCGACCAGCGCGTAGGGGTCGTCGGTCTCGTCCCAGGCCACGAACTCGATGCCGAGCCGGGAGGCCGGGGAGTGCTCGGCGGCGGGCAGCTCCAGCCGGGGCACCACGAGGAACGGCTCGCCGGTCGCGGGCACCACCAGGCAGGTGAGGCGCTCCAGCTGGGTGGCGTCGTAGCCGGTCACGTACCGCAGGTCGGGCCCGGGGGTGAGCAGCAGGGCGTCCAGCCCGGAGCGCGCGGTGGCCTCGGCCACGGCGGCCAGCCGGGAAACGGGATACAGCTCCATCGACTCCGTCGTCACAGGGCCAATCTAGACCACCGGCGCGGGTTACGGACATCCGCCCGGCGGCCGGCCGGATATCCCGAAACCGCCTCGCAGCCCGTCCGCAACCGGCTACACTCCGCTATTGACCGATCACTTGACGTTCGATCATCCCCCCGTTGGGTCATAGTTTGAGAGCGAGCCCCATGGTCGGCGCCGAGGGTCTCCACCCCTCCACCCACACCGCCCCCCGCGACCTTGATCCGGCGCCGGGGCGACCGCCGGCGTCCGCGCCGGCCCTCGACCCCGCCCTTTCCGCGGGCCTCGCCGACGCTCTTCCCGAGGGCCTCCGCGCCGATCTCGCCGCGGACCTCGGCGACGGCCCGCCCGGCGCCCCTCCCGGGGACGGCCCGGCGGAAGGCCGCGGCGGCGAACCGCGGTACGCCCCGCAGGGCGTGCCGGACGCGCCCGCCACGCCCGCCGCGCTCGTCCGGCAGGCGCGCGCCCACCTCGGCGGGCCGTACGCGCACGCCCCGCTGCCGATGGCACCGCCGCCCGGCGGGCCGTACGCGACCCAGCTCGCCCACGTGCAGGAGCTGGGCGAGATGGGGTGGTGCACCTGGAACCTCGGCACCGGGGACGCGTCGTGGTCCGACCACGTGTACGTGATCTTCGGCCGGTCGCCGGAGGAGGGGCCGATCGGGCTCGACGCGCTCGCCGGTCACGTGGTGCCCGCCGACCGCCCGGCCTTCGACCGGGCGCTGCGCGAGGTGCTCGGCGGCGCCCGCTGCCAGGCGGAGTTCCGCATCCGCACCGCCCGCGGGCTGCGCGTGCTGCGCACCGTGCTCGACCCGGTGGCGGGCCCGGGCGGCGCGGCCGGGACCGTGTACGGGGTGATCCAGGACATCACCCGGCGCGCCGAGGAGCGGCTGCTCGCCGACACCCTCAGCGACGCGATCCTGCCCCGGCAGGGCCCGGTGATCGACCTGCCCGGCGTGCGGGTCGCGGTGCGCTACCTGCCCGCCGAGCGCACCACCGGGCTCGGCGGCGACTGGTACCTCGCCTGCGAGGCCTCCCGCGGCCGGGTGCTGATCGCGATCGGCGACGTCTCCGGGCACGGCCGCGACGTGATCGCCCCGATGGCGCGGCTGCGGCACGCGGTCGACGCCCTCGTCGTCACCGGCGCCTCCCCGGCCCAGCTGCTCGCCTGGCTCAACGAGCTGGTCTGGCAGTCCCACGACGGCACCACCGCCACCGCGCTCGCCGGGTACCTCGACCCGGTGGCCCAGGAGTTCACCTGGGCGCAGGCCGGGCACCTGCCGCCGATCCTCACCGGCGGCGGCGAGGCGCGGCTGCTCGACGCGCCCGAGGGCGTGCTGCTCGGCGCCGACGCCCACTCCGGCTACGAGCTCGCCCGGGTACGGCTGCGCCGCGGCGAGACGCTGCTGCTCTACACCGACGGGCTCGTGGAGCGCCCCGGCCGCGACATCGAGGACGGCATCGCGCTCATCCGGCTCGCCGCCACCTCGCTCACCGGGGGCGACCTCGCGGCCGGCCTTGACCGGATCATCGACGCGGTCGGCGGCGCCAACCCCGCCGACGACGCCTGCCTGCTCGCCGTACGGCTGCCGCTCAGCCTCGGCTAGCCACGCGAAGGTGCCGCGGGACCGGTGCGGATGCGAGGATGGGCGGCATGGCCGGGCTGATGCTTCTCGACACGCCGTCGCTGTACTTCCGCGCCTTCTTCGGGGTGCCCGAGTCGCTCACCGCGCCGGACGGCACGCCGGTGAACGCGGTGCGCGGGCTTATCGACATGACCGCGACCCTGGTGCGGGCGCACACGCCGGACGCGCTGGTGGCGTGCATGGACGCCGACTGGCGGCCCGCGTTCCGGGTGGCCGCGATCCCCTCCTACAAGGCGCACCGGCTCGCCGCCGACGGCCGGGAGCGGACGCCCGAGGCGCTCGAGGCACAGATCCCGATCATCGAGGAGGTGCTCGACGCGGTCGGCATCGCCCGCGTCGGCGTGCCCGGCTACGAGGCCGACGACGTCATCGGCACGTATGCGGCGCGGGCCACCGGCCCTGTCGACGTGGTCACCGGGGACCGCGACCTGTTCCAGCTCGTCGATGACGCGCGGCAGTGCCGCGTCCTTTACACAGTAAGGGGGATTCGTAACCTTCAGGTGGTCGACGAGGCGTTTGTCACCACCAAGTTCGGCATCCCCGGCCGCGGCTACGCCGACTTCGCGGTGCTGCGCGGCGACCCCAGCGACGGGCTGCCCGGCGTGCCGGGCGTCGGCGAGAAGACCGCGGCCGCGCTCATCACCCGGTTCGGCTCGCTGCGGGGCGTGCTCGAGGCGCTCGACGCGGGCCGCACCGACGGCTTCCCCGCGGGCAGCCGCAACCGGCTCGCCGCGGCCCGCGACTACCTCGACGTCGCCCCGGCCGTGGTCCGGGTCGCCCGCGACGTCCCGCTGCCGGACGTCGACGTCGCGCTGCCGCGCAAGCCCCGCGACCCCGAGCGCCTCGTCGCGCTCGCCGACCGGTACGGCCTCGACGGGCCGCTCAACCGGCTGCTCGCCGCCCTCGCCGGCCGGCCCGCGCCGGGGCGGGGTCAGGCCAGCGAGGAGTAGGCGACGACGCCGCGGCGCATCGCCTCGATCGCCCGGGCGGCGGTGACCCGCACGTTCGAGTGCTGCGGCGCGGCCTCGCGGATCTGGTCGAGCAGGTCGACGAGCTGCTTGACCTGGCGCACGAAGTCGCCCGCGGCGAGGTCGCCGTCGAGCAGCACCGCGTCGAGGCTGTGGCCCTTCGCCCAGCGCCAGGCGACCCAGGCGAACCCGAAGTCGGGCTCGCGCAGGAACGACAGGCCGTGTTCCTTCTCCACCGCCTCCAGCTCGCCCCACAGGCGCACCATCTCGGTCATCGTCCGGGTGGCCGCGCCGGTCGGCATCCGGGGGCTGCCCGGGTCGTCCTGCCGGGACTCGTACACCAGGCAGGACACGCACGCGGCGAGCTCGGCGTGGTCGAGGTCCTCCCACAGGCCCTGGCGGAGGCACTCGGCGGTGAGCAGGTCGAGCTCGGTGTAGAGCTTGGCGAGGCGGCGGCCGTGCACGGTGACGCGTTCCGCGTTCGGCTCGCCCTCGAGGTAGCCGAGCACGGTCAGCACCGCGCACACCCGGTCGAAGGTGCGGGCGATCACGTGCGAGCGGCTCTCCACCCGCCGCCGCAGCGCCTCGGTCTCCCGCAGCAGGCGGTGGTAGCGCTCGGCCCAGCGGGCGTGGTCCTCCCGCTCGTCACACCCGTGGCAGGGGTGCCGCCGGATCTCCCGCCGCAGCCGGTTGATCTCCTCGTCCTCGACCGCGTGGTCGCGCACCCGGGGCGGCGGGCCCAGGTCCCGGTCGCCGATCTTGTTGTGCATGGTGGCGACCAGGTCGGCCCGGTCCTTGGCGTTGCGGGAGTTGAAGTTCCGCGGGATGCGCAGCCGCTCCACCGGCTCCACCGGCACCGGGAAGTCGGCCGTGGACAGCCGCTTCACCTGCTTGCCCGCGGTGAGCACGAGCGGCGAGGGACCGTTCCCCCGGCTGCTCAGGCCCGGGTCGAGCACGACCGCGAGCCCGCTGCGCCGCCCGCCCGGCACCCGGATCACGTCGCCGGGCCGCAGCGCCTCCAGCGAGCGCACCGCCTGCGCGCGGCGGGCCGCCCCGCGCTGCCGGGCGAGCTCGGCCTCCCGGTCGGACAGGCGGCGGCGCAGCGCCGCGTACTCGGCGAAGTCCCCCAGGTGGCAGGTCATCGCCTCGGCGTACCCGGCGAGCGCCTCCTCCGAGCGGCGCAACTGCCGGGTGAGGCCGACCACCGCGCGGTCCGCCTGGAACTGGGCGAACGACGCCTCCAGCAGGTTGCGGGCGCGCTCCCGGCCGACCTGGCCGACGAGGTTGACCGCCATGTTGTAGGAGGGGCGGAAGCTGGAGCGCAGCGGGTAGGTGCGGGTGCTCGCCAGGCCGGCCACCGCGAACGGGTCGGTGCCCGGCTGCCAGATCACCACGGCGTGGCCCTCCACGTCGATGCCGCGGCGCCCGGCCCGGCCGGTGAGCTGGGTGTACTCGCCGGGGGTGAGGTCGACGTGGGTCTCGCCGTTCCACTTGTCGAGCTTCTCGATCACCACCGAGCGGGCCGGCATGTTGATGCCGAGGGCGAGGGTCTCGGTGGCGAACACCGCCTTCACCAGGCCCTTGGCGAACAGCTCCTCGACCACCTCCTTGAAGGTGGGGAGCATGCCGGCGTGGTGGGCGGCGAGCCCGCGCTCGAGGCTGTCGCGCCACTCCAGGAAGCCGAGCACGGACAGGTCCTCGTCGGGCAGGTGGGCGGTGCGCTCGTCGACGATGCGGCGGATCTCGCGGCGCTCCCACTCGTCGGTGAGGCGGATGCCGGCGAACACGCACTGCCGCACCGCGTCCTCGCAGCCGTTGCGGGAGAAGATGAACGTGATCGCGGGCAGCAGGCCCTCGGCGTCGAGCCGCCGGATCACCTCGGGGCGGCTCGGGGTGAGCATGCGGCCGCGCGGGCCGCGCGAGTAGCCGCGCCGGCCCCGCCCGCCGGGGCCGAACCGGACCTCCTCGCGGGCGAACCGGATGAGCTCGGGGTTGACCTGCGGCCGGTCGGTGTCCTCGGCGACGAACAGGTCATAGAGGCGGTTGCCGACCATCATGTGCTGCCACAGCGGCACCGGCCGGTGCTCGTCGACGATCACCGTGGTGTCGCCGCGCACGTCGCCCAGCCACTCGCCGAACTCCTCGGCGTTGCTCACCGTCGCCGACAGCGCCACCAGCCGCACCGACTCGGGGAGGTGGATGATGACCTCCTCCCACACCGCGCCGCGGAACCGGTCGGCGAGGTAGTGGACCTCGTCCATCACCACGTAGCCGAGGCCGTTGAGCGTGGGGGACCCGGCGTACAGCATGTTGCGCAGCACCTCGGTGGTCATCACCACCACCGGGGCCTCGCCGTTGACGCTGTTGTCGCCGGTGAGCAGACCGACCTTCGCCGTGCCGTACCGCCGGAGCAGGTCGTTGTACTTCTGGTTGGACAGCGCCTTGATCGGGGTGGTGTAGAAGCACTTCTGCCCCCGCTCCAGGGCGAGGTGGACGGCGAACTCCCCCACCACCGTCTTGCCCGATCCGGTGGGCGCGGCGACGAGCACGCCGTCACCGGCCTCCAGCGCCCGGCACGCGTCGACCTGGAACTCGTCGAACTCGAAGTCGTACAGGGCGCGGAACGCGGTGAGCGCGGGTCCGTTCTCGGCCTGCTGCCTCCGGAAGGCGGCATAGCGTTCGGCAGGCGTGGTCATGCGCCCAAGCCTACCGACCCGGCACTTTTGGTCCGTCCCGCCGAACGGAACGCGATCACGCCGTCACGCGGCGACCCGCCGTACCGCCGGGCGGCGGCGCGTGGCGCCCGCGCGGGCACGACGCGTCACTCCCGGGAGCTGCCCTCCAGGTCGTCGGCCCGGCTCGCCGCGGGCCCGTCGAGCTCCTCCTCCAGCGCCCGCTGCCGCTCGGCCTCCTCCGCGTCGCGCTTGCGGTCGTGGAAGTACATGAACACCTCGGCGAGCAGGAACAGGCCCACCATCGGCAGGGCCAGCGAGAGCATGCTGATCGGGTCCTGGCTCGGCGTGGCCACCGCCGAGAACACGAACATCAGGAAGATCACCATGCGCTGGTGCTTGGCCACGGTGCGGAACCGCAGCACCCCGATGAGGTTGAGGAACACCAGCAGCAACGGCAGCTCGAACGACACCCCGAAGATGATCAGCATGGCGAGCGCGAAGTTGAGGTACTCGCTCATGCTGAGCAGCGGGATCACGCCGGTCGGCGCGAACCCGAGCAGCAGCGACAGGCCCTTGTCCATCACGAGGTAGGCGAGCGCCGCGCCGGCGAGGAACAGCGGCACGGCGATGCCGAGGAAGGACAGGGTGTAGCGCCGCTCGTGCTGGTACAGCCCCGGGGTGACGAACGCCCAGATCTGGTACAGCCACAGCGGGGCGGAGACGATGATCCCGAAGATCAGCGCGACCTTCAGGTTGACGAGGAACGCGTCGAACACGCCGTTCACCACGAGCGTGCACGACTCCCGGTTGAGCTGCTGCGACTGCGGCAGCCGGCAGTAGGGCGTCTTGAGGAAGTTCCAGATCGGCTCGAAGAACACGAAGCCGACCACGGTCCCCGCGACGATGCTGAGGATCGCCTTGATCAGGCGGCTGCGCAGCTCGCGGAGGTGATCCATGAGCGGCATGCGCCCCTCGTCATCGCGCCGTTTCGACGCGGACGAGCGTTTGAGCAGCGTCATGCGAGATCCCCGGTGTGCGGAGGCGACAGATCGGTCGGGCGGCGGGCGAGCCGGAGGCTCACTCCTCCTTGTTCTTCTGCGCCGCGGCCCGGGCGCGCAGCCGTGCGGCCTCCTCCTCCAGCGCGCGGGCCCGCTCCTCGTCGCTCATCGGCTGGGCCGGCGGCAGCGGGGGCGTCTGGACGGCCTTGGCAGGCTGGGGACGCGACGCGGCGTCGTCGTCGTCCAGCTTGGCGGTCTCCTTCTTGAACAGGCGCAGCGACTGGCCCAGCGCCCTCGCCGTGTCCGGCAGCTTCTTGGTGCCGAACAGCAGGATCAGCACCAAGAGGATGAGGATCCATTCCATGGGTCCCATTGTGGGCATCGCGACATCCTTAAGGCCGAGCGACGTGCAGTGTCCACCTCGATGGTACGCGCTACCGCCGCCTGCTCTCACCCCTCCCGTCCATTCCGCTCCCTTCCGTTCCGGGTCCGTTCCTCCGTCCCGCCGGCGGCCGCGGGCCGGGTGCGGGGCACGCCGTTCCCTCGCGGGCCGCCGTTCACGCCGCCCGCGCCGGCGCCGTAATCCGCTGCTCGCGCCCGCCGCTCCGCGAGCAGCCGCCGCGTGCGCTCCACCTCGCGCCCCAGCTCCCGGGCGGCCAGCCACACCCGGACCGACAGCACCGCGAGTACGGCGAGCCCGGCGGCGACCAGCCCGACCGCGGCGAAAATTACCGTCATGGACCGTCACTGTAAAGGGCGAGGGCGGCGCGCGCCTCGTCGGCGACACGCCGCGCGAGCGCGGCCGGGGCGACCACCTTGCCGCTGTCGCCGAGCCGCAGCGCGAGCCGTACCAGCCAGCCCTGGTCGCGGGCGCGCAGGGCGATGCGCAGCCGTCCCTCGCCGAGCTCGGTGACCTGTTCGCACGGGTAGTACTCGGCGACCCACCGGCCCGCCGCGGTCACCTCGAGCTCGACCAGCTCGTCGGTGGGCGAGGGGCGGAACACGCCCTCGGCGAGGTCCATCGGCTCGGCCTCCTCCGGCGGGCTCGCGGGCACGTCGAGCACCTCGACGCCGAGGATGCGGTCGAGCCGGAACAGCCGCATGCCCTCGGCCCGGTAGCACCAGCCCTCCAGGTAGGCGCGGCCGTCGGCCATCACCACCCGCATCGGGTCGACCTCGCGCGGGGTGATCTCGTCGCGGCCCGGCACGTAGTAGCGCAGCGACAGCCGCCGCCTGCGGCGCAGCGCGTCCTGCACGGTGGCGAGCGCGTCGGGCTCGGCGTCCACCTCGACGGCGACCTGGTTGCTCACCGCCGCGGCGCCCTCGGCCGCGGCCCGCTCGAGCTTGGCGATCACCCGGGCGAGCGCGTCCCGGTTGTTCTCGAACCCGGGCAGGTCGGCGAGCATGCGCAGCGCCACGATGAGCGCGCTCGCCTCGTCCACGGCGAGCCGCAGCGGCCGGGCGATGGTGTCGGCGTTGTCGATGAGGATCTCGCCGCCGTCCCAGGAGACGTCGATGAGGTCGCCGGGGGTGTGGCCGGGCAGGCCGCACATCCACACCAGCTGCAGGTCGTCGATGAGCTGTTTCTCGGTGACGCCGAACAGCTTCGCCACCTCGCCCACCTCGGCGCCCTGGTGGGACAGCAGGTACGGCACCAGCGCGAGCAGCCGCGGCAGCCGGTCGGCGGAACTCATGCCAACGCTCCCTTCAGTCGCCGGATCACCGCGTCCCGCAGGTCGGGCGGGTCGAGCACGCGTACGTCGGCGCCGAGGCTGGCGATCCAGGCGCCGAGCCGGTCGGGGTCGGAGAAGGTGACCTGGAGCTCGTCCCAGCCGTCCGGGCCGGGCCGGGTCGCGGTGGCGCGGTGCCGCAGGCCCTGGCAGGTGCCGGTGCGCACGTGCACGACGGCGGTGCGCGTGGTGGCGAGCCGCTTGTCCTGGTAGTCGACCATGGCCCGGATGTCGACGTCCTCGGGCACGGTCACCTGGCCGGGCCTGCCGACCGGGCGCACCTCGCCGGTGATGCGGCTGAGCCGGAACACCCGGGGGGCGTCGCGGTCGCGGTCGTGGCCCACCAGGTACCAGCGGCCGCGGCGGCTCACCACGCCCCACGGCTCCACGGTCCGGGTGAGCACCTCACCCCGGCCCGCGGCGCGGTAGTCGAACCGCACGGCCCGCCGGTCCCGCACCGCCTCCCACAGCGCCGGGAAGGCCGGGTCGGGGGTGTCCACCCGCAGCTCGAACGGCCCGGCCGAGGCCTCGTCGGTCTCCACCCCGGCGGCGCGCAGCTTGAGCAGCGCCCCGCTCGCCGCGCCCGCGAGGGCGGCCCGCTGCCACACCTGGGCGGCGAGGCCGAGCACCGCGGCCTCGTCGGGCTCGAGCGAGATCTCGGGCAGCTCGTAGGCGTGCCGCTCGATGCGGTAGCCGAGCTCGCCCTCCCAGTCGCGCTCCACCCGGATCGGGATGCCGATCTCCCGCAGCTCGTTCTTGTCCCGCTCGAACATGCGCTGGAAGGCCTCGTCGCTGTCCCGGTCGTACCCGGGCACGGCCTGCCGGATCTGCTCGGCGGTGAGCGGCCGCCTGGTGGCGAGCAGGCAGATCACCAGGTTGAGCAGCCGCTCGGTCTTCCGCCGCGACATCGGGCCCTCCCTTCGTGGCTGTTGCGGGTCGCCTGCGACGCTAACGCGCCTGCCGGGGGGCGCGCGCCGACGCTACCCTTGTCCGCGTGATCAGATGGCGCAAGGGCACGGTGACGGCGGTCCGGCGTGAGTGGACGGGGGCGGTGGAGCTGGACGTCGCCATCGGCGACGGGGAGGGGCGCGAGCAGTGCCGCGCGCTCGCCTACCCGGCGCTGGTGGGACGTCCCGAGCCGGGCGACACGGTGCTGCTGAACACCACCGCGCTCGCCCTGGGGCTCGGTACGGGAGGGTACGCCATGGTGGTCGCCGTTCCGGACCGTTTGCCGCAAGATCCGTCCGGACCCGGCCATCTGGTCAAGGCCCGCTACACGCCGCTGCAGGCCACCGTGCTCGGCGCGGACGAGCAGGGCTCGCCGTACCACGAGGTGCTGCGCGAGGCCGACGACCTGGGCGGCATGCCGGTGGTCGTGGCCGACCTGCACTCGGCGGTCCCGGCGATCCTCGCCGGGCTGTACGGCTCGCGCCCCGGCACGAAGGTGGCGTACGTGATGCTCGACGGCGGGGCGCTGCCGGCCTGGTTCTCGATGTCGTGCGCGCGGCTGCGCGAGGCAGGCTGGCTGTGCGGGGTGATCACCACCGGGCAGGCGTTCGGCGGCGACGTGGAGACGGTGACCGTGCACACCGGGCTGCTCGCCGCGCGGCACGTGCTCGGCGCCGAGGTCGCGATCGTGGCGCAGGGTCCGGGCAACCTCGGCACCGGCACCCGGTGGGGGTTCTCCGGGGTGGCCGCCGGGGAGGCGGTCAACGCCGCCGCGGTGCTCGGCGGGCGGCCGGTGGCCGCGCTGCGGGTGAGCGAGGGCGACGCCCGGGAGCGGCACCTGGGCGTGTCGCACCACTCGCTCACCGCCTACGGCCGGGTCGCGCTCGCCCGGGCCCAGGTGGTGGTGCCGCGGCTGCCGGGTGAGTTCGGCGAGCAGGTGGCGAAGCAGGCCGAGCCGCTGGGCGAACGGCACGAGCTGGTCGAGGTCGGCGTGGACGGCCTGCGGGAGCTGCTGGAGCGCTGCCCGGTCCGGTTGTCGTCGATGGGCCGGGGGCTCGACCAGGACGAGGCCTGCTTCCTCGCCTCGGCGGCGGCAGGCCGTCACGTCGCCTCCCTGCTCCCCTAGGGCTCTCCCAGGTCCGCTACGGGGTCCGCCCCCGTACCGGGAGCGCGGCACGGCTCAGACGCGCTCGAGGCGCCGCTCCCCCGTCGGCTCGTAGAAGTCCCGGAAGGTGAACGCCTCAGGGCCCGGCCCCTCCTCGCGGAGCCTGCGCAGCCGTTCCATCGCCTCCGGCACGGTGGGGATCACGCCCTCCGGGAGCCACCACATCACCAGGTGGGGCTGCCGCAGCGGCTCGAACCACTCCCGCCGCCGCCGCATGAACCGCAGGTGCTCGCTGCGGTAGGTGTAGCTCCACAGCGCCTCGCGCGACTCCCAGACCGACAGGTTGATGAGCACGCGCTCGTCCTCGGTGTCCGGCGTGGTGCCGGTCGGCCCGCCGCCCTTGAGCCGCCACACGAAGCCCGGCCAGGACTCGGCGAGCCGGTTGATGCGCTCGAGTCCGGCCACGAAGTCCGCCATCACCGGGGAGTCGAGGGGCGCGACCATGCGTGCCACGTTGAGCTGTGCCAGATGCATGGACACAGCCGACCATGGCCCGGCCTTCTATGTCAATGGTTTTTGTTTTTAGAAGCCGGCTCGTCCCCCGGCGGCGGGCGGAACGCGACGCAGCACTCCCCCGGCCGCGGATCGAGCACCGCGGCCACCTCGCCGTCCCGGCCCAGCCCCTTGAGCAGGCCCTCGCACAGCGCGAGGTTCATCGCGCAGACCAGGGTCGGCTGCCGCTCGGCGGCGAGGTGGAAGGGGCAGTTGCGCAGCCGCAGCGCGCCCTGCTCGTCGGGGTACGGCTCGTAGCCGCGGGCCGCCAGCACCGCCGCCAGGTCGGCGCCGGGCGGCTCGGCGGCGCCGATCGTCTCGCCCGCCCGGCGGGCCGCGTCCTCGGCCCGCCGGTCCGCCTCCAGCGTCGCGACCACGTCGGCGAGGAGCAGGGCGAGCGTGCGGTAGTCGCGGGGCGGGACGCTCACCTGGTGCTCGGTGGCGGCCCGGCGGTAGACCTTCGCCGGGCGGCCGCTGCCCGGCCCGGTACGCCCCGTGAGCCGCCGCGAGCCGGCCTCGAGCAGGCCCGCCTCGACCAGCCGGTCGAGGTGGAACGCGGCGAGGGTGCGCTGGATGCCCACCGCCTCGGCGGCCTCGCCGCGGCTCACCTCGCGCCCCTGCGCGACCACGTACTCGTAGAGCCGCCGGCGCACCGGGTCCCGCAGCACGCCGAGCACGCCCAGATCGTCCGCGGTCATGGCGTCACGCCCGCGCTCAGTACGCTCCCAGCACGTCCACGACGAAGACGAGGGTGTCGGTGCCCTTGATCACGTCGCCCTGGCCCTGCTCGCCGTACCCGAGCTTGGGCGGGATCACCAGCAGCACGCGGCTGCCCACCGGGACGCCGACCAGGCCCTGGTCCCAGCCCTTGATGACCTGGCCGGTGCCGATCTGGAACATCACCGGGTTGCCCCGGTTCCAGCTGCTGTCGAACTCCTTGTCGGTGCCCCAGATCTTGCCGACGTAGTGGACGAGCACGCCCTGGCCGGACTTCACCTTCGGGCCGTCGCCCTTGATCACGGTCTTGGCGACGAGCTCGGCCGGGGCCTTCTCGCCGGTCTTGGTGGACAGCTTCGGCGCGGCGTCGCCGCCCGGGTTCTCCAGGGTGATGCCCTTGACGTCGGCCTTGACCTCCTTGCCGGAGGCGGCCTTCGCGGTGGCCCGGGCCACCACGTCGATGACGTACAGGCTCGCCAGCCTGTCGGTGCCCTGCGCCTTGGCCTGCTCGAGCTGCTCCTTGGAGAGGCTGTCGGCCGCGACCACGGCGAAGAAGCGGTCGCCGACCTTCGCCTGCGTGAACGCCGTGGTGATCACCTTGGGCAGCTCGTCGCCGACCTTGAGCACCTGCGGGGAGCCCTCGTCGTAGGTGGAGCCGACCAGCGCGTTCGACTGGCCGTCCCAGGTGTAGGCGGTGAGGTTCACGATGACGTTGTCGCCGGCCTTGACGGCCTCGCCGTCGCCGTTGATCACCGTCTTGGCGGCGGACGTGGTCGGCGGCGTGCCCTTCGGGAAGGTCACCTCCGGCTTCTCGCCGCTCTTGCCGCTGACCTTCAGGTCCTCGACGGAGGCCGGCGGGCCGGACGGGGAGGCCGAGACCGTGGCCGCGTTCGGGGACGCGGCACCACCGCCTCCCGAGCCGCCGCTGCAGGCGGCGGCGAACAACAGCGGAACGGCGGCGGCGAGAACGGCCAGTCGGCGCATCGATGCTTTCCTCGGAAGAACGTCGTTGTCGGTTGCGGTCCGGCGCCACCCTACCCGACCACGGCGGGCGCGGTGGCCGCACGACGCCCGCGCGACACGGAGGACGGGCCGCGGCGGACACGGGAAGGCCCCGCCCGCCGGGCCGACCGGCGGGCGGGGCCACCCGCAAATGGGCGTTTCACCCCGGATTCGTCACATACCGGCGATGAGCTTCTCCACCCGCTCGTCCACGCTGCGGAACGGGTCCTTGCACAGCACGGTGCGCTGCGCCTGGTCGTTCAGCTTCAGGTGGACCCAGTCGACGGTGAAGTCCCGCCGCTTCTCCTGGGCCCGGCGGATGAACTCGCCGCGCAGCCGCGCCCGGGTGGTCTGCGGGGGCACCGACTTCGCCTCGAAGATCTTGATGTCGGAGCACACCCGCTCCACCGCGCCGCGCTTCTGCAGCAGGTAGAACAGCCCGCGCCTGCGGTGCACGTCGTGGTACGCGAGGTCGAGCTGGGCCACCCGCGGCGAGGAGAGCGGCAGGTCGTACTTGCGGCGGTACCGCTCGATCATCTGGTACTTGGTGACCCAGTCGATCTCGCGGGCGACGAGGTCGAGGTCCCCGGTCTCCACCGCGCGCAGCGTGCGCTCCCACAGGTCGAGCACGCGGGTGGTGATCGGGTCCGCGCCGCGCCGGTCCACGAAGTCCTTCGCCTTGCTCAGGTACTCCTGCTGGATCTCGAGCGAGGACGCCTCACGCCCGTTGGCGAGCCGTACCCGGCGGCGGCCGGTCATGTCGTGGGAGACCTCGCGGATCGCCCGGATCGGGTTCTCCAGGCTGAGATCGCGCATCACCACGCCGGCCTCCACCATGCGCAGCACCAGGTCGGTGGAGCCGACCTTGAGCAGCGTGGTGGTCTCGCTCATGTTCGAGTCGCCGACGATGACGTGGAGCCGCCGGAACCGCTCGGCGTCGGCGTGCGGCTCGTCCCGGGTGTTGATGATCGGGCGGGACCGCGTCGTGGCGGACGACACGCCCTCCCAGATGTGCTCGGCACGCTGCGAGACGCAGTAGACCGCGCCGCGCGGCGTCTGGAGCACCTTGCCCGCCCCGCAGATGATCTGCCGCGTCACCAGGAACGGGATCAGCACGTCGGCGAGCCGGCCGAACTCGCCGTGCCGCCCGACCAGGTAGTTCTCGTGGCAGCCGTAGGAGTTGCCGGCCGAGTCGGTGTTGTTCTTGAACAGGTAGATGTCCCCGGCGATGCCCTCCTCGCGCAGCCGCTTCTCGGCGTCGACGAGCAGGCCCTCCAGGATGCGTTCGCCCGCCTTGTCGTGCGTGACCAGCTCCACGACGTTGTCACACTCGGGTGTGGCGTACTCGGGGTGGCTGCCCACGTCGAGGTAGAGACGGGCGCCGTTGCGCAGGAACACGTTGCTCGACCGGCCCCAGGAGACGACCCTGCGGAACAGGTAGCGGGCCACCTCGTCCGGGGACAGCCGGCGCTGCCCCCGGAACACGCACGTGACGCCGTACTCGTTCTCCAGGCCGAAGATGCGACGATCCATTACCTCACACTATTCTCCCCACGCCCAAGGCGCGGAAGATCCGGTAGTTCGGAACCTGGGTACGGCGTGCCCGCGAAGTGAGGGGTCTACTCCCCCGAACCGGTATCGATCTCACCCTCGGGTGCGGTCGGGGGTGCCGCAGGGGGCGTGGCGGGTGGCGTCGAGGGCTGCGCGGGCGGTGTGGCCTGGGCCTCCGGACCGCCCTTGGCGGCCTCGCCGCCCTCGCCGGAGGGCTCGGCGGTGGCCTTCCTGCCCGCCTCGATCAGCCGCTCCAGGCGGCGGCCGGTGAGCCGCAGGAACTTGCGCTGCAGCGGCCGGGTGCGGTCGAGGATCGCCACCTCGAGCTGGCTGGTCGGCGGCGGCTCGTTGCCCGGCTCGGTGAGCGCGGCGAGCGCGGCCTGCAGGGCCTCCTCCAGCGTCATGCCCTCGCGGTAGTGGTCCTTGAGCCGCGCGGCGACCGCGTCGGCCTGGCCGCCCATCGCGATGGCGCCGTGCTCGTCCTGGACCGACCCGTCGAAGGTGAGCCGGTAGATCTGGTCCTCCTCGGGGGTGTTCCCCACCTCGGCGACCACGATCTCCACCTCGAACGGCTTGATCGAGTCGGTGAAGATCATGCCGAGCTGCTGGGCGTAGAAGTTCGCCAGGCCCCGGCCGGTCACGTCGGCCCGGTCGTAGCTGTAGCCGTTGATGTCGGCGTAGCGGATGCCGGCGAGCCGCAGCGCCTCGAACTCGTTGTACCGGCCCACGGCCGCGAAACCGATGCGGTCGTAGATCTCGCTGATCTTGTGCAGCGCACGCGACGCGTTGTGCGCGACGAGCAGGATCCCGTTGTCGTACTGGAGCACGACCGAGCTGCGGCCCCGCGCGATGCCCTTGCGCGCGTAGTCCGCCTTGTCCCGCATCTGCTGCTCGGCGGGGACATATCCAAACGGGATGGACACCGGTGTTCCTCTCGACATGTTGTGGCCGACCTCGTGGGTGGGGTCCTATCGCAGCGGGGCGTGGGGTCCGTCCGGGGACTGGCTGCGGCCCTCCAGCAGGGACCGCACGTGCGCCTCGACCTCCTCGTCCGACAGCCGCCGGAATCCCTCCTCGTCGATCACGGCGACGACCGGGTAGATCTGCCGGTACACGTCCGGCCCGCCGGTGGCGGCGTCGTCGTCGGCCGCGTCGTAGAGCGCCTGCAGGCAGACGAGCACGGTGTCCTCGGCCGAGGCGTTCTCGCGGTAGAGCTTCTTCAGCGCGCCCCGGGCGAAGATCGAGCCGGAGCCGATCGCCGCGTAGTTCTTCTGCTCGTACGGCCCGCCACCCACGTCGTAGCTGAAGATGCGGCCCTCGCCGCGGTCGGGGTCGTAGGCGACGAACATCGGCACGACCGCCAGCCCCTGCATCGCCATGGGAAGGTTGCCGCGGATCATCGTGGCGAGCCGGTTCGCCTTGCCCTCGGCGGAGAGCACGCGCCCTTCGCGCTTCTCGTAGTGCTCCAGCTCCACGCAGTACAACCGGGCCAGCTCGATTCCGATGCTCGCGGTGCCCGCGATGCCCACACAGGAGTACTCGTCGGTGCGGAACACCTTCTCGATGTCACGCTGGGAGATCATGTTGCCGGAGGTCGCCCGCCGGTCGCCGGCCATCACCACGCCGCCGGCGAAGGTCGCGGCGACGATCGTCGTCGCGTGCGGGACCTGGTCCCCGACCGGTTCGGCCGGCACCCCTCGGCGCCAGGGCAGGAGGTGGGGGGCGTAGGAGCTGAGGAACTCCGTGAACGACGGGCTGCCCGTGTCGAGCATCATCGGACTCATCCAGCCCTGTTGTGGTGCCACGCGACTCCCTCCAAACGATCCAAGTGCTACGCCCGACCCTACTCATGTTGCGGCTCCGCTCGCACTCGCCCCGATCAGCTCAGGGCGAAGTTTGGCCCCATGGGCAACGGCCGGGGCCGGCTCGCGTGGATTTTCCGGGTCGCCGGACCGAATCTTTGCCGGGCGAGTAAGAGAGATGGCGTGGCGAAATGTCGCGGGTCCATGTGATACCGGGCGTTTCCGGCGGGGTTGACGCGTCCGCCACGGGACCGGCGTCGCGCGTGGCACGGACATGGCGCAGGCCACGGGACGCGTCACCTTGGGCGTCGGCACGCGCGGCGCGCGCCGACGGCGCAGGACCTCGGCGGCGGTGTGGGCGGGCAAGGCCCTGCCCCGCGCACGGGTGCGCACCGAAGTGCGCGGCCGCGTCCCGGAGGACGCGGCTGGACGGCGGACGTCCTCGCGGCCGGGTGGTCTCCCGGGGTCCGAGGCCGTCCTCCGGGGCGGGTCCGCCGTCACGCGCCTGGCGAACGCGCTCGGCGAGGCCCCGCCCCGCTGACGTCGTCGTCGGCGGCGGTACGGCTACCGCCGTGGTCGTGCTCGGTCGCGACGTCGCAGCGGGCGCAGGCTGCCCCGCCGTGGCCGTCGCGAGGCGTGTTCGGCACCGGTCGGTGGTCGGCGGGCTCGGGCCGCCGATGCGGGCGTGCCGGTCGGCCGTGCGGTACGGCACCGCGGCGGGCACCGTCCGGGGCGGTGCGGACGGCCCGCCCGAGCCCGGCGGCCGGCCGGCCGTACGGGCCGGTCACCGCGTGGCCCGGACACCCGCGCACCCCCCTTTCCGCGGGCCTCGCGGCCGGGTGTCCCTCGCCCTACTGTCCGCCCTTCTGCACGTAGGACCGGACGAACTCCTCGGCGTTCTCCTCCAGGACCTCGTCGATCTCGTCGAGGATCGCGTCGACGTCCTCGCTGAGCTTCTCGTGGCGCTCCTTGACGTCCGACGCCTCCTGCGTCTGGGTCTCCTCGACTTCCTGTTCCCGCCGGCTGGTCTGCTTCTGACCGCCGGTATCCCTGGTTGCCATCTCCGACACCTCCAGCTTGGGGGACCCTGTCCCGTATATCTTCCCCGAACCGGACGATATTCCCCGCGGATCGCTCCGCGATCTTCCCGCCGGTCCCACAGGCTCCGCTCCGTCCCGCCAGACAACCCGACGGCGGGGCGGGAGCGCAAGTGGGATGAGGGATCCCGCGCGGGCGAACGCGGAGCGGCCACGCCACCGCCTTTACAAAGTAGATCAGTAGCTCCCGAGGCACCAGGCCCGCCCGGCGCCGCCCGCCTCGCCCCCGGGGCGCGCGCCGCGGCCTCCGCCGGCCGCTCACCGCGGCCCGCCGTACCCGGCTTGGCCCGAGGCGCGTGGCTCACCCGGCCCGTTCCGGCAGCCGCCCCCACACCAGGAACGTCTCGCCGGCCCGCTCCCCCGCGTCCGCCGTCCCGTCCCCGGGCGCGCCGCCGGCGAGCGCGAGCGGCCGGGCCCCCAGGGCGACGCCCTCGGCCGCGTAGCCGTGCTCGCGCAGCACCGCCTCGATCGGGGGCACCCGGTCCGCGGCGGAGAGCACGGCGACGACGACGCGCGGGCGCCGCGCCGCGCAGGCCGCCACGACCGCGGGACCGCCACCGCCGACCACGACCGCGTCCGGGTCGGGCAGCGGCTCCAGCGCGGCCGGGGCGTCCCCGCAGGAGAGCATCACCTTCACCCCGTGCGCCACCACGTTGCGGCGGAGGCGCTCACAGGCCGCGCGGTCCCGTTCGACCGCCACCACGGCGGCCCCGAGCCGGGCGCACTCCACCGCGATCTCGCCGCCGCCCGCGCCCACGTCCCACACCAGGTCGCCCAGGCGCGGGCCGAGCCGGGCGAGCACGAGCGCGCGCGCCTCCGGGCCGAGCCGCCGGCCGCCGGTCTCGAACGCGCCGGCGGGCAGCGCCCACTGCTCCGGCCCCGGGCCCGGGCCGGCGACCCAGCGGGGCCCGGTGACCTGCCTGCGCCAGCCGTGGTCGAGCACGAGCACCACGTCCACGTCGCCCCAGGTGCGCGTGGTCGCCTCCCCCATCCGCGGCCAGGACACCCGCTCGTCCGGCCCGCCGAGGTTCTCGCACACCACGAAGGTCCGGGGCGTGGACGGGGCGAGCGCCCGGGCGAGCTCGGCCGGTCCCGCCCCGGGCGCGGTGAGCACCGCGACCTTGCGGTGGGCGCGGCAGACGTTCACCGCCCGGCGGAACCCCTCCCCGTACGCCGACACCACGACCGCGTCGTCCCAGCCGATGCCCACCCGCGCGAAGGCGCGGGCGACGACCGACACCGCGGGCAGCACCTCGGGGGTGTGCCCGCGGTCGCGCAGCGCGCGCACGACCCCGAGGAACCCGGGGTCGCCCTCGGCGAGCACCACGACGGCGGGCTCGGCGCCGTCCGCCCGCCGCGGCAGCGCCCGCTGGGCGCCCTGCGCCGTCTGCGCCGCCGGGCGCCGGACCCGCTGGGTCCGGCCCAGGGCCACCCGGACGCTGCCCGGCGCGGTCCACACCGCCTGCTCGGCCGCGGCGAGCCCCGGCCCGGCCTCGGGGGCGCGGGCGGGGGCGGGCACGCGAGCGGCCGCCAGGGCGGCCTCCACCGCCGTGACGGCCTCCGCGACGTCCTTGACCGCCACCCGCCGGGCCTTGGGCGGCACCGGTACGGCGGCGAGCCGGCGCTCGGTGCCGACGACCAGGTCGGCCCCGGCCAGGCGGTCACGGGCCGGCCGGGACGGCTCCGACCCGTCGAGCCCGATCACCGTGATCATGGTTGGGTCCCTCCCGCGGGCGCGGCCGCGCGCCCCGGCGGCCGCCGTCACGCCGCCGGTCGCCGCGCCACGCCCGGATCCGCACCGACCTGACTCCTCGTCCTCCGGGTACCGGCACGGCGCCGCGGCCCCGGCGGCCGGGCCCGCGAGCCGCCCGGCGGGGCGGCCCGGTGCGGTGCCGGCCGTAGGGCCGCACGGCCGTTCGGGGCCGCCGCCGTGCCGGTCGGGCCGGTCAGTCCTCGCCGGTCAGCGCGGCGACGAGCTCGGCGGCCGTGTCGCAGCGGTCGAGCAGCTCGCCGACGTGCGCCTTGGTGCCGCGCAGCGGCTCCAGGGTGGGCACCCGCTGCAGCGACTCGCGGCCCGGGATGTCGAAGATCACCGAGTCCCAGGAGGCGGCGGCCACCGAGTCGCTGTACTTGGCCAGGCAGCGCCCGCGGAAGTAGGCGCGGGTGTCGGAGGGCGGGGTCTCGATCGCCCGCTGCACCTCCTCCTCGCTCACCAGCCGCTGCATCCGCCCCCGCGCCACGAGCCGGTTGTACAGCCCGCGGTCCGGCCGGATGTCGGAGTACTGCAGGTCCACCAGCTGCAGCCGCGGGTGGGACCAGGGCAGGTTGTCCCGGGAGCGGTAGCCCTCGAGCAGCTCCAGCTTCGCCACCCAGTCGAGCTCCCCGGACAGCTGCATCGGGTCCTCGGCGAGGCGGGTGAGCACCGACTCCCAGCGGGCGAGCACGTCCTTGGTCATCTCGTCGGCGTTCGTGCCGTACCGGTCCTCGACGTACTTGCGGGCCTGCTCGAGGTACTCCATCTGGAGCTGCACGGCGGTCATCTTCCGGCCGTCGCGCAGCGTGATGAGGTACTTGCAGGTGGGGTCGTGGGAGACCGCGCGCAGCGCCGCCACCGGGGCCTCCACCGACAGGTCGGTGGTGAGGAAGCCGTCCTCGATCATCGCCAGCACCAGGGCGGTCGAGCCCAGCTTCAGGTAGGTGGAGATCTCCGACATGTTGGCGTCGCCGATGATCACGTGGAGGCGGCGGTACTTCTCCGGGTCGGCGTGCGGCTCGTCCCGGGTGTTGATGATCGGCCGCTTCAGCGTGGTCTCCAGGCCGACCTCGACCTCGAAGAAGTCGGCGCGCTGGGAGATCTGGAAGCCCTCGCCGCGGGAGTCCTGGCCGATCCCGACCCGGCCGGCCCCGCACACCACCTGGCGGGAGACGAAGAACGGGGTCAGGTGCCGGACGATGTCGGCGAAGGGGGTGGCGCGCCGCATCAGGTAGTTCTCGTGACAGCCGTACGAGGCGCCCTTGTTGTCGGTGTTGTTCTTGTAGAGCTGGATCGGCGCGTTGCCCGGCAGGGCCGAGGCCCGCATGGCGGCGTCGTACATGACGCGCTCGCCCGCCTTGTCCCAGATCACCGCCGCCCGCGGGTTGGTGCACTCGGGCGTGGAGTACTCCGGGTGCGCGTGGTCGACGTACAGCCTCGCCCCGTTGGTGAGGATGACGTTCGCCAGGCCCAGGTCCTCGTCGGTGAGCTGGCTGGGATCGGCCACCTCACGGGCGAGGTCGAAGCCCCGGGCGTCCCGCAACGGGTTCTCCTCCTCGAAGTCCCACCGGGCCCGGCGGGCCCGCGCGGCCGAGGCCGCCAGGTAGGCGTTGACGACCTGGGACGAAGTCACCATCGCGTTCGCGCCAGGCTGACCGGGCACGGAAATGCCGTACTCGGTCTCGATGCCCATCACTCGCCTTACGGTCATGCGCGTCCTCAGTCCTCTATCCCTTTGCGCCCCGTCGCGCCGTGCACGTACCGCCCCGGTCCTCGCGCCCGGGACCGCCGGATGCCGGGGTCCCGAGCCCGATTCGCGGTTTCGGCCGATGGTAACCGGCGCGACCGACGGCCGGGATCCGCCCACCGCGGACGGTCGCCGTCTCCGGCGCCACCCGTGGCGTCGTCACCGCCGCCTTCCGCACCGGTCACCTCCCGCCCTCTCCTCGAGGCCTCTCCCTCGAGCCTAGACCGTCCCGCGGCCGTCGCGGCCTAACAGTTCTGGGACGGAAACTGTGTGTATGTACCCTCTTTGCGGCGTCTGATCCTTCTTAGGTGGTGATTCGGAAACCTTTGCGGAAAGGTCGCGGAGTTCCTGCAATGAGGCCGTCAACCGCGGTTTAAGGAGACGTTGCGCCGGTTTTTCGATGAAGCGCCAGACACCGTAGGACAGGACGAGGGAGGTGCCCACGGTGATGGCGACCACCAGCCAGGCGTTCATGCGCTCCTCGAGCGCGGGGATGAGCACCGCCGAGACGGTCTGGTGGAGCAGGTAGAGCGGGTACGTCAGGGCGCCCAGGATGACCAGGCCGCGCCACCGCAGCCACCGCAGCCCGCCGAGCGCGACGAGCGCCACCACCGCGAAGATCAGCGTGATCGCGATCATCACCGCCCACTCGGGCGCCGGGAAGTCCTTGGCGCCGACCATCTTCACCCGCCCGGCGACCCGCTCGGTGGCCTCACGCAGCGCGAACGCGTAGGCGCCGGCGACGATCGCCCAGGTGATGAACGACGAGCCGTACCGGTGGATGAGGTAGAACCCCATGCCCGCGACGAAGTACGGCGCGTGGTGCGGGATGAGCAGGGTCTCCAGCACCGGGGCCTCGTGGTTGCCGACGTACGCCGCGGCCACCAGCCAGAGCGCCATGAAGATCAGCACGCGCCGGACGGTGATGCCGATCAGGGCGAACACCGCCATGATCACGTAGAAGCGGAGCTCCACCCAGAGCGACCAGTAGACGCCGCTCGCGTGCCCGACGCCGAGACCCTGCTGCAGCATGGTGAGGTTGACCACGTAGTCGGTCGGCGACAGGTTCGGCCGGAACCCCTGCACGTCGGTGAGGGTGTAGAGCAGGAAGATCGCCAGGACGCTGAACCAGTAGGCCGGGAAGAGCCGGGTGAACCGGGAGATCGCGAACTCCCCGGCGGTGCGGCCCATGACGCTCATCAGGATCACGAAGCCGCTGATCACGAAGAACAGCTCGACCCCGAGGATGCCGAGCACGCTCAGCGGGGCCACGCTGGGGAAGATCCGGGTCGGCTGCACGCCCCACAGGGACTTGCTCGCGGCCATGTAGTGGAAGACCACGACCGCCAGGGCGGCGAGGAACCTCAGCAGATCGAGTTCCTCCAGGCGGGCGTGTCCGCTCCCGGGCGCGGCCGGCCCGGCCGCTCCGGCCCGGCCCGCGGCCGGGGACTCCGCCCGACCGGCGAAAAGACGATCAAAGCGAGACACGGCGATTTGACGCCGCGTGCCGTACCACGGTTCCCAGGCGTCACTCAGGTTGCACGAACGTTGCGCGCCCGCCGTGGCGGCGTTACTCCGGGGCCGCTTCCGATCACATCGGGTTCATGCCACGGTCACGCGGGGTCGCGCCGGGGACCACGGCGCGGCGGCCGGCCGCGACAACGCGCAGGGCGGGCGCGCCCCGTGGTGTGGGGCGGCGCCCGCCCGTGCGGTCGCCCATGTGATGGGAAGGTCTTCGGTTGACGGTTACAGGTACTGGCCGGTGTTCGCCACCGTGTCGATCGATCGCCCGGCCTCGGAGCCCTGCTTGCCCGACACGAGGGTGCGGATGTACACGATCCGCTCGCCCTTCTTGCCGGAGATGCGGGCCCAGTCGTCCGGGTTGGTGGTGTTCGGCAGGTCCTCGTTCTCGCTGAACTCGTCGACGCAGGCGGCGAGCAGGTGCGACACCCGCAGACCCTTCTGGCCGGTCTCCAGGTACTCCTTGATCGCCATCTTCTTGCCCCGGTCCACGATGTTCTGGATCATCGCGCCGGAGTTGAAGTCCTTGAAGTAGAGGACCTCCTTGTCGCCGTTGGCGTAGGTCACCTCGAGGAAGCGGTTCTCCTCGGTCTCCGCGTACATCCGCTCGACGACCCGCTGGATCATCGCCTGGACCGTCGCCTCCCGCGACCCGCCGTGCTCGGCGAGGTCGTCCGGGTGGAGCGGCAGGTCCGGGGTGATGTACTTGGAGAAGATGTCCTTCGCCGCCTCCGCGTCCGGCCGCTCGATCTTGATCTTGACGTCGAGCCGGCCCGGCCGCAGGATCGCCGGGTCGATCATGTCCTCCCGGTTGGAGGCGCCGATGACGATCACGTTCTCCAGGCCCTCGACGCCGTCGATCTCCGACAGCAGCTGCGGGACGATCGTGTTCTCCACGTCCGAGGAGACGCCCGAGCCACGGGTCCGGAAGATCGAGTCCATCTCGTCGAAGAACACGATCACCGGGGTGCCCTCGGAGGCCTTCTCGCGCGCCCGCTGGAACACCAGGCGGATGTGCCGCTCGGTCTCGCCGACGTACTTGTTGAGCAGCTCCGGGCCCTTGATGTTGAGGAAGAAGCTCTTGCCGGACTGGCCGGTCTTCGCCGCCACCTGCTTGGCGAGCGAGTTCGCCACGGCCTTGGCGATGAGCGTCTTACCGCAACCGGGCGGGCCGTACAGCAGCACGCCCTTGGGCGGGCGGAGCTTGTGCTCCTTGAACAGGTCCGCGTGCAGGTAGGGGAGTTCGATCGCGTCCCGGATCTGCTCGATCTGCCGGGAGAGGCCACCGATCTCGTCGTAGGTGATGTCGGGGACCTCCTCCAGCACGAGCTCCTCGACCTCGGCCTTGGGGATGCGCTCGTACACGTAGCCGGAGCGGGGCTCCAGCAGCAACGAGTCCCCGGCCCGGAGCGGCTGGTCGATCAGCGAGTCGGCGAGGCGGACCACGCGCTCCTCGTCGGCGTGCGAGATCACCAGCGCCCGCTCGCCGTCCTCCAGCAGCTCCTTGAGCATCACGATCTCGCCCACGCGCTCGAACCCGAGGGCCTCGACCACGTTGAGGGCCTCGTTGAGCATGACCTCCTGGCCACGCTTTAGCGACTTGACGTCGACCGACGGGCTGACGTTCACCCGCAGCTTGCGGCCGCCGGTGAACACCTCGACGGTGCCGTCGTCCCGCGCGTCCAGGAACACCCCGAATCCGGACGGGGGCTGGGCGAGCCGGTCGACCTCCTCCTTGAGGGCGACGATCTGGTCCCTGGCCTCCTTGAGGGTTGCCACCAGACGTTCGTTCTGGGCCGTGACCGCGGCCAGGTTCGCCTGTGCCTCGTGGAGACGCTCCTCCAAAACCCTGGTCTGACGGGGGGTTTCCGCGAGCTTGCGACGCAGCGCGGCGACCTCCTCCTGCAGGAAGGAGACCTGTGTTGTGAGATCCGCGATCTCCCGTTCGCGCTGCGCGGCCCGAGCCTCGGCGTCGTCGCGAGCTGCCACGCCCCGTCACCTCCTTCCCAGTCGAGGGCGACTACTCAAGACCCTACCTATCTCAGGGCTATCCGTAACCTGGCCATGCAGTGTTCGTGCTGTCACATCCCGTTTCCGGCAATTCATCCTCGACGGTCCGCTTATCGCGGCCAGCATGGGAGCCCATCCATCTGTTCCCATGTTTGCGTATCGAGGCTTGTTTGTGGCCGAATCGTCATAACAGCCGGTTCTAGGAGTCGTTGGAGTAGTCCTCTCCGTACGCGCCCTTGGCAGGGCGTCTGCGCCTCGGCGGGGGCACCACGCCGTCCGCCATGCGACGGGCGGTGACGAGAAACCCGGTGTGTCCGACCATCCGGTGGTCCGGTCGTACGGCGAGCCCTTCGACATGCCAGTCGCGCACCAGGGTCTCCCACGCGTGCGGCTCGGTAAAACTCCCGTGTTCCCGCAACGTCTCCACGGTTCTGGACAGTTGCGTTGTGGTCGCCACATAGCAGCAGATAACGCCGCCAGGCACGAGCGCTTTCGCGGCCGCGTCCACGCACTCCCACGGGGCGAGCATGTCGAGGATGATCCGGTCCACCTCGGTCTCGTCGAGGCATTCCACGAAGTCGCCCACGACCAGCCGCCAGCGGCCGGCCGGGCCGTCCGGGTCGGAGCCGTGGAACCGCTCCACGTTCCGCCGCGCCACCTCGGCGAAGTCGGCCCGCCGCTCGTAGGAGGTGAGGCGCCCGCTCTCGCCGATCGCCCGCAGCAGGAAGCAGGTGAGCGCGCCGGAGCCCGCCCCCGCCTCGACCACCCGCGCCCCCGGGAAGACGTCGGCCATCGCGATGATCTGGGCCGCGTCCTTGGGGTAGATCACCGCCGCGCCGCGCGGCATGGACAGCGTGTAGTCGGGCAGCAGAGGCCGGAAGGCGATGTAGGGGGTGCCGTTCGAGGAGTGCACCACCGATCCCTCCGGCCGGCCGATCAGCTCGTCATGGGAGATCGACCCCTTGTGCGTGTGGAAGACGCCGCCCTCGCGCAGCGTCACCGTGTGCCGCTTGTCCTTGGGGTCGGTGAGCTGGACCTGATCACCCGGCCGGAACGGCCCGTGCCTGCGAAAACCCATGCGGGTAGCTTATTGCCGCCCGCGAGTGCCCGGACCGGTTCCCTGATCATGGCCGGTACGGCCCGGCCGCGCCCGCGCCGCGGGGATCCGGCCGCGGCCGGTCGTGGCCTGCCTCGACGGGTCGGCGCGGGCGGGTCGCGGCGCGGCCGTGGCACCTGGTAGGTGTGATGGGGTGTTTCCCCGCGAATCCATCCCCACCGGACCGATCCTGCTCCGCCCGCCCGCCGGGCCCGACGCCGCCGCCCTCGCCGGCCGCCTTGAGGACGCCGAGACCGCCCGCCGGCTCGCCGGGCCGCCGCCGTCCTCGCCCGGCGAGATCCTGGTCCGGGCGGAGGAGATCTGGGAGCGCGGCGGGGCGGCCTTCGCCGTCGCCGACGCCGGCTCCGGCCGGTGCGTCGGCGCGGCCGCGGTCGCGCCTCCCGACGAGTGCGGCGCCGCCGAGATCGGCTGCCTGATCGCGCCCGGGGCGCGGGGGCGCGGCCTGGCGACGGCCGCGGTCCGCGCGCTCACCGCCTGGGCGTTCCGGCACGGCCTGGCGCGGGCCGAGCTCCGGTGCGACGTGGAGAACCTGGCGGCCCAGCGGGTGGCGCTCGCCGCGGGGTTCGCCCGCGAGGGGGTGCTGCGGGCGGCGTCGCCCCGGCCCGGCGGCGAGCGGGCCGACGCGGTGCTGTTCGCCCGCCTGCCGCAGGACTCCGGCGACCCGGTCCGGCCGTACCTCCCGCCGCCGGAGGAGCTCACCGACGGCGTGGTACGGCTCACGCCGCTCACCGCGGCCGACGCCCGCGACTACCACGCGCTCGCCTGCCTGCCCGACGTGGTGGCGTACGCGGTGCCGCCGCTGCCGCCGCCGTTCTCCGACAGCCTGTACCGCTGCCGGCACGCGGGCGCCCGCTGGCTCGCCGGGGAGCGCGCCGACCTCGCCATCCGGGACGCCGCGACCGGCGCCTTCGCCGGGCAGATCCAGCTCACCCACATCGTGCCGCCGCTCGGCGAGGCGATGCTCGGCTACAGCGTCTCCCCCGCGTACCGGGGCCGCGGGTTCGCGCCCCGCGCGGTGGAGCTCCTCGTGGGCTGGGCCTTCACCGCGACGCCGCTGTCCCGGATCATCGCGGGCACCGCGGCGGGCAACGCCGCCTCGCAGCGGGTGCTGGAGAAGGCCGGTTTCACCCGGGAGGCGGTGCTGCGCGCCCGGCTCCCCGGGCCGGACGGCACCCGGTACGACGACGTCCAGTGGGTACGGCTGCGCTCCTCATCTGGCCGCTGACCGTCCGTGACGGCAGTTAGCGACTTGACGGACATTTGGCGTCATAGTTCGGCCACGTAAAGGCATTCACAGTAGCTCTCCGCGTTCTTATCATCACCCTGTGATGACATCGCGGCTGCAACCACCCTCCGCTCTCGGCGCACGGGCCGCCGCCTCACTCGCCCGCGACCTGGTGCGGGCCGGTCGGCCGGATGAGGCTCTCACGGTGTTGGACCGGGCGTTGGACCGGACATCGCACTCCCCGGATCGCGCCCCCGGCACGGGCGGCGGCCCGGTGGACGGCGCACCGCCGGACGAGCCCGCGCTCGCCCCGGCCCTCCTCACCCGGATCGCGACGCTCAACTTCGGCCTCGGCCGCGTCGACGAGGCCGACCGGGAACTCGCCGCCGCCCGGGGCCGGGCGCGGGACCCGGGTCTGCTCGCCGCGCTCGTCGCCCAGCAGGCCTACCACCTCGCGGCGCGCGGCGAGTGCCGCCGCGCCCTCGCCCTCCTCGACGCCGCGCCCCCGGTGCGGCCCGCGGCGCCCGCCCACCCGATCGCGGTCGCGGCGAGGGCGACCGCGATCGCCCAGCTCGGCCGCTGCCGCCAGGCCGCCGCGCTGTGCGACGCCGCCCTGGACGCGGGGGTGCCGCCCGGGCTCCCGCCGGTGATCCCCGAGCCGCTGCCGGCGCTGCTGGCCGCCCGGCACACCGCGCTGCTGCTCGCGGGCGACGCCGCCGGGGCCCGGGCGGGACTCGCCGCGGCCGTGGGCGGCGAGCCGCCCCCGTCCCGGAGCGACCGGGTGCCGCTCGAGCTGTGCCTCGCCCAGGCGGAGCGCACCCTGGGCGCGGTCGCCACCGCGACCCGCCTCGCCCGGTCGGCCGAGCACGATCTCGCGGGCACCTGGCTGCACGCGGTCGCCGCGGGCGAGCTCGCCCATCTCGCCGCGCTCCGCGGCGACCGCGCCGAGGCCGAGGAGGCGCTCGCCGCGGCACGCCGGGCCGCCTCCCCGGCGGCCCGCCTCGCCGGGTTCTGGGCCGAGCTCGCCGAGCCCTGGCTGATCGCGCTGCGCGACGGCCAGGCCGCCGGGGCCGCCGCCGCGCTCGCCCTCGCCGGACGGGCCCGCGCCGCGGGCGCGCACGGCTTCGAGCTGCTCGCCCTCCACGACGTGGTACGGCTGGCGCCGCCGCGCTCGATCCCCAGCCGCCGCGCCGCGACCCGCCTCGCCGACCTCGCCGTGGCGTTCGAGGGCGACCTGGCGAAGGCCGCGGCCGCGCACGCCCGCGCCCTGGCCGCGGGCGACCCGGCCGCCCTGACGGCGGCCTCCCGCGAACTGGAGCGCATCGGCCTGCCGCTGCCCGCGGCCGAGGCCGCGGCCCAGGCCGCCGACCTGCTCGTCGCCGCGGGCCGGGAGATCCCGGCGCGGGCCGCCCACGCCCGGGCCTGGTACCTCGGGGCCCGCTGTGAGGGCGCCCGCACCCCGGCGCTCGCCCGGGTGCGCGACCCCCGGCTCACCGCCCGGGAGGGCGAGGTGGCCGCGCTCGCCGCGGGCGGCCTGTCGAGCAAGCAGATCGCGGCCCGGCTCGCCATGTCGGTGCGCACGGTCGACAACCACCTGCGCGCCGTCTACCTCAAGCTCGGCATCGCGGGCCGGACCGAACTGGTCCACGTGGGCGTCCGGCCGCCGTCCGGCGTCGAGCGGGCCCCATGAGGCCGCCCCATCCCCGC